>SL_8KL_010_SEDDRAFT_10004515_pt1 | contig 11163 bp, 9 predicted proteins | sample SodLakKL_010_SED_4_FD_11160 | JGI IMG/M metagenome (IMG submission 11160) | reverse complement strand
TAGGTCAAATACATATAAATACACCGCGATGGCTATCGCTCAGGTAATCTATAGGATGAATCAAAAGAAGGCAGGTAGATACGGAATAGCAGTACCCAATACAAAATTATTCAAGAATGAGTTGTTAAAAATACCACTATGGATTAAGGAAAAGTTGAAAATTTACATATTTCTTGTAGATGAAAACGGAGAAATAACTCGGATAACTCCTGCTGAAGAAATCGAATAAGTGGAGTAATCCCTTCTCTAGATGTCGGTTTATCCTTGTATTTCACCACTTTGCCTGGGGGTAAGAGGGGGTAAAATGCCACGCAAGATGTTGAAAGTTATTATTGATATTAAAAATAAAAATATAGAGGCTAAACAATAAAGTGAACAGTGGTGTTGTTATTGGGAGAAAAAATCTACTTTTATGGGTCCGATGGTGAAGTAGTGAAATTAATGGAGGGTACAAAGTTCTATGGACCTGATGGTGAATATGAGGGCATGCTAAAGGATGCAAAGTTCTACGGGCCTAATGGAGAAGTAGCAATGATGATGAAGAATGGAAAGTTATACGGGTCTAATAATGAATACAAAGGCGTGCTAAAGGGTCAAAAGTTCTATGGGCCCGATGACGAAGTAGTGAAGATATTGAAGGCTGGAAAGTTATATACGCCTGATGGTGAATACCAAGGCATGCTAAAGGATGGGAGGTTCTATGGACCTGATGGTGAATACAAAGGGATGATAAAGGATGGGAAGCTATATACACCAGATGGCGAGTATCAAGGGAAGATGAAAGAAGATGAAAATTAACTTTCTTTGCCAGGAGTATAGCTTCAGGGTAATAGTATAAATCTTTACTTGACTTCCTGGAGGATGTAGTGCCTAAAAATCAATCTTTCTGGTTCCTCTTCCTCCGCACCTTCCAGAGGAGAAAGGCTATCATAAGGTTGAATCCACCCAGGTAGATGTAGTTCTGGTAGTCTGCAGCTATGCCACCGAAGATGAAGAAACCCGCACAGCAGAGGTTCAAGTAGTAGGCGAAGTCCACGAGGCGGTTATATATGTTCATTCTCTAACCCCTTTGTTTCACAGTCTTCGTTGAGGACATAGGATTTACATTTGGGATTCTCCGGCTATAGCTTTGGTTACCACGAAACCAGTAAGTATTCCTATACCGATTGCACCCAACGGGGAAAGGGCAATATCCTTGACCTCGCTCATCGCCCTTTCACCCAATCCCACATCCGCCTTTTCCTCTATAAGCCTTTCTGTTCGTTTTTCCACTACAATATCTGTAGTATCCTCACCTACTATCCGTTTGCCCAGAAATTCGAATCCTCTCGTAGAAACCATAGCGTCCATACCATACTTGAATGATTCTAAACCTTCGGCCTCTTCTATATTTCTTCTGGCCACTAGAACAGGATCTTCACCTAATTCTTCCGTAGCTATTATTCTTCGTCCCATTACTATTGGTTCCTCTGCTAGAATTTTTTGATACTTCCTGAGCTCTTCTTCTCTTGTTTCAGCCGCCGCGCCCAACTCTTCCATACGTTCTAAATCAGAAACATTAACGTACTCCTTATCGTCCACTTCGTATGAAAAATTTTCCACCTCTGGTAGTTCAATATCATCCGCAAGAGTTCCGGATATTATTATGACTTCTTCGTCATGGGCAATCCGGGTAAACTGGTCCGCAATGACTGCCATTTCCTCCTTTTCTTCTGGTAAGTCCTCCTCGCCTATGATTTCAATCCGTACTTCTTTCGAATCCAGTAATGCAAAAACCGAGAATGTACTAATGATTAGGACTGCTACTAAGAAGCCTATTATCACATTCTTGTCCATTTTTCTTGCCCCAGGAAGAAAACTGTGCCTCCGGATTTAAGTATTTCAGAAGTTGTAGTGCCTAAAACATGCGTACCGTCCTGATAAGTAGTTCTGATTTTTCTTCCTTCATCACCCACGCTACAAAACAAAGAGGCTCTCCATCATCTTGGGTGAGTCAGAAATGCTTATAGATTAGTGGTGTATCTTCTAAACAAATTTAGTTTATATTTATTGTTTCGTTGACCGAAAAAAGATATCTCAAAGAAAGAGGCTGTCCCAATTTTCTCCGAGATAATCTATAATTCTAACCCTGTCTTCCCTACTTGCAACTCTAGTTATACCTTGAAGTGTATACCCTTCCTTGTATCCTGCTAAATTATTCATTTCTTCTCGTGAGATTTCCATTGAAGGATGAAATTCTTCCCTATTTTTAATAAAATATATGCATTCCCAAGTTTCTCCATATTGTTGGGAGTCAGGACCGCAATCATAATTTTTACCCCATACATCCTCAGCAAGTTCTTTGTTAATGGTTTTGAAGGCTACCTCCCCATAAAATGAAAACGGCTCACCTTTTACTCTAAAAAGAAGTATATCGCCCTCTTCCATCCTATCCCAAGCACTTCGACTTCTCCCTTGACTAAAAGCACCCCAAAGAAATATCTTGTCGTCAAAAAACTTCTCTATATTTCTCATCTCACTTTCATTAATCAAATTTTTCACGGTTCCTAGATCAACACCCTTTTCTACACTATGTATATGTTTTCTTTTTGCAGGTACCAAAAACACATTTTCCATAAAATCACTTCAAACGATGGTTTCACCTGAATATTTATAAAATTAATGGTCTTAAAATGCTTTTTTGTTCTAATTTACACCCAAAAAGTGTTTATATAAGTTTTTAAACTATATGGTGCCTTTATTAGGTTACAGACGGTACCAGATCCGGTATAATTCTGATACCTTTATTAGGCTTCAGATGGCACCGAGAAGTATATTTCAAAGAAATATTTGCGGCTTTTACAATTTTACCCTCGAAGAAGTTTAAGGTGCCGAATCTTTTCCTCGCATTCCTCCTTTACATCATCTATATAACTTTCTTCTCCCGCCCCAGAAATGTCTATCGGAAGGCGATGAATAGTTCTCTCAGAATTTTCTACCTCATAAGGCTGCCATTCATCACTTCTTGATGGATATACCAAAAAGCCATCGCAATCCGTAGCCAGACCGTATGATATAGCCTGATAGTAGTCACTGGAGGTGAGGCTCTTTCCTCCTCTCTTTTCTTTCTTGTACTTCACATCACCAACATACTCAAGACCTTCCTCACCTTCAATCAATATATCTGGTACAATCTGGAAATCGGGTGGACTGATAATATTGTCTACTCCTCCTCTTCTCGGCTTCCTTACAGTCCTATCAGGCAATATTTCCCCTATCAACTTTCTCACAAACTTCTCGAAAATTTCATTCATATCCAACAAGAAGCAATACGCAGGGGCTTTACCATACTTTAGGCTTTCGTAATAAACATTTCTAATGACAAGTTTGGATATTCTGACAGCCCTGTCATAATATGCAGAAAGAGGATCAGTTTCTATATTTTTTAAATTACCCAAAGAAATTTTCTCTACATCGACTTCCTTCCTTACTTTTTTCCCTTGCAAGCTCATTTCCTTTTTTAGGTCTCTATTACCTACAATCTTTTTCAATATATCAAGAGCACGGAATATAAGCTTGTTTAGCCGATTGTCCTTACTTATATCCTCGTATTCAATGAAGAACTTGTTCTTTAGTGGACTGTTTATCTGCTTCTCAATATCAATCTTTCCCTTGATATACTTGCTTTTCTCCTCCCTTTTAACGTAAGTTTTGTGCAACCCCCTATTTAGGATAGTTTTGACCTCTCTTTGGAGCAGCCAACCCAACATATCGAGGAACTCGGCGCCTTCTTTGAATATAGTTTCCCCGTCGATATCCAAAATTTCTTCTTCAAAGGAATAGTAATTCAGAATCTTGAGTAATTTGAGGTTCCCAATTTTCGGTTTTATTTGTAACCTTTTACCCGAAGGAAGCTTCACTACACCTACGTAGCCTTTCGATCTTATGATGAAGTTATTATCTTCGATTGACAGCGGCTTTACTTCGACCCTCTCTCCAGTCCTGTTGTTAACCTTGTTCTTGATAAATTGAAAGTCTTCGTTGGTAAGGTTTATACTCCTATCTTGATACTCAGAGAAAACAAAGTTTTCTGCCTGAACGGCTTCATTCACTTTCCCCACCAATTCCTGTAAGTTCTTTTAGGGCATTTTGTAAATCTTCTCCCGAGAAGTCCCTTATGGTCTTCTTTTCGCTATCCACTAATCCATCGACCAAAATATCTGAGATGCTTTCGAAATTGTCGAAGAAATACTCCTTAAGAAGTGGGATTAGTTCGTATTTCCAGACATGTAAAACCTCTTCATCACTTTCAACATCCATAAAGTATGAGTGGCCTATTTTCTTACCAGACTCTAAGTTTCTCTCCATCAATTCTTCGTTTATATTTCTAAGGGCAAGTACGGAGAGCGCTTTCATATCACCCCGAGAAGCCTCATTTTGAATTTCTTGTAGACTCTCATACTCTCCTTTGTTGACATATTCTCCTATGTCTGGGTTGAATTCCATATGACAAAACCTTCTTCTCAAGGCAACATCCATGAGAGCAATGCTTCTGTCTGCTGTATTCATCGTCCCTATTATGCATAAGTTGTCAGGTATTGAAAAATCATCGTTCGAGTAAGGTAGTGTTGTTTTATCCCCTCGTTTATCATCTTCCAATAGTGTTATTAATTCTCCAAAGATTGAAGGTATATTACCTCTATTTATTTCGTCTATTATCAAGAGATAATCTTCGTTGGACTTTCTGGCCTTGTTGCACCATTTCTTAAATATACCATCCTTTACTCTATAGTTGACCTGTCCTTCCTCTTCCGTTTCAGCCTTAATTCCCTCAATAAATTCTTCATAAGAGAAGGAAGGGTGGAAAGTTACCTGTTTATATCTCTTCTTGGAAGGCCTTTCTATTTTTTCTGTTTCGTCCACCGCAAATTTAAACAGCGGGAGAATACCAGTTTCAACTTCTTCGGCAATCTCTCGTATTACCGAAGTCTCGTTTCCTTTTATTTCTTCTGGTTTTATAACTTTGCTGAAATCAACCCTTACCGTATTTTTTTCATTTACAATCTCTCTCACTCTCTCTAAATCCGGTTCACCTTTGTAAATGTTATCGCCATCCTCTGTCCTTACCCTGACTTCATCCAAGAACTTTATATCGTCTTTACTGGCCTTTGCAAGGAATCTATTCAGACTCTTCATATTCTCTTTCTTTGGCTCGTACCATAGGCTTATTCTTATACCTTGCTTGTTTATGTAAACCTGTAGTTGTTCTTCTTCAGAATACTTCTCATCGCCCTCATGGATACTTAACCAAAACCAAGCCTTCTCTTGGTTATTTCCCTGATTATAAGGAGGAATATAGGTTTCGTATTTTTCTATTCCGTTGACATTTTCCTGTAGATATTCCAAGAGGTTACGCCATGTTTCTTTAATAGTTTTTATTTTTTTCTCTGCCTCTTTCCCCCTGTCTTCATCTTCATATCCCTTTCCTGTTCCGGGTTTCCCGAACTCTTCATTTATTTCATCTATTTTTTTCAGATCTTGAAAGAAGCTGTGATTTATTTTGAAGTTGGGCTCTCTGAATTCTTTTTCTGAACCACCGAAGTACTTCCTTGCATACTTCTTTGCCCAATATGTCTTACCAGTTCCTGGTGGTCCGTAGAAGATAACTTGTTTCTTGTCTTCGAGGAGTTTTTCTATCGAATCGAACTTTGAATTTTGAATGTTATCATCTCCTAAATCTATTTTCTTTTTCCCAGTTATTTTATTTTGTGTTTCCTCTGGCAAGGCTTCCCAGAAGGAATCTTTATCGTGTACCTCGGTATGCCCTCTAAATTGTTTTGGCGATTCAACGTTAAATGTGTCTATTTTGTCTAAAAAATAAATATATTCAAAGGCTTCGCCCGCATGGTCTGACTGCTTACTCTGACCCCAGAGCTCCATAGCCAGTTCCTTATCGTGTACCCTTCCCACAATCCTGAATACCCCTGTCAAGTTTTTCTTTTGGTAGGAAAGCACAAAATGACCTGCTCTCATCTTTTCCTCCCAGAGAGGCGTGTTTCTTTGTCCTGGCGTAAGTCCCCAAGCGTAAATATCTGAACCATCCAGCCGATTTCTCAAATCATTGACTTTCTCAGGTATGTATTCTTGTAGGGTATCCCAAGAGAGGGAATCTTCAATAGTGTTGCTGTAGTGTTTCTGCGCTTGTCTGCCGGAAGCAGTAAAGACAAAGACTCTTTTATCTTCTTCCTCGAATGGGTTTGACATAGTTTTCAATCCTTCTCCAATTCTGTATATTTTTTAAATTCACCTTTGCTTTTTTCTTGAGGGTACTTACTTTTGTTTTTATCGATCTTGTTTTTTATTATCTCAGCAACATCCACATCAAGCTGGTTAGCTAAACTTAGACAATAAATTAGGATGTCTGCAAGCTCTTCCACGGCAGAATCAAATTTTTCATCGTCTTTCAAAAGTTCCTTTGCCTCCTCATTGGTCTTCCACTGAAGCATTTCCATAAGTTCTGAAGCTTCTACAGTTATTGACATAGAAAGATTCTTAGGGTCGTGATAGTCTTCCCAATCCCTTCTTTCGATAAAATTTTGAACTTCTTTTCTTAACTTCTTTAACTCAGAATCTTCAGTCATTAAACCCCCACATTCACTAAGTATTAGTCTCAGGAATTTATAAGCTTTCTTTCTGGGAATTTAGTGCCTAAAAAGTAGGAAGAATTTAAAATACCTTAGTCAGACTTTGAAGTGAGGGGGGCGGGGGACTAATGAAGGTCAATTCCAAGCTTTAGATAGAACTACCTCAAAACTCATCTTCCGCTAATCTCCAGTCACAGTAGTCGCAGTCCTCGCTATGGTCGGGTATGGAATCCTCTAAGATCCTTACCGCCTCCCTAAGAGTTTGTTTGGCCTTTTCTACATTTACTTCGACCTCCTTTATTTGGTCGTGGAAAACGAAGTTGCCGTTTTCAAGTATCTCATCGGGGTAGTAGTATAGGAGGTAGCCGTAGTCTTTAGTTTGGTTGCCGTTTTCTCTAAGAATTAGGTTGTAAAAGTTTATCTGTCTAGAATAGTAGTCTGGTGTTTCTTCCTTTGGTGAATAACCACGGGTCTTGTAATCAAGCACAATTATTGAATCGTCTTCGGCCCGGAGGAGTTCATCGACCCCTCCTCGAAGTAAAGCTCCTGTCTTCGGATCCTTGTATTTCGGTTCTCTCCTCCAGCTTCTGCAGTTGTCCAAAAACTCCTGATCCTGAAGCAAATTAGCTTGGACCTTACTTTCTACAAGTTCTGGGGGCTTCTCTCCTCTTTTTCTGAAGGAATCGAAGTGTTGTTTTAACTTTTCATCAACACCGCTCGGAAGGGAGGGGAATGGCCCCGAAGGCCTTTTTATCCCTTTATTCATCTTAAGCCAGAAACATCTTTTGCACTCCGCGTAGAGGTTTAGGGAAGTAGGAGAAAGCTTGATGTTTTCTGAAGCCATTTTTATCATTAATTGTCTTTCTTCCTTAAATTACACTTCTTATAGAGTATTTGGATATTTTCAACCCGACTCCCTCCTCTTGGCAACGGAAGTTTATGGTCGAACTGGGGAGTTCTTCCGAACCACATTCCATACATCTGAAACTAGAGATTTTATCACCAAGATAACTATACATTTAATTTGTCCATAAATAAATTTAAAATTCTAAAACAGATTTCAATCTTTTTTTATTTTAAAAATTATATTATTTATTATGTCTAATGAGGGGGGAAAATCCGCGGAGATAAAGGAAAATGAATTGTATAGTTTCTTCACTAAAAATAGGGATAAAATAACATTACACAAAGATCCCAACACTTACGAGCATCCAGAAATTGATTTGCACCCCCAAGAGAAAGACTGCGCTGTTACTAAAGATAAAAAATTGGGGTTCCTTAACAGCAGTTGCTTATTATGTTTTGACACGGAAAAGAAAGAGATTTTGTGGGAGAAGAAAATGCCGTGGAGCGCTCCCAAACTGAAACTCGATGAAGAAAATGAAAAACTTATATTACAAGACCTATCGGAGCCCAGAGCCGCTTCTTCCCCAAAAATGAAGATTACTTTGAACTACGATGGAGACATAGTAGAAGTAAAAAATTTCACTATGGAAAAATTCACTAAGAGAGAATACGATGACCCAATTCTCGAGGAGAGACAAAAAACAATCGCCTCGTGGTTGTATAATATATTGTATCTGAAAGACGATGACCTTAGAGATATTTTGTCAACAAAGGAGGAAGTTAAGAAAGATTTTAATAAACATAAGACATCGTCTGATGATTTCTTGAAAAAAGAAGAAAGAAGATTGTTGGAACAGTATGGGAAATCAAAGGGCAAAGAAGATAAAATAGACTCATTGAAAGAATTTCTTCCTGAAGATTTCGAGGGGAAGGTCATCAAGGAATTTGAAAAAAGAAGAAATCTTGAATCGATGTTACGAGGATCCTGGAGATTTGTGAGAAAAGTTGTGGGTTCTGAAAAATATAAAGAGATAAAAAATGAACTTTCCTTTCCAATCGGTAATCTTTCTTCTCATTACGTAGGGAATATAATTGCTAATTATTTAAGTGAGAATGAAATAGAGGGTGACGGGGACAATGAAATAAAAAAGTGCGAGTATTGTGGGAGGTTTTTTTACCCCTCCTTAATATCCTCTTATCTAAGAAAATACATTCCAGAGGAAATTAATATTGGGGATATTCAATTCTGTCAAAGTTGCCTGAAATCAGCCCTTTTAGGACGCTACAAAAGAAAAAAGGACAAGGAAGAAATGATAAGAGATTTGGAAAATTTAGTTGAAAAGTTGGGTTTTATACCAGACCAAAATTATTTCTTAAACAGTAACTTTACACGAAACTTATCACCAGAACTTTTCAACAAAGCGATCCCCGCACTTATTGAAATTCTTCCTTATAGAACAAACGATAAAATGCTCAAGTTCTTTTCTGTTTCCTCAGTTCCCCTTGATGGTAAAAATGAGATTAAAGAACAGTTTGAAAAAAACACTTATAGTAATATTTTCGGTTCTTGGTTGAAATCCCTCCTTGCGACTGACTTATTAGAAAACGGGGTAAGGGAAACTCCGAGGGGGTATATGTGTTTAGCTGAAGATGGTCATGAATGCAGGTCGTTGGGTGAAAAAAATGTTGATGACTGGCTCCATAGGGAGGGAATAAGTCATAAAAAAGAGCCGAAATACCCAGAGGACGAAGAATTAAATCCAAACGGACGGATGAGAGCTGATTGGAAAGTAGAAGATGCCCTTATCGAATTTTTTGGTTTATCGGGTGATGTAGAGTATGATAAAAAAACTGAAACAAAGAGAGAAATTTGTGAAAAGTATAATATATCCTTGATAGAAATTTTTGAGGAAGATTTAGGTAAATTATCTAAAAAATTAGGTAAGTTGAAATAACTTAAACCTCTAAGAATGTAGTGCCTAAAAATCTACCTGAGCATGCTAACTTTACCTATGCTGAGTTCGTGCTGTTCCTTCTTCGCCGCCCAGACTGCAAAACAAAGGGCATCCGCATGGTCATCACTTCCCCCCTCGGGATGGTGTATCTTCACGTTTCCGCTGCTTGTGTTCTCGTATCGAAGCATCTTCAGTTCAGTCAAAAGTTTCCTTTCCTGAGGTATGGTAATTTCCCCGTTCTCGAACCTGTTCCTGAGTTCCTCGTAAGCCTTTAACTTCCCTTGAACGGTGGACTTAAACCTCTCAACGTTCGTTTCTACTTCGTCTTCTAACCTTTCTGTCGGCTCTATACCCAAGCCAGTGTACTCGCTCACCACTTTCTGGAGGTTGAACTTACTATTAAGGTAGACTATATGGTTCACGACCTCCTTCGCAGGGGTCTCATCGAAGGACTTGAGATACTCGACCTTGAGCTCGTCTGCCTTGTCCTTCGAAACCACAACGACTACCGAGGAGTCTCTCACACGACCCCAGTCAACTCCAGCGTAGTACTTTTTACCTTCTTCCTTCTGCCTCGTAAAGTCATACTCTTCTGAAGCTTTGTCCACGTTCTTGGAGTTGAGCCAGACGTTCTGGGCGTCCATGAACTGTGCCTCGTACTCGCTCTGGTAGGTTATGTTTGATGTGGAAGCCTTCCTCTTCTCGAGGAAATCTTCGGGTATGTATTCGTTCACCCTGGTCGGGAGCTGTATCTTGGCGTACTGCGGGTTCTTGAAAGCTTCGTAAAGCACCCCTGTAGTGCCTAAAGGTGTGGACATCAGCGTAAGGTAACCGTTCTTTACGGCGAGCATGGGCTCTAGCACGTTCTCCACAACGTCGTTCCCGAAGCCGTGGGCGACCTCGTTGCAGTAGATCCTATCGACCTCCGTGTAGCCCCTTATCCTCCCCGTCGAAGGGAGCGGTACGATTCTACTCTTGTTCTTGAAGACCATCTTCTCCTTGTTGGACTCCTGAACAGACCCCGATAGCTCGTCACTCCTGGCGACGAAACCGAGTATTCTATCGTAAAGTTCGTCAGAGGCCCGTTGCGAGTTGCTTACTATGAGCTGCTCGTAGTTGGTGTTGACTATAGCCATCCATAGAGAAAACACGCTTATTGTGAAGTCCTTCCCGACCTGTCTGCCCATGACAAACACAGAGCGTCTCTTTGAGAGCATAAGATAGACCATAGCGAGTTGGAAATCCTGTAGCTCTTCGTCGAGTACTTCTTGCGCAAACAGGTTACACCCGAGGACTTTCTTGGCGACTTCTCCATCCCATTTAAGTTCGCTGTTGAGCTCTGAGACGTATTCCCATATCCTTCTCTTGAGGCCTCCGACCTTCTGGGGCGAGAACCCTTGACCTATGAAGCGCTTGAGTTCTTTGTCACTGAAGGTCTTCTCAGGTAGTTCTATCTCTATGTCTTCGCCCTTGAGCTGGCGGATGCGGTTTGCGATATCCTCCTCTTTCTGCTTCTGGCTCAGTTTACTGGAGTTCTGACCCCCGTTTCCTCGTTTTATCCCTTCTCTGTGCATTTTCTGTCTGACCGCATCCGCCGTAGTGCCTAAAATATTCCCTATTTCACTGCTCGATTTGCCTTCCTCTACCAGACGCTCAAGGTGCTTCACTTTCTCTTCGTTCCAAACTTTCTTTGGCATGTCACATCATCGTTTTTGTCACAGGTTTTCGTTAGTTCTCAG
>SL_8KL_010_SEDDRAFT_10004512_pt1 | contig 11167 bp, 9 predicted proteins | sample SodLakKL_010_SED_4_FD_11160 | JGI IMG/M metagenome (IMG submission 11160) | reverse complement strand
CTTTATATTGCCGATGAGGTGCAGACAGGTATCGCCCGTACCGGCAAAATGCTGGCCTGCGACCATGAGAATGTAAGGCCCGACGTGGTCATCCTCGGGAAAGCCATCAGTGGTGGCCTGTACCCCGTATCTGCAGTGCTTGCAGACGATGATGTAATGCTCGTAATTAAACCGGGGCAGCACGGCTCCACATTTGGCGGCAACCCGGTAGCAGCAAGAGTTGCCATGGCCGCACTTAAAGTAATTGAAGACGAGAAACTGGCCGAAAGATCAGAGCATCTGGGAGAGATACTCAGAAAGGAACTCAGGGCAATCAAGTCAGATATGCTTACCCTCGTAAGAGGTAAAGGGTTGCTTAATGCCATCGTGATCAAACCCAAAGGAGACAAGCAAGCCATTGATGTATGCCACAAAATGGCCGAACTTGGCCTTTTGGCCAAACCAACACACGGTGATAAGATCCGTTTCGCACCTCCCCTGGTGATCACCGAAGAACAATTGATGGAATGCGTGGAGATTATCCGCAAAGCCATTGAAGCATTCGAATAGAAGAAACTAAAACATCCTTAAGAGAGGGCGACACCATTCTGGTATCGCCCTCTCTTGTTATAATCTAAAATACTCTCCGTATATTTGCAGTAGTATATTATTTGAACTAAGGGAATGAAAGAATACACTACAAGCATTGCTAAACGTTACGACAGCCTGGCCAAAGAGGATTGCTGTCTTTCCTGTGGCGGCGCTTTCGCGCTGTCAAACATCAAAGAGGGCGATATTTGCATTGACCTGGGATGCGGGAAAGGACACGACGTATTGCGTATGGCATTGCTCGCGGGTAACAAGGGATTTGCCTATGGGGTCGATATTTCAGATGGGATGATGGCTGCGGCCAGAGACCAGGCTGAAAAGCTTGGACTGGAAAACATCCGTTTTGTGAAATCGGCGTTGGAAAACATCCACCTTGATGACGCCATGGCAGATGTTATCATTTCCAATTGCACCATCAATCATTCACTCGAACAGGATAAAGTCTGGAAGGAGATAGCCCGCCTGATGAAGCCCGGCGGGCACTTTGTGGTGAGCGACATTTATGCCCTGAAACAAGTGCCGGAGAAATACAGGAATGACCCCGGCATGGTGGCTGAATGCTGGGCCGGGGCTGTCACAAAAGAGAGGTACCTGCAACACATCGCAAAAGCAGGCCTTAAGAACGTGACAATTATTGAGGAGTCAAAGCCCTATGAAAAAGGGAAGATAAACGTGGCCAGCTTCACGGTCAAAGGTCATGCGTGACATGAGCCAGGCGAATTTATTTTCATACACCACGCGAAGCAGCTGGTATGGCACCTGGGCATTCTGCAAGGATTAGGACCGGAGATCCGGGGGTTGCAAACATTGAGATTGAAGCTCCGCGGCTGAAAGGATAAGAAACAAAGAACAACTATAGTAATGACAGGTCGTGACCTGCAAAACAGAAATACAGAATTATGAAAAGTCTCATTAAGAAAGAAACCAAGCCAAAAAACAGGAAAGAAAACACCCAGGCGCAGTGCTGTGCAAAAACCGCCGTGGCACAGGCAGGCTGCCACGACTAACACCCTGCTTCTTATACATTCATGCAAGCTTCCAGCCATAATATTGTGTCGGCCATTAAGGGTACCGGTCAGTATGTTATTGTAAACATATTGTCAGGCCATGCAGATATTCTGTCGGATGACGATCTGAAAGCCCTTCAAAACCAGGGCCGTGACTTTCCTGAAGATTTCATAAGGAAGGGATATGTAACAGACCCTGCAAAAGAGAGACATCAGTACCAGATGGCCTACATTGACTTTCTGGAGCAGCGCGACCAGGAAGAGGTACAGGTTTTTTTTGTCCCTACTTACCTGTGCAATTTCAGCTGCTCCTATTGCTACCAGGCACCCTACCTGACACAGCCTGAAAAGCTTTCCAAAAACGTGGTCGACGCTTTTTTTGCTTATCTTGATGAGCATCTGGGGCAGCGTAAACATTATATAACCCTGTTTGGGGGTGAACCCCTCCTTCCCGGAGAAGCCTACCGGGACTCCATCTCTTATTTTTTACAGAAATGCAAGGCACGCCAGTTGGATGTCGCTGTGGTAACCAATGGATACCACCTTGATGAGTACCTGGACATGCTTTCAGAAGTCAGCATACGAGAGGTCCAGGTGACACTTGACGGCACAGAAGCAGTCCACGACAACAGGCGCAGGCATAAGAAAACGGGCAAGAGCTTCGGCCGGATCGTATCGGCCATAGACCAGGCACTTAAGGCAGACATGCCGGTAAACCTGCGGACGGTGCTGGATAAAGAAAACATAGATTCCCTCCCGGGTCTGGCACGTTATGCCATAGATAAAGGGTGGACGGAATCGCCACTGTTTAAAACTCAGCTTGGCCGGAACTATGAGCTGCATCATTGTCATAGCGGACAGGACAAGCTTTACTCGCGCCTTTCCATGTATTCAGACCTTTATGATCTTCTGGACAGGCATCCCGAGATTCTCAAGTTCCACCGTCCGGCATATAGCATATCCCGCTTTTTGAAAGATAGCGGACATCTGCCTGACCCCTTATTTGATGCATGCCCGGCCTGCAAGGGTGAATGGGCCTTCGACTACCGCGGACATATTTACAGCTGCACAGCTACGGTAGGCAAGCCTGGTGAGGAGTTGGGACAGTTTTATCCCGCTGTTTCCCTTGACCACGAAAAAATCAAGACCTGGCAGCAGCGCGACGTCCACTCCATAAAAGAGTGCCTTCATTGCAACCTGCAGCTTGCATGCGGTGGCGGATGCGGCGCCATGGCCAAAAATGCCCGGGGAAGTGTGCTGAAACCCGACTGCCGGCCCGTTCAGGAACTCATCGGCCTGGGCATAGCCCACTATTTTAATCAAAATCACTAAGATCCCTGTTTTTTCTTATTTTTGCTGCATGCAAGCCCTGGCTATTAAATCACACCGCATACGGCTCCTGTTAATGCTGATTCCGGCAATATGCCTGGGTATGTTAGCCTCATGCGATGATGATGAAGTGTGTGAAAAAGCCACGGCAAACAATTTGCGCATTGGCTTTTACCCGGCAGGCCAGGAAGAGGAATTCTGGGTATCCATAGATTCCCTGAGGGTATTAACACTGGAAAAGCCAGAAGAACCAGTCTATGACACCTTGTTCTCCGTTTCCAGCCTTGAACTGCCATTGAACCACCATGCAGACAACTCCACATTTATTTTCGATTACTTCCATACCCGGGATACCCTGTGGATACATTACGAGCGGGAAACACATCTCATATCTGTAGAGTGCGGCTTCACAGTGTTTTATGAACTGCAGGACATGGATTATACTACACATTTTATCGAAGCACTGGAAATAAATGAGCCTGATGTAACCAATTCACTGGATGAACATGTTAAAATTTTTGTTCCTGATACCATTCCTGGTAATTAGCCAGGCAGGATTGGCTGAAAATGATACGCTGTTCACCCCTTCGGTGAGACCTGGCCTGGACGTATCGGGTCTTGCCAGGCATCTATTGGAACCCGAAGTAGTTACCGGAGAGGTGAGTCTGGATGTGGAATGGCGTAAAAGCCACTTCGTGACCATAGAAGGTGGTTTGCTGCAGGTGGACATGGAGCAGGAGACCCACCGCTACCAAGCCAGTGGCTATTTTCTGCGGGTAGGAGCCGATTTTAACATGCTGGAGCGCAACCCTGAAAACCCCCACGATGTCGTGCTCGCTTCCATCCGTTATGGATACAGCAAAGCGGAGCATGAGGCGCCCTTTATCGTGATCTCCGACCCCTACTGGGGTGACTACGAAACTGCTGTACCAAAAGAAAACTTCCAGGCACACTGGCTTGAAGCCGGAATAGGGCTTAAAACAGAGATTTGGCATAACATTTTCCTGGGATGGAGCCTCCGTGGTAAAATCATGCTTACATCAACCGATGATCCTGAAATGGACCCCTACTTCATCGGCGGATTTGGTAAATCCGGAAGTAATACGCGATTATCCCTTCTTTATTCCATCATGTATCGCATACCCATACGATAAGCATCTGCATCTTCTCAAAAACTCCATGTTTGGGTATGTGAAAATAATTTTATAAATTGTACGGCAAATCCTGCTCTTTATCCAATTATTTACGAAACCTTTCGACATGGACAATCCCGAACAACCCATCGTATTAGCCTCAACAGACTTTACGGAGGTAAGTGATTACGCCATTGACAACGCGGTAGCCATGGCAAAAATCCTGAACGGCAAAGTGCTTTTGCTTCACATTATTGATAAATACACCCGCAGGATGCTCAAACGCGAAAAAAAGCCTGAATCATACATAAAAGACAAACTGGAAGGTATAGGAGAAGAGATCAAGGAAAAACAGGGCATTGAAACAATCGTGGTGGTGGAGAAGGGTAAAATTTTTCATGTAATGGCAGATGTGGCCAAGCGTTACGATGCTCTGCTGCACTTTTTGGGTACGCATGGGAAAAAAGGCATCCAATGGATTATTGGCAGTTTTGCACTTAAAGTGGTGAAGAAGTCACCTGTGCCGGTTGTGGTCATCCAGAAGCCCGCCGGTAATAATAAATATAAAAATATCATTTTCCCATTGGACATACAGCGAGGGTCCAAACAAAAAGTGAAATGGGCTAAGATTATTCACAAAGCAGCAGGATCAACCTTTGACATCTTTGTTGACAATTATGATGACGAATCAACAGACAGGAAGATAAGCGCAGATCTGAAACAAGTCACTGACATAATGGAACATCATAACATACCGTTTACTACCAGCCTGTCGGCACCCAAAGGCTCTTTTGGCTTACAGGTGGTTGATCATGCAAGAGAACAGCATGCCGACGCCATCATGATCACCTCAGATCCGGATAAGCTTACTTGCAATCCTTTTAACAAGGAAGAAGAAAGGGTACTATACAATAAAGAAAAGATCCCGGTGATGTTCATCAATTCAAAAAACCTAAGTGTCATCATAGGAGGACCATAGACCCGATTAATCAGTAAAGGCAAATAAAAATGCCGGCATTGCCGGCATTTTTTTTATTTTTACCTGCCTTTATACCGAAACAGGCAAAAAAGGATACACATGGACAAGAAAAAAGCTAAGGAACGGATTGAGCAGCTTACCAGGGAGATACATGAGCATAACTATCGCTATTATGTATTGGCCGAACCCGGCATAAGCGATTACGAGTTTGACGAGCTGCTTGAAGAGCTGCAAAAACTCGAGGAAGCTTATCCTGATCTGGCGGACAGCAACTCACCCACACAGCGCGTTGGCGGACAGGTCACAAAAAAGTTTCCCACCGTCAGGCATAAGTACCCGATGCTTTCGCTGAGCAACACTTACAGCCGGGAAGAGCTTATGGATTTTGACAAACGGGTTAAAAAGGCACTTGGTAACACTTATGAGTATGTTTGTGAATTAAAATATGACGGTGTAGCCATCTCCCTCACATACGAGGATGGTGAGCTTACCAGGGCTGTGACCAGAGGCGATGGTGTACAGGGTGACGAAATCACCAACAACGTCAGGACAATCCGCAGCATTCCGCTCATCCTGCGGGAAGACCCGGTGTCAGATCTCGAGGTGCGAGGTGAGATCATCATGCCCCACAAAAGCTTTCTTCATCTGAATGCAGAAAAGAAAAATAAGGGAGAAAACGCTTTTGCCAATCCACGAAATGCCGCAGCAGGTTCCTTGAAAGTTCAGGATTCAAAAATTGTTGCGGCCCGAAACCTGGATTGCTATGTTTATTCCGCTAATGCGGACAATCTTCCTTTCGAAAGTCACTGGGAGAGTCTGAAGGCTTTGAAAAAGTGGGGTTTCAAAGTTTCTGAAGACGTAAAGAAGTGCAAAATATAGATGAGGTGTTTGATTTTATAAACCATTATGAAGAAAAGCGTGCCTCACTTCCTTTTGACATAGATGGTGTGGTGATCAAGGTTAACAGTTATGCCCGGCAGGCAGAGCTGGGGTACACCAGCAAGTTTCCACGATGGGCCATTGCCTATAAATACAAAGCTGAACAGGCTATTACCACGCTGAACGATGTCACTTTCCAGGTGGGGCGGACAGGCGCTGTAACACCGGTAGCCAACCTGGAGCCCGTAAGCATCGCAGGGAGTACCGTTAAAAGAGCCTCCCTGTATAATGAAGAGCGGATGGCTGAGCTTGATCTGCACAAAGGAGACAAGGTATTTGTGGAAAAGGGCGGTGACATCATCCCAAAAGTAACCGGAGTGGATACATCACAGCGAAGCACAAACATGCAACCCTTTTCTTTTGCTACGCATTGTCCGGAGTGTGGCACAAAGCTGAGAAAAAACCACGGAGAAGCCGTGCACTACTGTCCGAATGCCAAAGGCTGCCCGCCGCAGATCCAGGGAAAGATAGAACATTTTATCAGCCGCCGGGCCATGAACATAGAGAGCCTTGGCCAGGGCAAAACGGAACTGCTGATCAGCAAAGGCAAAATCCGCAATATAGCAGACCTTTATGACCTGGATTATCATGATTTGATAGGTCTGGAAAAAACCATTGTCAATCCCGACACCCTGAAGGAGAAAAAGATAAGTTTCCGCGATAAAACCGTAAAAAACATTCTTGATGCGATTGAATCTTCACGGAATGTGCCGTTTGAAAGGGTTCTTTATGCCATTGGCATCAGGCACCTTGGAGAGACCATGGCACGCAAACTCGCACGCCATTTTGGTGATATCGACAACCTGAAGAATGCTTCGCGTGATGAATTGCTGGCGGTCAAAGATGTGGGTGATAAGGTCGCCGACGGTATCATCACCTGGTTCGACGACCCTGAAAACCTTAAAATCATAGAAAGACTCAAAGAGGCCGGGCTGCAATTCAGCACGGAAACAGACAGCAAACAGGAAAGGGGTGGTGCACTTGACGGAAAAGCTTTGGTTGTATCCGGGGTCTTTTCCGGCTTCTCCCGCGATGAAATTAAAGAGTTCATTGCACAACATGGTGGAGAAGTAAAAAGCAGCCTTTCATCCAGGACCGACTTCCTGGTGGCAGGTGATAATATGGGTCCCGAAAAACGCAAAAAAGCTGATTCCCTTAATATTCCAATAATCAGTGAAAGTGATTTGCAAAAGATGGTCAGGGAATGAGGCCGTCGTGGATGGTAAGCTTCCTGTCGGCCATGTCGGCGAGGATTTCGTTGTGAGTAACGATGACGAAGCTCTGGCTGAAACGGTCACGAAGGCTGAAAAACAAACTGTGCAGCTCCCGGGAGGCTTGCGAGTCAAGGTTTCCACTGGGTTCGTCGGCAAGCACAACTACCGGGTCGTTAACCAAAGCCCTGGCCACCGCCACGCGTTGTTGCTCCCCGCCGCTAAGCTCTGCAGGCTTGTGTTCCAGACGGTCTGCCAGGCCCAGCAAGTCCAGTAATTCTTTCGCCTTCATTTCTCCCGAACGCCTGCTTTTTCCCGCAATGAAAGCCGGTATGCAAACATTTTCAAGGGCAGTAAACTCCGGTAACAGATGATGGAACTGAAAAACAAAACCAATGTGTTGATTGCGGAAGTCAGAAAGCTGTTTGTCGCCAAGTCGGCTTACGTCACGACCATCAATCATGATCCTGCCCCTGTCGAACCGGTCGAGTGTACCCAGGATATGAAGCAAAGTCGTCTTTCCGGCACCTGAAGCTCCCACTACTGATACGATTTCCCCCTTGCCAATGCGCAAACTTACGCCTTTCAATACCTTAAGGTCATCATATGATTTGTGAATATCCTCTGCAACGATCATCGCCATAACAGTTTTCTCCCTTGAATAATAACGGTGAAGTTTTATTGCTAGTAAGCTATTGCTTATCTTATTGCGAAGATACATAAAATCCATCCCAAAGGGTGACAAAAAGGCAAATGATAGTATCATGCCGGGTTTAACTCTTGCAGGGCATCCGAAGCGTCCGGAACATCTGACCGAAAAAAATCATAATAGCATGAATTATTGTACCTTTGGTACCAGTCACAATAAGCGTCTGCCCGGGTGACATGCTTTGCATTTACAGGGTCGTAAAACTATGGCAGGAGCACAGGTAGCATCTCCACCAATTTTCAAAAGACAGTAAACTTCTGACTAACAATGGCTGAAACTTCCTCGCCCATTCCTTTTGACCAGTTGCGAAACGAGATAGATGGGGACATACATGCTGACATGAGTCATCGTCTGTTATACGCCACGGATGCATCAGTATTCAGGGAAATACCAGCAGCCATTTGTATTCCGGCACATTCCGATGATCTGAAAAAAGTGCTTGCCTTTTGTCGTTCCCATCAGCTTCCGGTCATCCCCCGCACAGCCGGGACCTCATTGGCAGGCCAGGTAGTGGGGCATGGAATGGTGCTGGACTTCTCGCACATGGACAGGATCATTGCGCTGAACACCGAAGAACGCTGGGTAAAAGTTCAACCCGGGGTGATCCTTGATGATCTGAATCGTTTTCTGGAAAGCAGCGGACTTTTCTTCGGACCGGAAGCTTCCACAAGTAACCGCTGCATGATAGGTGGCATGGTGGCAAACAATGCCTGTGGCGCCCACTCCCTGGTCTATGGCAGCACCCGTGATCATACCCTCGGCATTAAGGGCCTGCTGGCTAACGGCGAGGAGGTGTCTTTCGGGCCACTCGACAGCGAAGCCTTCAGACAAAAATGCATTGGCAGCAAGCTGGAAAACAAGATCTATCAACAAATTTTTAAACTCCTTTCTGACCCTTCCAACCATAAAGAAATACGGCAAAACTTTCCTCACCCTAACATAAAGCGCCGAAATACAGGTTATGCTCTTGACCTCCTGCTTAATACGATGCCCTTTGGAGGGGATATGCCTTTTAACTTTTCCCAAATCCTTAGTGGGTCAGAAGGCACCCTGGCCATTTTTACGGAGATCAAGCTCAACCTGGTACCTTTACCTCCTCCGGAAAAAGGGCTCGTGTGCGTACATCTGAAAACTGTGGAAGAAGCGCTGCAAGCCAACCTCATTGCTCTCAAACACGGTCCTGCGGCAGTGGAGCTGATGGATCATCACATCCTGGAACGTACAGCCCACAATCTGGCACAGGCAAAGAACCGTTTCTTCATTCAGGGCGAGCCAGGGGCTATCCTGATTGTTGAGTTTGCAAGGAATACGCGGGCAGATGTGATGACGGCAGCCAGAGAAGTGGAAGCCCAAATGAAAAAGCAAGGGCTGGGCTATCATTTCCCGCTGGTGACAGGAAAAGACATGCCCAGGGTATGGGCGCTGAGAAAAGCCGGACTGGGTCTTTTATCTAATACGCCCGGTGATGCGAAACCGGTATCCGTCATAGAAGACACCGCTGTGGATGTGGCAAGACTGCCTGACTTCATAAAGGATGTCAAGGCCGTGCTTAACAAACTTAACCTCTCATGTGTTTATCATGCCCACATCGGCACCGGTGAGCTACACCTCAGACCCTTGCTCAACCTCAAGAGCCGCGCCGACATTGAAAGGTTCCACCAGGTTGGTGAGGAAGTGGCGTTTCTTGTGCGGAAACACAAGGGTTCTTTAAGCGGAGAACATGGTGATGGCAGGCTTGAGAGGGTTTTTCATCCCCATAGTCCTTGGAGAAGCCTGCTATGAAATGCTTCGTCAGGTTAAAAGGACCTGGGATCCTGAGCAAATGCTCAACCCGGGTAAGATCACTGACACGCCTTCCATAAAAACATCCTTGCGCTATACACCAGGACAGGAGACAAAAAAAATAAAAACCTTCCTGGATTTCAGTATGACCCAGGGCATCCAGCGCGCCGTAGAGCAATGCAATGGCTCTGGCGATTGCCGCAAGCCACAGCAGGCTGGAGGGGTAATGTGTCCCTCCTACCACGCCACACGGAACGAATATGACAGCACCCGTGGAAGGGCAAACCTGCTTCGGGAGTTCATCACAAACTCCACAAACAAGAATCCTTTCGCCGAAAAGGAAATAATCAACGTGTTGGATCTGTGCCTGTCATGTAAGGCATGCAAATCCGAATGCCCATCAAACGTGGACATGGCAGCTTACAAGGCGGAAGCATATCAGCATTACTATCTCTGGAACGGCACACCGAACAGGGCGAAAATCATAGGTGCCTATGCAAAATTCAACAAGATAGGCAGCAAGGTACCGGGGTTGTTTAACTTTTTCGCAGGAAATAAGCTTACTTCTCCAATAATTAAAAGCATCCTGGGGTTCAGCAACAAAAGAAAGCTCCCTTCCCTGCAAAAGCAAACATGGAGAAAGTGGGCTTCTGAGAACCTGGAAAAGCTTAACCGGATCAACCACGACAAGCCTTCTGTATTGATTTTCTGTGATGAGTTTACCAATTACAATGATACTGAGGCCGGGATAGAGGCCATACTATTGCTGCACAGACTGGGATACCAGGTCCTCTTCACAGATCATGAGGAAAGTGGCCGGGCAGCCATTTCCAAAGGCTTATTGATAAAAGCCCAAAAGCTTGCCACGCATAATGTAAAGCATCTTTTTGAGATGGTAAGTGAAAAAACTCCCATGGTTGGGATTGAACCTTCGGCAACATTATGTTTCAGAGATGAATATCCGTCCTTGCTTCGCGACGAGATGAAAAGCATGGCGGAGCAATTAGCAGCAAACACGTATACTTTTGAAGAGTTCATCTCCAATGAAGCAGCACGGGGTCATATTCAGGCCTCATCATTTAACAGCAGAAAGGAGCACGTTTACATTCATGGTCACTGCCACCAGAAATCCCTCTCCGGTACAAATTACAGCCACAACGTAATTTCATTGCTTCCGGGGCGGCAGGTGCATGCGATCGAATGCGGTTGCTGTGGCATGGCAGGCGCCTTTGGCTTCGAAAAAAAACATTACGACCTAAGCATGGAGATCGGTGAACTGGCTCTCTTTCCGGCTATTCGGAAAGCAGAAGCCGATGCCATAATCGCAGCCTCCGGAACAAGCTGCAGGCAGCAGATCCTGGACGGTACCGGAAGAAAAGCACTGCACCCCGCGCAGGTTCTGTATAGAAATTTAAGGTTTGACACAGCACCCTGACAAGGTTGCGGCATATAAAAAAGCAGGTTACCCCGGGTGGAGCAACCTGCTTTTC
>SL_8KL_010_SEDDRAFT_10004511_pt1 | contig 11168 bp, 6 predicted proteins | sample SodLakKL_010_SED_4_FD_11160 | JGI IMG/M metagenome (IMG submission 11160) | reverse complement strand
GTCGATGCGGAAACCGTCGAAGAAGACGAGCAGCAAAAATGATTTTTTAAGACGGGCTCTAAGCGACTTGACGCACCGTCTTTTTTTTGACAATACCAATAAATAATTCTATCCTGAAATCACTTGGGGTTGTGATATATTGGAATTGAAGGAAGTTCTTAAAAGAATGAAAGCCGGAGAGCTCAACTTATTGTTAGAAGATGAGTTTGGTATAAAAGGTATTATCGAAAATACGGATTTTGTTTCAATAGATACATCAAACAAAGAAGAACTTGTTGAATTAGTACTAACTACAATGAAATATTCTTTAGTGACAGATAATACGAAGTTGACATTGCTTTGCTATAAACTGAGTGAGGAAGAATCACGTGAGTTGGCCTCAAAAATGTCTATACCTTGGAATAATGAAAAAAGGTCGTTTTTAAATCATATTCTTTATCAGCTAGACTTGAACGATAAAACCGTTCAAAAAATCTTACAGGACTTCTTCAATATAAGTGTTCATTCTCGTTCATCTCAGCCGAGATATTATTCCAAGATAGTTCGTCCACCGCAATCGAGATTTTATGAACTCTTAAATTATCAATTTGTAATTAAAGAGCATATATTATCTATTTTAAATGATACTAATACTTTTCTACCAAGAATGATACTGCACATGCCCACGGGCACCGGGAAAACTAAAACCACTATGCACACAATTATCAACGATTATATAAGTAATAGAAAAGGAAAAGGCGTGCTAATCTGGTTAGCTCATACAACAGAGCTGCTTAATCAAGCGAAAAGTTCATTTGAATCGGTATGGTCCCATTTGGGTTCATATGATGTCATGGTTCATTACAATGATGTTTCCACAATTAACACTGACCAGGATAAATCTATATATTTCATTAGTTACCAAAAACTAATATCGCTCAGCAAGAATGATGAGCAGACCTTTAACAAACTTCGTGATAATGCAGAGATCATTGTTGCTGATGAGGCTCACAAATGCTTGGCAAAACAAACCAAAAGAGCCCTTAATGACTTGATGAGAGAGTTTGGCGACAATACAGATAAGGCACTTATTGGTCTTACCGCAACACCAGGTAGACAGTTAGCTCACTTCGACGATGAAAAAGAAAACCAAGAAATAACTGAGATGTTTGAAAAACGTATCATCAGTATTAATCCTTCCCAGGTCGAATCTCTTAAATTCAATAATTTAGAATCTTCTTATCAAGCTTATCAGGATGTCGGTCAAAAGGACAGAACCATCATCAAATATTTTCAAGACAATGGAATATTAGCAAAAATAATAAAAGTTGAACTAGATTATTCACTTACTAATGAAGAGGAAAGAAGTATCACAGCCATACAAAGGTTTAAAAGCACTAGTGGAGACCTTAACCACGAAGTCAGAAAATTATTTTCTAAGTTCACGCATCGTAACCAAGCAATTCTTCAAAAATTGTATGAATTAGATCAACAAGATAGTCCAACGCTTCTATTTGCGTGTTCTGTGGAACACGGCCGTTTCATTGAAAATCTTTGCGAGCTCGCAGGTATACGTGCTCGAGGTGTATACGGAGACATGCGGTATGAAGACCGAGCACAATCCGTTCAAGATTTTTCATCGGGCAAAGTAAACATCCTAATTAATTACGAGGTTTTAACAACTGGTTTTGATTCACCACGTATTAGGACTATATTTATCACCCGACCGACGACGTCTATTGTTCTATATAGTCAAATGCTCGGCCGAGGTTTAAGAGGACCCATGATGGGCGGAAACGAGTCATGTACATTAATCGATATTCAAGACAATCTTGACAGGTTCACGGATGAAGAGGAAGCATTCAATTATTTCAATGAGTATTGGAGGTAGTTACAGATGAATAATGGCGATCAGCGTGAAATATTTAACGTTAAAGGTATGGCTGAAGCTGCTCGGCGTACTGAATATGAAAGTATTGAGAGCGCTGCTTCGGAAATTGTCGATAATGCTGTGGAGGCGAATGCTGACGATATTCGAGTCATCATTACGAGTAAACATAATAGAAAAACTGGTAGGAAAGAAATAGAGCATATTGGTTTTCTCGACAATGGCGATGGTATGGATGTAGAAACCTTGCATGGAGCGTTAGTCTATGGCGAAACCACAAGAAGGGAAAGCCGTGGCATTGGACGATTTGGCGTGGGCTTAGGGCAAGCTTCTTTGTTTGCTGCTCCTAGGGTAGAAGTCTATTCCTGGCAGAACAATGAGGCGCCTTTGTTTGTATATTTAGATTCAGAAAAAATGAAAACCGGTGAGCAGACGTATTTGGAGCGTCCATATACTAAGAACTTTCCTGATGTGTTTTACAGATATCAGCATGAAAAATACAGAAGCGGCAGTTTAATTATTTGGAAAAACGTTGATCAATCGCCAGTCAAGACTGTTACACACCTGATTAATCGATTAGAACAAACACTTGGCAGGATATTCCGATACTACATCACAGAGTCAAGTCAATATAAAGCCCCTCGCACTATCAAAATCATTGACGATGAACAGCCGGCTGCATTTACAAAAGTAAAACCACGAGATCCTCTTTTTCTGTTAGAAGATAATTTTGCCTTAGCACCAACAGACAGCAAAAAACTAGGTGAGGTAGATCAAACTGGCCAGGGCGAACCTATATTTGAACCGTATGCACCTAAAGGTTTAGAAGGTCACACTATCACTAAAGAAATTGATTATTTGAATAGAAATAATGTATGGGACAAAGCTCCGGTAACGATTAAATTCTCTATAGTGAAAAACCGTTATTATGGGGAGTATAAAAAGAACACTAATAAAAACCCGGGGTCCTCTGCTATTGGTAAAGTTGTTAAAGATTTTGAAGGTATTTCAATACTTCGTGCTAATCGTGAAATAGATTTTGGGCGTTTTGGTTTCTATGATGTCGTTAACAAACCTACACATAGATGGTGGGGTGTTGAAATCTGCTTTGATCGACGACTTGATGATGTCTTCAAGGTCTCTAGCAACAAACAGCACGTTGAACTTAAAAAACCCAACAAAGGAGAACGCGAAGAGGCACATCAAAAAAATATAAAACCTTTGTGGGAAACGTTAGAAGAAATTATTACACCGGCAATCAATGAAATGGTCAAAAAAAACCAAAGAAGAGTTTCTAGCGAACAAAAAACAGCATCAAACAAGATTAAGCGGGGAGAGTTTGAACGTAGCTCGCAGAACCAGAATATAAGGTCAACAAATCAAAACCCCGAGCATAAATCATATCCTCCAAGAAATAATTCTTGGGGCAAGGCAAAAACTCATGAGGCTCCTTCAAAATCACAACCATCTACATCAACATCAACCTATAAAATAGGTGAGACTTTATCAGACTATGTGATGTCATTAACTTCTACTGAAAACGATGATCACCGTATTGGCGAATATGCGGTTGTGCAATCTTTAGAAAATGGTGATGTATTAGATTTTTATCTGCAAGAGGGCTATGCTGAGGCGGTATTAAATAAAGATTTGCTATCCGAAATAGTTGAAAATGAAAAAAGTGGTGAAGACCCCCTTTTCAAGATATTTCTTCAAGCGATGAGCAATCAGTATTATAAGCAGTACCGAGATCCTGTTTTCCAGGATTATTTAGACGATTTTATTGAAGAATTGAATAATATTATCTTCTATAAATTAAATAAAGAAAATTAAGGGAGTGAATACGATGGAACTCAGCGATGGACAAAGAAACCTTTTATTAAGGGACTATTTAAAATGGATCGACCAAGAGAAACTTGTTATTCCAAATTTTCAAAGAGAATATGTATGGACAGACGAGGATGTAAAAACCCTCATTACCTCACTAATCTTTAAAGTAAAAATCGGAGCTTTATTGCTTTACGAACAGACAGATGAACGTAACAAAAACGAATTGAAAGAGAACTTTCTTCCTTATCTGACATTTAAAGATAACGAAACAATCATCGACTCACCAAAAGATGATCAGCCACTTTCGACGCTAAAATACGTCATTGACGGTCAGCAGCGTTTAACCTCAAGCTTAATAGCTTTCTCTTCCTATCATCTCAGAAAAGGCATTAAAGAAAATTTCAGCCGCAAATATAAACGGCAATATTTCTTGCGTATTCCCAAAGATACATCACTTTTTGGAATCAATGACGAAAACATTGAATTTAAAGAACCTGAGATTGGCGCTGAAGTTGATTATGACGTTTTTGCGGAAAACTATATAATCTCTAAACCTCACTCAGATGATTCACAGCCTAATGATGATGAAAATTATTATATACCGCTTGATATATTATATAAAGGCAATACAAAAAAGGAAGAAGAAAACATCTATTCAGAAGTTAAATCGGTAGCCGCCCAACTTGAAAAAGACAAAATACGCAACTCAGACAGAGGTAGAAAATCTGTAAAACAAATTTCAGATGATGTAGATAATTGGGCAATGAAAATGACTATGTTTCTAAGAGAGTTGCGTGAGCAGCCGATACCATATATCCCTGTACAGGACAATTTGAAAGAAGCAATAAAAACATACGAAATATTGAACACCTCAGGGCGTCAACTGAGTGATCTTGATATTTTATCGGCTGAGTATTCTAAAGTGAAAAAAGATGCACGATTATATGATATTATCAATAATCGATTTCAGAGTGTTATGACACCAACTGATTTTGTTGACAAACATAATTTAATCAATCAAACAAAGAAACATTCACCATTAGAAACCGATAAAGATCTTCAATGGAATTTCAGAGATTACATGGTTCAATCACAAGATAAACCAATCCCCAAAAAAGTGCTTGAACAATTCATGAAACTGTTAAAGTATTGTGAAATAATTGACTCTTTCGGAAATGGAATAAATGACAAGTATAAGAACGACACATACAAATCCGACTCTTTACTGAAGCTAAAAGCAACAACGATTGAAAAGTATAAAAACATTGCTATTGATGCAATTAGTTGGGCCTCTATGTTTATGCAATTAAGGTGTGGACTTAAACATATAAATGACCTTACCAACTATTGGAAACTATTTGTTGTTGCTGCATTGAAATGTGAGTTCGACGATTTAGATAAAAATGGAAAGTTCCTAAATATCCTCGAAGGATGGTATTTTCTCAGTCGTTTCCTAGGAAGATATAGAATTGATCAGAACGTCACTGCCTTAAACGATTTGCAAGCATTGACTAGATATTTTAATAATGAAGACAACACTTTGTATATATTTAAAGAGCAGCTGGAGAACCTCAAGCTTAGATACATCGATGAATATCAACATTATGATATTGAAGCAAAAGATTTAAAGCGGGAGCTTCTCTTATTGGAAAGCGAAGTAGCAGAACCCTTCAAAAAACTGTCTGATTTTATATGCGAATTTGGAGTTCGAAAAGGATACACTACAACAAAACTGAATGATGATGAGGAGTTTATAAGTACCTTGTCTTACCCATTTCACCATTTTGATAACCGCTACAAATTAGAAAAGCACCATCTATATGCTCTCGATAACGCAAAGAAAAGCGCATCAGAAAGCACTTCGCGAATTCGGAATGAGGACACTAATGTACTTAATTCTCCTTTGAACTATGCGTATATGACTTCGGGTGAAAATAAATACATTAGCAACAGAGAATTGGAAAAATACTATCATGATCTTGAGATAAGCTTTAGAAAAAGGAATGTAATTCCCTCTGATGCGGATAATATAGAAACATTCTTAGAAAAAAGGTATAAGGAACTTTTCGAAAACATCTACGAAGAAATTAGCAATTTGTTTAACACATAACGTTTATTAAACAATTGGTTACTTGTCTCCAAAAGATTATCTTGTTAAAATAGTAGTGATTGAACACAAATCACTACTATTTTTTTGTGTTATCCTCTACTGGAACAGATGTTCCAATATAAAAGACAGGTGATGACATTGAGTTACGGAAGACATCAAAGCTTTTTTTTAAAGAAAAATTGGATTAACAAAGGACTTAAAGCGCTTGAAAATGATGGAAATAATGTGTTCACGGATAAAGACATGTATAAGGAGCTTGGCATCGGCAAGAATATGCATCAGGCTCTAAGATATTGGTTGGAAACTCTTAGGTTAGCAGAACATGACCGCGGGGAGAAAACACACAATATTACGAAGCTTGGTGAATTAATTAAAAACTATGATCCGGCCGTCACTAGTGATTTTACGAAATCATTGGTGCATTATTTTTTAGTAAAATATGAAGATAATTCTAAGCTAAGAGCAGATGCTTTCTATTGGTTTTTTGCTGAAAGTCAAACCCTTTACGTGACTAAGGAGTCGTTTTTAGAAGGCTTAGAAAGACATAGCAAAGGACAAATCTCACAAAATACCTTGAACAAGGATATCGATTGCCTTTTCCAGACATACACTAAAAAGGTCAAGTCCCACCCTGAAGATAAGAATGTTTCCTTACTGGCGGACTTGGAGCTTTTACGAAAAGAAGGGAACACTTACGTAAAGATTCCCTTAGAGGTGAATGCGTTGACAAGTAGAGCGTTTTATTATGTGCTGAATACCTATCCGGATGAATTAGGTATTAATTATCAAGTTGAGGAAATCACTGGAAATATAGGATGCCTTTTTAACTGGAGTCAAACGCATGTAATTGATGCTGTTGAAAATTTAATAAAATTAAAATATCCGATTGAGATAACACGGACTAACAATCTAGATACCATTAGAATTAACGATGATCTGCCCCATGATAATGATGGGAATCAATTATTACAAAACTTATTCGAAGAGGTGTTCACCCGTGCGAACTAGTGTAAACATCAAATACGATTTAGGTGACACCTCATTATTGGATAACTATTATGCGACGACTGCACACTCGGAATTAATTAAGAGCGTCATGCAAGGATTCACTTCAGAAAATCAACTACGTTCACATATTGCTTATGGCCCTTATGGCAGCGGTAAATCACTTGTCTCGACTTTACTAGCAAGTATTTTTTCAGAAAATTTCACAAAAGAGCATGCGCGCGCTATCGCTGAAAAATTCAAACCCGTTGATGATGAAATTTCTTCGATTCTCGAGGAATACAGCAGTAAAGAAGATTACTACACCTACATACCCATTATATTGAACGGCCATTACACTAATCTTCAGAATGTTATCACCCAGTCGCTTTTCAAGGCCATTTCGGAAAGAGGCTTGAAGGTAAGTCTTCCAGGAACCCATGAAGAAATACTTACAATAATCAATCGATGGCGAAATCATTATCCAGCGAACTGGAGCGCATTTGAGTTTGGTTTAAGCAAACATGGATACGACCTTGATGACTTTCAAGCCGCTATAAAGGCGCGAGAGGACGATGTGGTCGGCGTTTTTGACTCAATCTATAAGGATATAACAGGTGGAGCTAACTTTGTTTCCTATGGTTCTCATGATGTTGTCGAGATATTAGAAGAGGTTTCGGCACAACTTGAAGATCAAGGTGTCGGCTTAGTGTTAGTTTATGACGAATTCGGCCGGATGTTACAACATCTGCAGAGCGACACTCAAGTCAACGCATTTATGCAAATGCTGCAGGACCTTGCTGAATTGGCTAACAATGGTGTTGACAACCTTTCTTTGCTTTTTATCGCGCATAGACCGTTGAGCTATTATTTCTCATTTACGGAGAAGTCACTTAGAAACGAGTTTGCTAAGGTCGAAAAGCGGTTCACGGTACATGAAATCAAAAATGATTATGCAACTTTTTTGAAAATTACTCAGAAGCACATTGAAGCTAATTTTAACCGTTACTCTATCGACGATGACCTTCGAGAAGAATTGCTTGCTGGATTAAAAAAATACAATGTATTTCATGGCGACTTATCATCGACAGAAATTGAAAATATTATTGTCGATAATCTTTTTCCCTTACACCCGATCGCTACATATTTACTTCCAAGAGTTTCTAGTGTTTTCGGACAAAACGAGCGAACTTTGTTCACTTTTTTAGTAGACCCATCAGACTATGGTCTCACAGGTTTTTATAACCGCTATCCAAAGCACCTATATTATCCGGATTATTTGGTTGATTATTTTCTTGTCGGCATTGATGAAAGCTATGTTGAAGACATTAAGGAATACAAAATATACAAAAAGAATGTTGAGAGTCTTTCCTCTCTTATCCCTAAGACACATCTCAAAGAAGCTAGACGTATTTACGATTTTTTACTAATCTGGTCGATGTCAAAAGGACAGCAAACTATCAAACCGACTACAGAGTTCATTAGCTTCTCTACAGGCATTGATTCGTCTCTTGCAAATGAAGCATTAAATTATTTGAAGAACCGTAAACTAGTCAGGTTTAATGTTATCAAAGAACAATGGGAGATATTTGAAGGCAGTCCCGTAGATGTGGACGCATTAATTGAAAAACAGATGGCTGAAAACCCAATGAACCCCACGGAGTTCATACAAGGGTTAGAAAAAAATAATCCCTACCGTTTTATTTGGTCAGAAGAATATAATTCACAGTACGAACTGACCCGCTTTGCGCACATTCAGTTTGTGACAAAAGACGCTAAAGACAGTTTTGTTATTGACCCTGAATGTGATTACAACATCGTTATTTCGATGGGATTTGAATACGAACCAGAAACACCACTCGTTACGGGAGAAATCCATTCATATAGTGGTTTAAGCGACAAGCTTTTTGCAAGAATTCATCGTTTGCTGACAACGCAAAAAATGTTGAACAATGACAATTTGCTAAAGCACACTCCAAACTTAAATGTTGAACTTGACCATGAAGTTGAAAAACTCCACACGGAACTAAACACATTTTATGAAAAACTTATCGTCGATATATACGATAACTCAGAAGACTTGAAAATCTACCTTAAAAACAAATTTGAAGAGCATTATCCGCACACCTTGCATATTGTCAATGATCAAATCAATATGTTTCGAATCACAAACATTCAAAAGAAGGCCATTAATACAGTCCTTCATGAAACGTTGAGTCGTGCAACTCCAGATTTGGATGATATATTCGATGGCTCTAAACCCGCTGACCTAGTCTATTACACAGTTTTTGAAAAGTTAAAAAAAGACGAACATAATGAAAAATCATTAGCAGAGCTGAAAAAACGTCTAAATCAACATATTATGAACAACCCTAAAGATACATTTGGCAACCTGTTTGAGATTGTTGTATCGCCGCCTTTCGGGATTCGCCCACGGGTTGGTCTATTGCTGATGTTTAAGCTTACAATTGACAAATGGAAAGATATGATGTTGTTTTCGGATAATGATTTCATACCATCTATTGAAACAGAAGAATTAGTCGAGAATATCTTATTCCAAGAGGATATTCAATATGTTTTCAGCAGATTTGACAACGAAAACCGTCTTTTTCTTGAGAAGCTAGAAGATATTTTTACTGATATTGGAGAGAGCACAAAAGAAAAGGCGCTTTCAGTACGTGTTTGCAGCGGCATGTATAATTGGTACTTATCACTTCCCGTCATTACTCAGCAAATGATAGATGTAAGCTTGTCACAAAGAAAGTTTTTGTCTATAGTCTCTAAATCCCGGATTAATCCAAAGGCAGCTATTGATGAGCTGCTTAATACATTTACTGTTGATGAAATTCAGCAATTCAAGATGTCTATTGAAGATCATTTTGACAAATTTACTTCAAAACTTATTGATGGCGTGTTTACTAAACTGGGTATCAACGACCGTTTGCACTGGGCTAAGCAGCAGAAACCAATCCATAAGAAAAACAATAGATTAGTCAAAGCAATTATAGAAGGAAAAGATATATTCACTGAATATGCTGATTACATAGAAAACATTGAGCCTGAAAAATGGACACAAAGTAGTTTCAAGACACTAGAAACTAGCATTATCGCTGATTATAATAAATTGGATGAACACAGCAGCTATCAAGTGATTTCGATTAATGGACAGGAGAAACACGTACAAGACATCAAACTATCTCCCAAAGCTGAAAACACTTTGTCGAATTTATCGGCTACCATTGATGCTACTAAAAGATATTACAGTGACGCAGAACTTGAGCAAATTATACTAAATCTTGTGAAAAGTTATGTACAATGATTTTAAAGGGGGAAATATAAATGGATTCAGAGCAAACCCGGACTCCGCTACATGTCGTTATGTTTAGCGGGGGTGCATCAAGTGCCTATGTTGCAAAGTGGGTTGTAGATAAATATGGTAAAGAAAATGTTGTCCTCTTTTTCACCGACACCTTATGGGAAGATGAGGATAACTATCGTTTCTTAGAAGAGTGTGCAGATTATATTGGCATTGATATTACACGTTCGGTTGATGGGCGTACACCTGAAGAAGTGTTTTTTGAAAACAAGTTTCTCGGCAATGCTCGCTTTGCTCAATGTTCAGAAGAATTAAAAGTCAAAAGAACACTTGTATACTTAGAAGAATTAAGAATGGAGGGCTATGAGCCCACCCTGTATTTTGGCATTGGTCCAAAGGAAAAACACCGTGCGGATAGCCTGCGAAGTCATTATGAACATTTCCCGTTAGAACCAGTCGAATGTCGTTTCCCTATGATAGAGACGTTTAGTCAAGAGCCCAAAGCAAAAGCAATAATACAGAACGAGTGGAAAATCGAGTTGCCTCGCATGTATCATTTAAAGTTCCACCATGCTAATTGCGCTGGTCGTTGTGTGCGTGGCGGTCACCATCACTACGCTAACCTTTACCGCGTCTGGCCTGAACGATATAAGGCTCAAGAGGAGATGGAACAACGTTTCCGAGAGAAATTTGATATGGATGTCTCAATAATGAAAAAGGATGGCAAACCCTACACTTTGCAACAACACCGAGAGGAAGTGCTTGAGAAGATGACAGATGAAGAATTATGGCGTTTTTCTCAACAACGAGACGAAGAAGAAGACATTCCATGTTTCTGTTCCTTTTCTTAACCACTCTATAAAAGATAAGCTTTCACATAGTTTCAGCGTCTTTGCTGGTAACAGCCTTCTCCTAATAGCGAATAAAATAATTTTCAGCCTTTAACTACCCGTTTATCGGGTAGTTTTTTGATATGTGTTGTGGTAGAATAAACGTGCTGTTTGCGAGGTGATGAGAAATGTGGTTCTGGTTCGTGGCACTGGGCATTATGATCCTGCTCA
>SL_8KL_010_SEDDRAFT_10004510_pt1 | contig 11171 bp, 16 predicted proteins | sample SodLakKL_010_SED_4_FD_11160 | JGI IMG/M metagenome (IMG submission 11160) | reverse complement strand
CGGAAACTCCTCGGGGCCGCCCTTGGCACGGCCGCCCTGGGTGCGTTGTTTGCGGAACCCGATTTAGCTCGCAGACTGCTGACTTCGGGAGGTTTAGGGGCCGGGGCATACACTCTTTGGAACTCGCCGGACCCTAAAAAAATACAAACGGAAGAAGGCTACGAAGTACCGGCAAATACGTTGTTTACAGAGAAAAAGGCCAGTGCGGCGCGAGCGGCCTCTTTTGCCAGGGACAATCTCAGCACGATACTCGGGTTGTCAGTCCCGGCAGCCCTTGGTTTGGACTACGCGTATAACAAGCGGGTGCGGTATAAAGATGTACCTCAGCCGGAACGGTTCATGGGGCGCGGGGAACGCGCAAAATACCAGACGGGGAAAAAGGTTTCACAACACCCTTTTACCGCGGGGGTAATAGGCGGAGCTTCAGGGGCCGGCGCCTCTGAAGGCATACGCAGGGGCTTGGAAGCGCTAAGACGGGTGAGATAAGTTTATTCCGCCTCGTCTTCAGATTCTTCCGATTCTCCTTTGACGAATGAATACAGCGCATAGAGGCCGATGCATAACAGGCCCGCCCAGGTATAGGCTGCCTCGGTGCCGTCTTCAAATTGGCCGCCGTTAAAAAGACCCATACTTTCTCCTGTCTTCAGTATTAAAAGATGGGGGTATAATAATACAACTCAACATGTTGGTCAAGGCTAAAAAAATTCGCCGGGGGTTGGTTGACCCCCGGCGAATCGCCCGCACTACGCGTCAGGCTCATCGCCCAACTGTTTCTGAAAATAAGCGAGAGTAGCCAATAAGACAAATCCTGCTTGGATCATGAGAGTGGCTTTTTCTCCCGACGTTTTGTCAGTCCAGTGTTGGAACTGATCAGCCAGACTGGCCCTTACTTCTTCCTTCATCGCATCCTCCATGGTTTAGGGTTGAGGTTCTCTGGATGCGACAGGGTTGGTTACTTCGGCGTAGATTGGGCTTAAAGGAGGACACACTGTCTTCTTTTAACAAAAAAAGTAAAAAATTTTCATTTTTTCTCTTAATGAATGAGGTAGCAGACCACATATTTATATAGAGACTTAATAGCTCTGGGGGCTGCTACAGATAAGTTGTAATTATCTGTTAACACAAAAATAAAACGGACGGTTAATATTATGAGTAGAAAGAATAAGCTTAGTCTTTCAAAAGTGCTGGAAGAATTCAATAAGACTTTGGAGAAGTCTGCTGAGTCGGAGTCTAAGGTTTCCAAAGAGGAGGCCTCTGCAGACATTCAGGATGACACCAACGACGACGCTGTAGAAAAGGTCGAAAAGGGCGAGAAAAAGAAGCCGGTGGACAGTGAGGATGCCGTTGAAGAAAAAGAAAAAACGGAAAAGAAGAAACCGGTGGACAGTGAGGATGCCGTAGAGAAGGCTGAAAAGGGTGACGAGAAAACCGCCACGGCAGACACGCTGAAGGAAATCGCCAAGACGGCCGCCGAAAAAAGCGAAGCCTCGATGGTTAAAGAAGCTGAAGAGTTCGGCCGGTTGTTTGCGCATACTGTGATGGGCGAGATGGAAAAGATTGCCAAGGAAAACGAAGAGTATGGGCTTTTGGAAAAGCAGGCTTACGACTTGATGAATGAGCAGCTCTTCATGGACAAGCTCGCACAGGTCTATGACGAGGCCTACGGACTCGGTTCGGAATATCTGATTCAAAAAGAGGCATACGACAAAACCGCTTCCTATGTTGAGAAAACGGCCGAAAAAGGCGATGTTGCTGCGATGTCCGAAATGGCTGAATCGATCATCAAGGAAGCCTATGAACTGACCCAGCAGCTTCTTGACCAGAAGAAATAGAGGTGCGCATGTCTTTGAAGGATCTTCTTGCAGAGGCATCAGAGCTCATACGCGAGTACGGCAGCAATTGTGTTGTTGAGAAGACCGCTTCAGAGCCTGATTATTTTATTGACTTAGATGAATTGGAGAAACTTGCCAATGAAAGCTGAAACTCTCACAAAGCTCTCAGAGCAACTGCGAGAACTATCACGCTCGACCCGCGAGTTTTCCAAAACAGCGGAAAAGCCCAGTGAAAAATTGGATTCGACGCATGTGCTGAATTTTGTCCGGTTTTTCGGTGGATCAAGAGAGGATACGCAGTATGGAAGCTAAAAATTTTGCTGACAAGCTGAACGAGATAGCGGACGGGATCGACAAGATCGCAGCTTCGCTGCCTGAAGAGCGTGAGACGCACAGTTCGTCTCAGCTGGAAAAGTCCGCTGGGAATAACGACGACTTCGGATACGGAAAATTGGGGGCAAAGCCAAACAAAGGCTCAGACCCCCTGCTTGAGTTTTGCTTGGATTAACTTGAGCAGCACAAACCAATAACAAACAATATTTTGAGGTAACAGCATGGCATATCAAGTTATTAAGGGGTGGCCGTCTGAGGCTGCCATAGACGTGACGTTTGAAGCGGCCAACGACAATGTTGAAGCAGGTATAATCGGCAAGATCGATTCTGACGGCAAGGTAGACGTAGGCGCTTATGCAACGGATGGGTCCGACTCTAGTGAGCAGCCGGTTTTCATCATTGATAAGGATACGGTCACGGATAAGTTTCTGGGTCTGATGCATCCTTGTGTACTGGAAGTCGACTCGGATCATTTTCAGTCTGGTTCTTACGACGTCAACGAGAAAATCACCGGCGGCGACAATGGTACATTCGACAAGATCGCTGCATCGGATGATGACCGCCCGGAAATCGGCAAGGTTATCAAGGTCGATGGCGACAAGATGACCATCCTGTTCAACAGCAACCTGTCATAGTGACGTTATAACCCAGTTATATTAGGAGAGACAAAATATGAGTTATGAAACCCCGTATGTGTCCGCAGAATTGGTTAACAAGGCATTTGTTGACAAGATCGAGGCGGGACACATTAAAGAGGCAGAGGAGGCCGGCTCTGCATATATCCGGCAAAAGCTGTATGAAGAAGGAGTTCTTCGGAGGCTGTACGACTCTCGCACGGTAACGGCGGATGAGCTGGATCCCGATGTGGATTCCGATAAGCCGCGGATTCTCGTTGAGAAGGAACCGGATGCCCCCAAGGCGACATTTGTACCTTTTAAAGGTACTGCCGACAGGACTTACTTTGAAGGCGTCCGTTTCCCCGTACCTTTCGGTAAAGTGGAAAGCGACCGGCAGAATAAGTCCAAGTTTGAGCTGATGAGCATCCGGATGCCGATCATGGATTGGCTGAAGGAAAATCAGGTCAAGCAGGTACAGGATGCCGAAGACACGCAGTTTCTTGGGACCGTCAAGGAAATCATCGACGCCAATATCAGCGATCAGGAAGCTTCCGTAGCCGCCTCCTCGAATTCCTTTAAGGAAATCTTTATTGAGGGCTTGAAGGGGCTTACTTCCCTGCGGCTGCCGGTTGGCAAGGTTCTGATGCACCGCAATACTTACCTGGACAGTCTGGCGCTGAAAACCGATGAAATCGGTGACAAGGCCCAGGATACCCGGTGGGAACGCGGCATCGACCAGGAAGACTCTTTCCTTGGGTACCCGGTGATCACGACCATCAAGGACTCCCTCATCCCTGAGAACGAGCTGTACTTCTTCGCTCCCCAGGACTATTTCTGCAAATTTTATTTCCTGCAGGATGCGACCCTGTACCTGGAGCAGAAGGCGGACATGATCCAGTTCCATACCTATGAAGCCCCCGGCTTCGGTATCGGCAATACCCTGGGCTGCTTCCGCGTGAAAATTACTTAGTTTGTTTATTTATTTAACAAGCTAATAGTGAGTTAAATAAGGCCGGGTCTGACTATGATCGGCCCGGCCTTTTTCTTAGAAAGGACGGACCATGGCTTATATCAATATCTCGAATTCCCCCATCAAGATCGGCCGGTTCCAGAAGGTTCTTCCGGGCAGCAAGCTCCCGGACGTCCCATACACGGATCTGGAGCAGATCGATCTCGACCGGTTGGTCGAAAAAGGGCTTATGTCTTGTACGGGGGGTAAAGAAGCGGAAACCCCGCAGCCTGCGCCTGAACCAGCGCCTGAACCAGCGCCTGAACCTGTTCCTGAGCCTGACACTGAACCAGCGTCTGAGCCCGAAGCAGTGGAGCCTTTAGGTACTGAGGATTCTGACAACACGGAACAGGACAACTCGGAACAGGACAGCACCGACCCCCAGAAGATGAAAAAAGCTGATCTGATTGAGTATGCGAAAGCCCAGCTCGATCTGGATCTGGATGACTCCAAGCGAGTCGGGGAACTTCGCAGCGAAGTTGAACAGTATCTGGCAGCCCAAGGATAATCATGTCACTTACAGCTATAAAAGTCCGGCAAATAGTCAAAGACAAAAAAGAACTCAATATTCTTTTAGAAAATGATTTTCAGTCCCCCGACCCTTTGATCGACACGGCTATGGACCTGGCTGTAAGTGATTTTAACGCCCAAGTGCCGCTTACGAATTACAACAGGGATAATTTTCCCAATGAGGCTGTATTGCTTTATGGCACCCTGCACTACCTGGCAGCCGGAGAAGCAGAGCGCCAGCTTAGAAACCAAGTAAATTACAATGCTCAAGGAATGTCCACAAACCTTGACGATAAGTTCCCCCAGTACCAGAAGCTGGCAAGCTACTATTATCAGATGTTTATGCAAAAGGCCCAGCAACTGAAAAAGTTTATCAATATGGAAAGTGCCTGGGGCGGCGTTGAATCAGCTTATTCCTCCTTAAATGAATTCAAGTTCAGGACGTAATGACCGATTCCGATTACACATACGGCCCTTCCCGGCCGGAAAAGCCGCAAGATTACAGCGATTTCCGTACAGCGCCGTATGCGACTGGCCCTGCCAGAAAAATCCTCCATGATCTGGAAAAATTGGCCCGACTGTACAATGGCAAGAAGGTAAAGATTTTCAGGGTTTTGTCTGGTGAACGATGCGAGGTCTGTACAGATTCGATATCCGGAGCTGTTGTGGTTCTCAACTGCTATGAATGCAACGGAACAGGGGTTACTACCGGGTATACGCTCTATTCCCGCGAAGAGCCGTCCCTCATCCACGGGCATACCGATACTGTTGATGAATTCTGGGCGCATATCGATGTCATTCCGGTTTTCAACGTTACTTCACAGCTTGGGAACGCTGATACTCAGGGTGGTGCAAAAACTCCTATTATGCTTATCGGGATGCCCTTACTGCAAGACGGTGATTTGGTTGTAACGGTAAACACCAAGGATGTTTACAAAATTGTCAATATTGAGCCTCAGATTATTGCTGTCCAGGGTACCGTAATCGCTCAACAGGCCCAATGCAATCTGATCTCCCGGGGAAGTCCGGAATACAAGGTAATTGAATGGTAATGACCCTGCCCATTGGACATAACCATATTCCTTACGGAACGCCGCTTCATGTGACGCAATTGGCCCTTGCACTGCTGAAAGCCGCGTTTGCGGAGATGGGCGGGGAAGACTACGCATACCGGTACCAGAACGATTTCGATGCTACAGGCATCGTGATCGATACTGTTTTCAATAAGGACTCCGGCGTCTATGGGAAAAAGCCGCAGCTTGTGGTTGCCCGTGGGGGCATCTCACCGCAGCAGGTGTCTTTGGGAGACAGAGCGGATAAATCAGTGAAAACAACCAATGAGGTCCAAACTTCGCTGATCCAGAGTTCCCTGGAAATAAGGGTGCTNTCCAAGTCCAGNCTTGAAGTCGATATTCTCGGCAACGAGGTGTTTAATTTCTTATTAATGTGCCGCGGTTTGTTCCCGAAGATGCTGGGGGTGCACATCGCAAACCACCCGAACCTTTCTGCGGTTTCGCAGACAGAACAAGATGACACCCTGTATGTCTGCACCGCGTCATTACAGTACAGCATGCAGTATAAATGGTTGGTGCTGCCTCCGCAGGAATTATTGAAGGGGATTGACTTCTATATAAACGATATTTTCACCTTTGAGCTTAACCACCCAGAAAGCAACGAACACGAATAATAGGAGTATATTTACATCATGTCTTATCAAAAACCACTCGTTATGGTGTTTCAGGAGTATGCACAGGTTAGCGTTCCGACTCAGGCCGCAACCCTTTATCCGTGCATTGTGGGTCCTTGCTACCATATCATCGATGCGGAAAACGATACTGAGCTGTCTTCTGTCGGTGAGTATACGGTTGCCGGAATCGAGGATGAACTGTTCCCCAACAACGAACCAGGGGCTGAGATCGATGAGGACTCTGTTACGTTTCTTATCACAAGCCCCATTGTTCAGCTGAATGATTCGGCTATACCAATCGATAGCGCAGATGACAACGTCATCACTTTTTTAGAAACGGATTTTCCTGAAGATGTCGAAACCGGCGACATTGTGCGGTTCACAACCGATATCGACGGGGATTTCATCGTTATCGGGAAAAACGCGGAAGAGTTCTCGCTGATTCTCAACAAGACGCCGTCTGTCGGGGAGACTCCACCGGATATCGATCTGTTCCGTGAACTAAGTGATTTCGAAGTTACGGACGAAGATGACGCTGTGACTGTCGATGCTTCTGCCGGAACGTTTACGATTATAGCATTGGAAACGAATGTCAACGGCAATGACAAACTGGTATCGACTGCGGGTGTCCGGGTGTCTTACCGGGCGCTGCGCACGGATCTTACCACGATCAACACCATCTATTCGGTTAATGAGGCCAAAGGCGTCCTGGGCAAAATTGATACCCATGACAATCCCCTGGGCCTGGGTGTGGCCACCGCGCTTGCCAATACAACCGTAGGGGTAAAGTGCATCGGCGTGGCATCCGACGACAATGCAGGTTTTACCGGCGCGCTCGACAGGCTCGAAACGTATGACGATGTGTACGCCATCGCCGTATTGAGTCAGGAAGCGGCGATTCTCAATATGTTCAGCAGCCATGCCCAACAGATGAGCCAGCCGGAACAGGGTAACTGGCGGGTTGCGATTGGGAGTGTGGATCTTCCGGAGGTCAAGGATCTTGAAAGCGGAAACGGGGAAACCCGGGAAGACGGTGAAGGAGACCTTATCCTTCTTGCGGACTCTGATGCGGAATTCATGACGAACGATGTCACTCCCGGGGATACCCTGATCATGTCCGAAGGCGGTGAGACCTATGAGTACACAGTTGCAGCGGTGTTGTCGGAAGACCTCCTCTCAATTGACCCGTCTTCTCCGTTTGACAACACCACCTTTACGGACGGCTCCGCATATGACTACGAGATCGTGCGTGAGTTGACCCGGACACAGCAGGCCCAGGAAGTAAAATCGATTTCCGAGTCGTTTGGCTCGTCCAGATGCATTCATACCTGGCCGAACCGCTTGGAAATCGACAGTCAAGATGTTCCCGGGTATTACCTCAGTTGCGCTGTGGCCGGCGCGGCCGGTGGTCTTCCGTCCCAGCACGGGTTCACCCGGCTTTCGATCAGCGGTGTCAATCGGCTCTTCAACTCTAATGATTATTTCAATCAGGATCAACTGAACATTATTGCCTCGGGTGGAACGTTTATCTTTACCCAGGAAAATCCCCAGGCGGCGCCTGTAATCAGGCACCAGCTGACTACCGACATGTCCACCATCGAGATGTCTGAGTTTTCCTTTGTGAAAAACTTTGATTATGTCGCGATGCTCTGCAAAGAGGTTCTGGACAATTTCCTCGGACAGTACAATATTACGCCGCCGACGCTTGCTGCGCTTGAAACGGTAGTCCGCGGTGTCCTGGAAACGTTGAAGCTGGCTTCGCAGCCGAAGATTGGCGCTCCGGTACTCGGGTATGATGTGACCAAGGTAAAACAGCTTGATGATGTCCGGGATCGGGTTGAGATGTATGTTGAAGTAGATTTCCCGTACCCCCTCAACACGGTAGGGCTGCACATTATCAGTCGATAAGGCACAAGGCGTCCGGGCTTACCGGGCGCCTTTCTCATAAATGCTTGTAATATAAGGATAAAGAATTATGGGTTATAACATAGTGACAGATCCGCCTCTTTCTACTCCGACCAAAACGGATATCGCAGGCTGGATTCAGAATTACAAAGAACAGTTCATTGAGCAAAACCACGACCATACGATGTTGTCACTGGTTTCCCCGGATGATTCTCTGGTCGTGATAGGTTCTCCCCGACTGTCCAATAGCGACGAGTTCTACGTTATCGGGCTGGTAAACTCGATTCAGTACAGCGAATCCGCCAATGTTCAGCCGATGAAGGCCATCGGGTCAAGACGTCATATTTTTGCCCGTACAAATTCTCCGGTTCAGGGCAGTATATCCAGAATGATGATTCTGGGTGGCAACTTGTACCGGGCATTGTACGCCATGACAAAGTTGTCCGATCCGCTGGCGGACAGAAACGCCAAGTTTGCGGTAGGCGCCAATGGCGAAGACTCCTCCTGGTACACGAACCTTGAAGAGGACCTTTTCAGGATTCCCATCGGCCTGGGAATTATCTACAATTCCCCTGCGACAATCGCTGAAGGCTCCGCTACTTCCGTAGGTGCGGAGTTCATCGAAGTTTGTTCGCTGGTAAACCGTTCAGTCTCCAAACAATCAGGACAGGCGATTGTAATGGAGCAGGTAAGCTTTATGGCGGACCGGGTTGTACCATGGGACGCTTACGCCGGCCCTGATTTTGAGGGCGGCAGTTACGCCAACCTGACGGGGAGTATGGTTGGATAATGCTTCATCGAAAACAGTAAAGCAGGAAAGCCGGGCAAAATTTATTGCCCGGCTTTTTTATTTAATTTATAGCGAAACTGCACCCATATTTTTACATGAAAGATATATTCCCTAAACCTTCACACGGTGCTGCCATAAATGAGTTTGCCACGGTGGTGGATATCAACCCCGCGGCTTTTTCTGCGGATGTGGTTCTGGCGGACGGAAGAACCCTTCAGGGAGTCGGCTTTGTAGGGTTATACGGCTCGCCGCTGTCTCAAGACATTACCTGGCTGCACAACCTCCGGGGCGCTACGGTACGCATAGCGCAGCTGGGGTCGGAATATTTTATCCTGTATACCGTTCCGGCACAGCAAGTGGAGAACGACGCCGATTTCTCAATAGCGGCAACCCAGGAAGAAGTGGGGGGAACAGACCCGAATACCTACAAGGACAGCACTTACACAGACTATTCCTCGACCCGGGACGGTTCTTTTCTTCCCGGCGACAAAATTCTGCGGGCGAATTCTGACACGGAGCTTTCCCTGTGGCGCGAAGGGGTCGCAAGGCTGAAAGCCAGTGCCTTGTCACAGTTTATATTGGGCAAATACAAGGATTTCGCAAGACTCATTGCCCGGGTGTACCAGTTTTACTCAGATTTCGGCGAGGTCAAATCGACGCATAACGCCGAGGGACGGGTCGGGCTGCATGTAAAAGGTGGCGCGGATTTCGAGAAAGAAACTCATCCACAGGCGGCAAACTGGACTGTCCAGGTATGGATGGGGGATTATCCGGATGACCCGGATGCCCGTTTGTTTGTCCGCGTAAATGACCAGGATGGTACTGAACATGTAACGCTGAAATACGATATTCATGGAAACCAGAAAATAAAAGCCTCCAACGACGATATACAGGAAGTCGGGAATGACCGGGATCACACGATCTTAAACGATGAGCGGACAATGGTCGGAAAAAACTCCTCCCTGCAGGTTTTGAAAGATCGGGATGCGCAGGTTGGCGGAGATGATACAACTTCCGTGGATGGAGACTCTGAGTTAAGTGTCGGGGGAAACCGGCAGGAAACGGTGGGGGGCAACAGTGAGGTGTCCGTAGCCGGCAACAAAAACGAATCGGTTCAGGGGAATGAGTCACACAATGTGGCCGGTGCCTGGGATATTACGGTAAGCGGTCCGGTTAATATTACATCAAGTGCATCGGTTGCGGTCAGTGCCCCTGCAATAAGGTTAAATTAAAATGTCTCGTGATACACCAGCAGAATGCATAGAAATACTGAATCGGTTAAAAAGTGCCATAAACCGGGTTCAAAATACGGTCGACAAAGGGTCTTCCCTGATAAATGCTACCCAGGGGCTCGTCGAAAAGATGCAAACTACCCCCGACGCGGATCTCAGCGCGGTAACGGATGCAATACCGAATTTTCGCACGGATTTGGAAAGGGCCCTGCGAGGACTTCTTCAATGCCCGTTCATCGCGGATTCAGTAGAAGGTGCACAGATTCAGCAGGCGCTGCATCATTTGCGCCGGGGAGAGTCTGTGCCGGGTGCCATAAAAGACGCTATCGACGAGGGATCCCGCAAACGCCTGGAAGATGCATATAATGAGGCGACAGACAAAGACCCTGCCAGCAAGCTCGACAAGGCCCATGACGCGTATGGAAAAATGCTCGACAAGGCAGGGGTTACGGAGGCCATGCAAGCCGCGGAATATTTGTATGATTGCATTGAACGGATGTGCAGCGCGTACACGGCAGTAATGAACGAGGCTGATAAGGCAATGGATCAGCTTGACGAGGCAAAAGACATGGGACAGCTTGGGGAAGACGGAGAGCCCTGGCACCCCAAGGAAGAGTTCCTGAAGGAGGACAAAAAGCAGTTTGAGGAGAGGCAGGCCGCCCGGCAACAAGTAAAAGAAAAAGTGCAGGGCTTTTCATTACCTTGGTAAAAGGAGGACACTTGAATGGATGTACGAAGCTTTTCAAAGCCAGAATCTAAAAAAGGAACAACCCCTGCAACGGGTATTCCGGTGAAGGAGGGCACCGGCGAAAAGGTGACCCAGCACAATGATGCAGTCACCTCGGGACTTCAGGACCCTTTCCCGACAGGCGAAAAGATTATCCAGGAATACCTGGAGTACCTTGCAGAAAACGATATTCACAAAGAGGACGTGCTGAAAGTCCTTGATTCCATCATTTCCACAGGTGATGTTTACTGGCAATTCAATTTACTGGGCAAGATTCCGGTTACATTCAAAATGAGACGGGCCTGGGTAAACGAATTGCTGATGGACCGCATGGACAAGACGCCTCCAAAAACTATTGCCCGTTTCCACGACATCTTGAGCATGTACAATCTTGCCGGCTCTTTGGTGCAGTACGGGGAGCATGAAACACCGCTTATAAATGAAGAACAACTGCACAGTAACGTCGAATTCGTCTCGAACCTGCCGTTTATTATGCTCAACCGGCTAATCAAGCAATTATCTTTGTTTG
>SL_8KL_010_SEDDRAFT_10004509_pt1 | contig 11171 bp, 10 predicted proteins | sample SodLakKL_010_SED_4_FD_11160 | JGI IMG/M metagenome (IMG submission 11160) | reverse complement strand
TCAAAGCTTTGTTTTGTGGGAACAATTCAGGCCGGGATACCCTTAATTATTATGGATCAAAGTCTGCGGGATTTAATTGGAACCCTTTTTTACGTAAAACTGGGAATTACCGGGATAACTCTTGCATCCTTTTTCTTTATAAAAAGGCCCTTTTGCAGATTTCTCTGTCCCCTGGGAGCCACTTACTCCCTGTTCAATCCTATTAGTTATGCCCGGCTCGAGGTAGCAGGGGGTTGTTTTAAATGCGACAATTGCCGGGAAGTTTGCCCGGTTGACATAAAGGTTTACGAGGAACCAAACAGCCCTGAGTGTATCAGGTGCCTGGAATGCACTTCCTGTGCCCATGTAAAATTGCGATTGGGAGAAAAGAAGAAAGAAAAAACCAAGGAGGTAGAACAATATGCTTAGAAAATTATCTTTTACCTGTTTTTTACTTGCGCTTTTGCTTTTTGCTTCATCTGCAATGGCAGAACAATTAACTCCAATTGAATTAAATGACCTGGAAGGAAATGAGGTTGTAACAACAGATTTCCTGGAGAAGGAATATGTCATTTTTGATGTCTGGACAACGTGGTGCCCTTCATGCGTTGTTTCCATGAAGGACTTCCAGGAAAACCTGGATTTATTAAAAGAAAACAATCTAAAGGTTATAGCTATTTCCCTGGATGACCGCTTAAGCACGGTAGAAAATTTTGTTAAAGAACATTCCATTGAATTTACCGTCCTCCATGACCCTCGTTCCCTTTCTGCAATGCAGTGGAATGTCCGGGTTATACCTACAGTTTTCCTGGTTGCCCCCGATGGAGAACTCCTCCTCAGAAAACAGGGTTATGCCGTTTTCGATAGTTTTTTGGATGAAATAAAAGAAGTTATTGCTCAACACGCTGAAGCGAAGGACAATGATGATAAAGACGATGAAAGCTAGGCAATGAGCCATTTAACCTGGAAGTAGTTGAACTGGAAACGGATTTTCCCGAGGTTTTTATCACTATTTTTAACTCAAAACCAGGGAACAGCTTTCCGAAAAAAGTTTTGATCCCGTTGAAGGAGCAATGGCCTTTTAAAGCTTTTTATTGGTACAGATGGCTTTTTATGGTTACACTGAACGAAGGATAATTCCGTCTGCCCCAGCATATTCACCTTGCTCCTTTTGATGAAGAAAGCCAGCCCGCTCAAACCCTTCACCTGGAAATCCTGGTTGATGTTTCGAACCAGAAACTGGCTGGAATGGGAGCGGATACTTTGATACGGCTTGGGGAAGACTATCAGGCCCCTTACCATTTCGAAACCTACGTCTGGGATAACGGGTGGTCTGGTTTTTATGCTCTTCCCCACCAGGGATACAGGGGAGTTGTTAACTTTGAAGAGGTTGGAGAAAAGGAAATCCTCTTAGCCGACCTGGGGGGTAACACTTTTATCAACCCTGCTTTCGGGTATATTCTGGTTGATTTAGATGGAGATGGCCAGTTTACAAGTGAAGGGGTTTTCCGGCTTTCCCATATTGAAATTAACGGACATAAATTTAAGGGAGAACTGGATATAACAAATATGCAGGTGAAAATTGGAGGGAAATAAGAGAAACCAAAGAACTGGGCCTGAATTCTCCGGGCCCAGTTTTCTTTTCGCAGGAAACCCCAGACTTGCTTTTTACAGACAAGGGTTTGTTTCCCGATGTTGGAATACCTATTATTTTGGTCACAATATGTCTTTACAACAAGAAATGCAGAACCCTCATTATTTTTATTACAAACCTTGTTATTTTTCTTATCGAAACCTCTTTTTATAAATTTCTTCAACAGCCCAGATTTGGGCCGGTAAAAATAATTTCTCCCTGATTTCATCGATAGTAAGCCAGGCTAAAAAGTGATCTGGTTCTGTAGGGGTTGATACCACTTCATTTATTTCCATATAAAAAAAATAGCCGATCCCATGGAAATTAGTCTTAGTTCGTTCAATAAAGCGAAAATATTCACCCTTACAGATTAAATCTTTAGGAGTTACACTAAGTCCCGCTTTCTCCAAACACTCTCTTTTTATGCAATCAGCATGATTTTCCTCATCAGCAATTCCGCCACCAAGAAGAAAATATCCTTTTTGCCCGTTATATAAGTGGGTCATGGCAACAGGCACCTTGCCATCGACACCGAAACCAATCCCGTATGCTCCAATACGTTTTTCATAAACTACATTTTCCTTTTTGCTCCCAAATGTTTTTTCCAGCATCAAATTACCACCTTTTGAACTTGTTTGGGGGAAAAAGAAATAGCAAGGTTTAGTAGGTTTTATTACTTACCCAATTCCAATCCCTAATCTTTTCTCTTCACCGGTTGAAACCCTCAATATGGTTTTTTCTAAAAAAAATTGTTGTAAAAAACCACTTCATCTTTTTTCTTCTTTTTTGTTGCTTTCATTTCCGTTTTAGGATAACCAAAGGCAATTATTTCCGAGGGCAGATATTCCTCAGGTAAACCCAGTAACTTTGATAATTCATTAACTTTAAAGTAAGAAATCCAGGTTGAACCAATTCCATGTTCTAAAGCAGCCAAAACCATATGAGTACCAGGAATCTTGGTCTGATGCTCCTCCTGGTTTAATTTACTATAAAGGTCTTTATCCATAGATTCAATTTCAGCTTCAATTTCCGGAAATCTTGCCTTCTGGATATCTCTCCCGCCTTCTTCGTCAGTAACAATCCTGGTTATTAAAACAATTAAAAAATCCGCATTTTCTATCCATGTCTGGTTGTAAGCAATTTGGGAAACTTTCTTTTTTATGCCTTTATCCTTAATTACAACAAATTTCCAGGGCTGTTCATTTCCCCCCGACGGGGATAACCTTCCCGCTTCAAGAATATAATCAATGATTTCTTCAGAAACCTCTTTGCCCGAAAATTTCCTTACACTGCACCTTTTTTTCAATAGGTTAAGTAACATAAGGGATCTTCCTTCCTGCCTGATAATTTTGTTAAAGGTTTTTTTTTCAATACCTTTCCAAAATTCCCAATAGCTTTATCGGGAAGCCTTCTTAGCCCTTTTTTGCTTTTCCCGGGCTCCATTGTTTTTGCATATATCGACATGGATGTGGGTACCATGCCCAGTATCTCAAGGGCAACACTGGATTCAAAATTGCAAAAATGTTTGTAGATACGAAAGCTGATCTAAAGTTTCTCCCTGCCTGAATTCTTCAGGGGACATAAAACGGCTTGAGCCATACATTCTCCCCCTGGAATTATTAAAAGATCCCTTGTTATAGAGATCTAGATCTATAATGTGGACTTTATCTTCAGTAAAGTTATAGATAATACAGCCATCATACCAGTTTGGCTGTTTTACCTAATTTCCAAAACTATTTCGAGCGCACACCTATATCTATACATAATTACCTAGATACGTTCGAAAGTGTGCTTATACTTTATTTCTTCAATGTTCCCAAGGGACTGATTGCCCGATTATTAAAGAAAGGGAACACCCTCATCGATGAATATATTAGTTTTATTGAGGAATTTTATGATGATCGGATCTTGATTAAAGATTTTTTGCAGAAACGGGGGGCGAAGATTCAAAACGTAATAAATCGGTAGAATAAGATTATCTAACCTTTCTTTTTGAAAAACTACCCAACATTGATTTAAAGGACCAGGAGAAATTAGACCAGTTACTCCCCTAATCAGATACCCTACCGGATAGATGCAAAAGGCCCGTTAAAAATCAAAGTGGGGAGTAATTGACGCTTAGGCACATATCACCTGACCAAATTCAATGATCTGGCCCGGGCTAGCGAAGCTACCCGATTTCCCACACCCAGCTTGCCATAAATGTTTTTAACATGCCATTTGACTGTGTTCAGGGAAAGATAGAGACGGGAGGCGATATCCTGGTTGGAAAGACCATCGGCAATAAGCTGCAGTATTTCCAACTCCCTTTTACTTAAGGGTTCTACCAAGCCCTCCTGGCTACCCGGTATTGATTCAGCAGGAAATTGCGCCAGCAGTGAACCGATGAATTCGGGGGAAATATCTTCTTCGGCAGCATGGTAAAGGAGCCTGGCCAAAGGGGGGCCTTCATCTACGAAAATTCGTACCCAGCCCTCCTCCCTAGCCCGGGGCCCTGCCTCATGAAAGGCTTGTCTTAAAATTTCCAAAGCCTCTTTTTCTTCTTTTTCGCCGTCTTCCTTTCCGGAAACCCTGGCCAAAGCAAGGAGCAAACGTGCCTCCATTGCCAGATAAAAAGCACCTCCGTTGTTGGCTATGGCTTCCAATTGGCGCAGGATTTGCTCGGCTTTATCTCCATGCCCCCGGGCCAGCAGGACCCTGACCAATGCCTGATATTCATCAAGGCGGAAAAACTGAATTTGCTCCACTTTATCCTCCCGGTTGCTTACTTTTTCATCTCCCGTAAACGGTAATCTTTTCATCAGTAGCTGATAGGCCTCTTCAATCCAGATTGGGTCTTTTTTGCCACGTATTAGCCAAAGACGGGCTTTCCCGGTAGCCGCCAGGTTTTCTACATAGGGGATCTCCCCAACCCGCCCATAGTTTTCTGTCCTGTCCAGGCATTCCGCAGCAGCATCCAACTCCCCCCGTGTGAGATAAACCCGGGACAGACAGGCATTAGCCCAGCCCAGCATCATATAGTTATTTTTCTCTATAAGGGAAAGTCCTGTTTTTGCATAGTTCAATGCTTCTTCCAGCTGATTTCTCTCACAAGCTATCATTCCCTGCAGGACCATAATACTCCCGGCCCGTGCCGTTTTGGCAAAACCACTTACTTCTGCCTCTTTCAGCAGCTCCCTGCAGAGGCGTTCCGCTTCGGTAAATTTTCCCTGATAAAACCAAACTCGGAGCAACTTGAATCCGGCCATGAGAGTAAAGTAGTGATCTTCTGACCTTTGGCACGTAGCCAGGGCTTGCATATAAGCATCTTCTGCTGAATTCAGCTCTCCGCTTATGGCCCATACATCACCGGAGATAATGGAAACGCCGCTTCGCCAGAGCGTTTTATGTTCTGGCAGCAACTTTAGGGCCAGGCGGGAATTTTCTGCCATGCCGGTGTATTCACCAGAAAATAGATGTAAAAATGACTGCATGGCAAAATACATGCCCTTCAATTCCGGTTTGATATTGTCTCTTTCCTGGGAAGAAAATTCCTCGCTTAGTTGTCCATGACCCTCAAGGTAAATCCTTACGTCATCCATGATTTCTTTGGCCTCGCGTATTTTCCCTGAAAGATACAGTATCATACTCTCAAAAATACGCAACTGGGGGTGTTCTTGCAAATATTCCCCCGGTATCTCTTTCGTCCATTTAAAAAGATTCTTTTGTTCACCGCTGTTAAAAAGGTTTTCGGCATGACCATCCATAAGCCTCACCGCCTGAGTGAAATTGCCGGCTTTAAGGGCATGTTCAATAGCCAGGGGAATATAACCGTTTTTTTCAAACCAGCGGCTGGCCCTGTTATGGAGGTCGGGGACTTCTTTTCCCCAATTTTCCTGCAGGCAGTATTGCAACAATTCTTTGAAGAGGGAATGATAACGGTACCAGTATCCTTTATCTTCCTGGCGAGAAATAAACAGGTTGCGGTTTTCCAACTCCTTGAGCAATTCCCCGGAATCTTCCCGACCGGATACTTCCCGGCACAGGGACGGGGAAAGAAAAGGAAGTATAGATGTTTTATAAAGAAATTCCTGCAGGCAAGGCGATTGCCGATTTACAATTTCTCCAGTAAGGTATTCCCCCAGGTAGCGCTGGTTACCGGATAAATTTCGGATAAACTCTTCTTTATCCCCCGGCTCTTTCTCGGCGAGAGATATGGCGGCTATCTGCAACCCGCTAACCCAACCCTCAGTGCGCTTTACTAGGGATGTTACCTCTTCCTCGGAAAGGTCCAGGTGGTGGATTCGTTTAAAATACATTTCCGCTTCGCCGGGGGTGAAGCGCAGATCGTTTTGACGAAACTGGTTCATCCACCCTCTGATTTGCCAGCGGGCCAGAGCTACAGGGGGATCCGAGCGGGTAATTAATACCAAGTGGAAAGATGAAGGCATGTTTTCCACCAGGAAGGTAATGCCCCGGTGAATCCGTTCATCCTGAATATAATGATACCCATCGAGAACCAGCAGAAGGGGTTTTTCCAGTTCAAATAATTCGTTGAGCAAAAAGGTCAGAGCTTCTTTGCCAAAAAACGAGGATTGATCTCCCTCACTCAAGGCAAAAGGAGGAGAGCTTAAAACCGAAAGACTGGCACTTCCAATCCCCTGCTCTGTCTTCTGTAGGGCAGAAACAAGATAAAACCAGAAACGCATCGGATCGTCTTCCCCTTCATCCAGGAAAAGCCAGGCCACCCGCTCCCTGTCCGCCAGCCAGTTTTCTACCAAATTAGTTTTGCCGTACCCTGCAGGGGCGGAAACCAGGGTTAACCTACGATCAAACACCTGACCATCTTCCCGGAATAAACCCTTATCCAGTTCTTCAAGCAACCTGTTTCTTTTAACCAGGTTAGAAGGGGAAACTGGTTTTTTTATTTTCGAACTTATAATCGGTATATCTATTTTCATTACAAAATCAACCTGCCTTTGACATAGAAATAAGCATGCCTCCGGTGGTAAGAGTGGCAACTCTATAGGCCTGTAATTTGTTGGTTAACTATAAGTTTACATTAGACGCGGGAAATATTCAAAGAAACTTTTTTACTTTCATGGCCATAAAGTCGGAAACCACCCTTAACCCCCACCCGAAACCACCCTCCAGGGTGGTCTCGCCCCTTCCTGAAAAAAGTAAAATACAATTAACAGTTAAACAGGATAATCAAAAAAGGGAGGTAAAACATATGTCAAAAAAACAAGACTTAGGAGCCGCACGCGCTCCCCGCGCCATGAGAGTATTTAAGGGGCACGAGGCCGATTGGATGTTACAGCGGACACTGGCCTATATGAATGTAAAGGCCGCAGAGATAGGTGAATGTCTCTATGTTGCTCAGCGCATAAATGAAAAGGATGCGGAAAGCTGGCCTAAAGAATGGGCCGATCTGGCAGAGCGGGTTGAGGCTCAAGGGGATGAATCACTTGCCAGGGGAGATACTGTCGGTGCCAGGGAAACTTTTCAGAGAGCATCCAATTACTATCGGGCGGCAGAGTACGGATGCGTGCCATCGCACTCCCGCTATAATGAATTATGGGGGAAAAGCGTTTCGGCATTTCACAAGGCCTGCCCCCTTTATGATCCGCCGGTACAGATTATTGAGGTTCCCTTTGAAGGAACAAAACTCCCCGGTTACTTCTGGCGGCCTGATGAAAGCGAAACAAAGCGCCCCACCCTCTTTGTCGCAGGCGGCAATGATGACACCATCGAAGAAGATTTCTTCATTATCGGATTGGCAGCGATAAAACGCGGTTACAACTTTTTTACTTTTTCCTATCCGGGCCATCGTAATGCGGTGCACACCAATTCTCGACAGGTAAAGAGGCCTGATTACGAAGTGCCTTTTAAAGCCGCCTTTGATTACCTGGAAACCCTGCCGGGAGTAGACGAACGGATAGCACTCATGGGATTCAGCGGTGGCGGCTATGTAGCTCCCCGTGTTACCATCCATGAAAAGCGGGTTCAGGCAGTAATCGCCAATAACCCCATGATCGATTACCACCGGGTGGCTAAAGCATTACTGGACCCCATTATCAATCGTATTCCCCGCCCCATTCTAAAATTTGCCTTAAATAAAAAACTAAACCGTAAGCCGCTAATCAAAGCCTACATGGAGTATGGCCTATGGACCACTGGTTTAGCCGACATGTCTCTCTACGACTGGCTTATATCAGAAGAGGCACAGCAGGACTGGGCAAAATTCAGCATCGTTGACGATATGCACAAAATTTCCTGCCCCGCTTTATCCATGGTAGGAAAGGGCGAAGGGGAAGAGATGCTCAAACAAACCCGGGAGTTTCATGAAAGCATCTCTTCTAAGAAAAAGGAAATGCACGTATTTTCCCTGGAAAAGGATGGCTGCCATGACCACTGCATGCTGGACAATCACTCCAGGATGCAGCAAGTGGTGTTCCTGTGGCTGGACAAGGTTTTCAAGAAACACGTTTAAAAAACCGGGAGGCGCATTTAACAATGAGATACGTGGAAATCAAATTCAAAGTTCTGTTGAACACAGAATGGTCTTCCTGGTTTAACAACTTAGATATCATACAGCTGGGAATGACAGCCACTATGGTTTGCGGAAACATTGATGATGTATCGGAGTTGTACGGTTTGCTGGACAAAATACGTAATCTGGGCCTGGAACCAGTTTTTCTGAAATACGAGCACACCGGTTCCTTAGACTTAACCAATGGAGAATATTCGTGTTAAAAAACTGCAGAGGAGGATTATAATGAAATTAAAGTTAAAGTTTGTGGTTTATTTGTTTATGGCAGTTCTTATATTAGGAGGCTTCACGGCAGGATGCAAATCTGGGGGATCTTACACCATCCTCCGGGGGGGGATAGAGACAAGCGAAACATACATGAAAGGACGATACGAAAGGTTTAACGGAAACTACTTCCGCAACCTAAATTTGGAAAAAGGGGACACCCTCACTTTCAATCTGGAGGTGAATAGCAATAAAGACTCCCTTAATNTCCGATTGGAAAACAAAAATGGGGAAGAGGTCTTTAACATCGAAGATAATACCGTAGTTAANATCAAAAAATCAGACAGCTACAGGGTGGTGGCTATTGGAGATAATCACAAGGGAGATTTCTTTTTAACCTGGCAGATTAAATGATTTATTGGTAGACCCACAATGATGACCATTCTTGGGGGCCATTCCTGGAATTGAAGCAACCNACCCCATGGCCCCATTCAAACTACGGCCTGCTGAAATAATCATTTGGGCGAATTCCCCCGAGAGAANTGGGGGAAATNGGAACAGTTNGGCCTGAAAAAGNAATCTGTAAGACAATCTCCGGGCAATAACCGTTTTTATTTTACTTAAAGCAGATACACTTTCCAATGAGGCTTTACTATGAGTTAATTTCTTCCTCGCCCTACGGTTCTATTCAATATGGGTATAGTTAAATTTAGCTTAATCATTCAAATTTTTTTCCAGGTAATATTGTGATTAGTATTTGCCATTGCCTATCTCTTAAACCCCGGTTCGTGGGACAATGAAATGGGACCACTAATTCGTTCAGGACAGGTAGTTAATCTGACCTTAGGGACGACTCAAAAATTACTTCCCGATTCCACTAATTCAACCAATTGTTGTTCCTCTTCAAAGAAATCCAACTTATTAGGAACAGCATGCCTCTCAACCTGAGGCTTGATAGTGTAATTTTGCCTGGGTTGAATGGTGTGTTTAGTAATATTTATTGCTTCCATATCTTCGCTCGAAACTCGAACGCCTTTTTTATATTCCTTCGGAAGGAAATATGCCTCCACCTTCAAGCCAGTACTGGTTGTGGTTGTTGATATGTAGTTTAAGACAACTTCATAACTGACCAAGGGCATTGCTGCCCAATTCTTGCTGATCTCACTAAAAAGCCTGTGTTCAATTGGGTTCCACTTTGAGCATCCAGGAGGATAGTGACATACAGTAATTGTCAGCCCAAACTTATTCGCTAATTTTTCCTGTAACCTATGCTTCCATACACGAGATCTGGAGCCATTGCTTCCTCCTGAATCAGCTAAAATGAGCAACTCTTTAGAATGAGGATATCGATATTGTCCTTCATTTTCATACCATTTTGCAAGGCAGTCACTGGAAAAGTCAGTTGTATCAGAAGAGGTCCCAATAAACACTGAACCCCGGTTGGCCTGGGTATCATAAATACCATAGGGAACTGCCATACCATAGGATTGAGAACGGAAATCATGGTCATTCACTTTAACTGGTGACTTTGTCCAGGCTTTCCCTGGGTTTTTGAAATTACCTATCATCTCTTTTTTCTTTGTATCAATGCTGATAATCGGATGCCCTGCAGCAGCAAAAAACTTCCGAACCCGGGATATATATTTAAATTGCTCGTCCCGGACCTCTTCCGAAACCGAAGAACTGGATACATTTTTCTGATTTGTCCTCAAAGAAAACCCCAGCTCTTTTAGGATTCTGGCAACTGTATTGGGACAAACTCTGATGCCAATTTTAGATAGTTCTTCAGCAATTTTCTTTGTGGTTTTTTGAGTCCAGCGCAAGCCTGTTACAGGATCACCAGCTGTTTCAAATTCCAGTAACCGATTAATATTCTCAACTATTTCTGGAGCCCCTTTTTTACCGGCCAACGGCCGGCACCTGGTCGTCGAATGCCTTCCAGTTCAACATCCTGTTCTAACAACTCACTTCTACCTCGAGCGACTGTTTTCTCATCTAAACCCAGAAAGGAAGCGATACGACGGGTGCCACCATGCCCATATTTCAATGCTTCAAGCCCTGCATAAAGACGACGCATTTTTTCATCCAATAGGCTGTAGAAGAGCAATATGGCAGCTTTGACCTCATCAGTCAAAACTTCCTCGGATAGATCTTTAGGAAGCTCTTCCATTTTCTGGCGCAATGTCAGCTGTTGTTTTTGTTTATGCGGATCACCAGAACAATAAAGCCATTTGCCCTCAACCTTCTCCCGGTCAATGCTCCCATTTTCATAAAGACGGCGCAGGGAATGTTTGGTTTCCACGTGTAAAATTTCATTGAGTTCAGAAACAAAATAACCGCTATTGGACATTTCAACTAATGCCTGGGCGGTTTTTTGAAGAGTGCCATAACAAGAAAACCAAACAGAATTGTAAGACCAGAGACCGAACTCATCAAAACGAGCAATTTCTTCCAGAGTGTAGTAGCGGCCGTTATGAGAGTAGCTGGAATAATACCCCAGTTGCTTGAGCTTACGAAAAACCGTAACATCTACTTCTGTTCCAAGGTGTTCTTTGAGTTGCTCTAAAGTAGCGATACGTTGGGAATAAAACAGCTCTCTTAAAGCCTCTGCTGAGTATTGGGTTTTTGGTGTCATGTTATAGTTATCCCTCCTTTAGGCATACTATAACATCATAATTAACTTTTGTCAATTTAGCCAGAGGCGGGGTAAATGATGATGTTAGAACTTTCTATGGTTATAGGACTTTTGTGATTTCTTTTCATCTGGATATATTATAAGCTCTTGTTACCCTTATAAACTACAAGTTATTTCTGAGTGGACCC
>SL_8KL_010_SEDDRAFT_10004504_pt1 | contig 11179 bp, 8 predicted proteins | sample SodLakKL_010_SED_4_FD_11160 | JGI IMG/M metagenome (IMG submission 11160) | reverse complement strand
GCCTGGTCATCATCGTTGCCATTGTGCTCGGGGTACTGGGAGGCAACTTTTCCGCCGCGATCCGCCTCGGGGTGGAGCGACAGAATTTCAGGGAAACAGTGGAGCACCAGGTTTCGCACATCCAGTTGCATCATCCCGATTTTATTGCCAATCCGGAAGCCCATTACCGCATTGAAGACGGATCAAAAGTTGCAGGAGACATTTCAGAACTCCCGGAGGTAGCTCATGTTTCACCCCGCATTGTTTTTGAAGGGATGGCTGCCTCAGCCAATATGAATGCGGGGGTGCGGATCAAGGGGGTGGATCCTGAAGCGGAAACGGCTGCCACAGACCTCGGACACCTGATCACCGACGGCAGTTACTTCGAAGAAACAGGGCGGTTGCCCTCAGTCATTATCGGAAAAGAACTTGCAGAAGAACTGAATACAGAGGTCGGATCACGGATCGTACTGACCTTTCAGGATATATCCGGAGAAATGGTGAGTGCCTCTTTCCGTATCGAGGGGCTCTATGAAGTAACCTCCACAGCTTTTGAAAAGCGAAACCTTTTTGTCNGGAAAGTGGATATTGAAGAATTGATCGGTAAGCCGGAAGTGATCACTGAAATTGCCGTGGTTTTGCATGATGNGGATACGTATCGTGAAGTAGCAGAACATTTGCAGGANAGCTACCCCGGCACCTCCGTGCGCCACTGGGCCGACATGCAACCTTCCCTNTATTATTCCCTGGAGTTCCTCAACCAAAATCTGATCTGGATCGTCGGGCTGATCATCCTGGGTGTATCATTCGGGTTGCTCAACACCATTCTGATGTCGGTGCTTGAGCGGGTCAGGGAANTGGGCATCCTGATGGCAATCGGCATGAAAAAAACCAAAGTGTTCGGAATGATCGTGCTGGAAACCACCATGCTGGCGATCATCGGAGGAGTTGCCGGACTGGGTGTTTCCTGGGGAATGATCCGCTACCTCAATCAAAGGGGAATGGACATCAGTGGTTTTGGAGGAGAAGGGATGGGTGATTTTGGCTATGCATCTGTGATTCATCCGGAACTCGACCCGGGATTCTATTTTGAGGTGGCAGTGGTGATCGTGGCTTTTGCCATACTGGCCGCCTGTTATCCGGCCTGGAAAGCCATTCGCTTTGTCCCGGCCGAAGCTGTAAGAGAAGAATAACAATCGATTTGGGGCGCGAAGCCCCGTTAACCAGAGGGCTCGCAGGCCCGACAAACCAAGGGGTGCGAAGCACCGTCAAACCATCAGGCGCATAAGCACCGTAATAAGCAACCATCGTGGCATGGCCACCATTAAATAAGAAACCAATGAAAACTGTAATCAAAACCCAGGGCTTGTCAAAAACTTACACAAACACCGCTGTTCCGGTGGAAGCCCTGAAAGACATCAGTCTGGAGTTCAAAGAAGGAGAATTTACTGCCATCGTGGGTCCGTCGGGAAGCGGAAAGACCACCTTCCTGAATGTGATCGGCGGGCTGGACAAACCGACAAAAGGCAATGTGATCATTGACGATGTAGACATTGCATCGATGAAAGAAAGCCAGCTTTTCGATTTCCGGCTGAAACACATTGGATTTGTTTTCCAGGCCTACAACCTGATCCCGGTACTTACCGCAACCGAAAATGTTTCCTTTATTATGCTGTTGCAAAAAAGGCCAAAAGAGGAGATGAACAAAAGGGCCAAAGAAATGCTGGAGCAGGTTGGGCTGGGCGACAAACTGGATGTAAGGCCCAACAAACTCTCAGGGGGGCAGCAACAGCGGGTAGCCGTGGCCAGGGCACTGGCCTCCAGACCGGATTTCGTGCTGGCCGATGAGCCCACTGCCAACCTGGATACCGAATCGGCATTCAACCTGCTTGACATCATGGCCCGCCTGAACAGGGAAGAGAACATCACACTGATCTTTTCCACCCACGATCAGCGGGTAATCGACAGGGCCCGTCGCGTAATTAAACTCGTTGACGGTGCGGTTGACAAAGACGAAACCTTTGACAGAGACTGACCATGTCCATCCTGTTCACATTTGCCTGGCGGAACCTGTGGCGGAACCGCCGCCGCACCCTGATCACAGTGAGCTCGGTACTATTTACATACCTGCTGGCCGTGGCCCTGCTTTCTTTCATGGGCGGGTTTCAGCAGCAAATGACCGAGTCGCTGATCCGGCAGGAAACCGGATACCTCCAGATTCAGGATGCTTTGTATCTGGATGAACCTTCCATGGATCACATTTTTGATCACGGTGAAGAGGTCAGTGATGTGCTGGAAAAATTCGGGGATAAAATCGATTTTACAGTGCCCCGGATCCGGGGGTTTTCCCTGGCAGCGAAAGGCATGACCACCCGCCCCGCAATGGTGGCCGGAATTGTACCCGAAAAAGAGGATAAACTGAGAGAGATTTCCAGTCATGTTACCAAAGGAAAAATGTTCAGCCCGGGTGATGATTTTGCCGTTGTGGCAGCCGGGCTGGCAGAGCTGCTGGATATTTCAGTGGGCGACACCCTGGTTTTGATCGGGCAGGGATTTCAGGCCGTCAGTGCCACTGGAAAATTTCCGGTGGGCGGCATCGTTGAGCTGAATCTGCCGGAGCCGGACAATACCAAAGTTTACCTGCCCCTGGAACGGGCTCAGTGGTATTTTGATGCCGGCAACAGACTGACCAACCTGCTGATCATGCCCCATGACACAAAACGAATCAGTCAGCTGGCAACAGAAATGGAAGAAAACCTTGACCGGGAGTGGTATGCCGTTCGTACATGGAAGGAAATTGTTCCGGACATGGTGGAGCTGATGGAAATGCAGCGGCTGGTTTACAGCCTGATCACCTGGGTATTTTACATCATTGTCGGATTCGGTATTTTCGGCACCATCCTGACCATGCTCTATGAGCGGATGCGGGAGTTTGGCATCCTGCTTTCCCTTGGAATGAAACGCCGTCAGCTGGCCCTTGTTACCCTTGTTGAAACAGTCAGCATCGGACTGATGGGAGTAGCAGCCGGAATCGTTGCCGGCATACCACTGATCCTGATTTTGATTCGCTTCCCCATCAGGTTTTCCGGCGAAATGGCGGCTTATATGCACGATTTCGGTATGGAAGCAGTATTCACTTTTTCAATGAGCCCGGGGCTGTTTATCAATCAGGGTTTTATTGTATTCGGGATCACCCTGTTGATCGGGGTGTATTCCATGCGAAAAATATTTGCAATGAATGTGCTGGATGCAGCCAGAAGTTAAAGCCTCCGGCAGTCCGGACCGGGTGCAGACTTTCGCATTGCTCCGGATATGCAGGAGAGTTACATAAAACAGAGAACAAACAACCAAGATGTGGATACTTTTTAAAATAGCCTGGCGAAACATCTGGCGGAACAAAAAACGCAGCATGGTGATCATGGTGGCCATCGCCCTGGGGTTAACCGGTGGAAATTTCCTGTCGGCAGCTTACATGGGTCTGATGAATCAAACCGTTGAAGAAAGCATTGAAAAACAACTTTCTCACATCCAGATACACCACCCGGATTTTGTCGCCGACCGGGAAGCGCGGCACCGGATTCCGCAGGGCCGGGAAATAGCCCGGGATCTGAGGGAAAATACAGCCATCCGGTCGGTGGCAGAAAGGACAAGCATCGATGGCATGGTGGCTTCACCCCATCTTACTGCAGGGGTCCGGATAACCGGCGTCAACCCTGATCAGGAAAGGACAACCACCCGGTTTGATGAACAGATTGAAGAAGGGAGCTATTTTGGGGAAGAAGGGCGTTTGCCCGAAATTGTGATTGGCAGGGAGCTTGCCGGGGAGTTGCAAAGCGAAACCGGATCCCGGATTGTTTTGACCTTCCAGGACATCAACGGAGAACTGATTCATGCCTCATTCCGGGTCACAGGCATATTCCGGGCCACCGCCACCGCATACGAAAAAGGGGTGGTATTTGTCCGGGCATCCGACCTCAATGAACTCATCGGCTACAGTGAAACCGTCACGGAAATAGCCATTTTACTGCAACGCGAAGATCAGCTGAAATTCATCTCGGAAGACCTGAGCGGCGAATACCCGGATTTAAAAGTACGAACCTGGAAAGAACTGGCTCCCGACCTAAAATTTGTTGTGGAGATCACAGAACAAAGCCTGTTGATGATCACCGCAATCATTTTGCTGGGTGTGGCCTTCGGCATTCTGAATACCATCCTGATGTCAGTTATGGAACGCACACGTGAACTGGGGATGCTGATGTCGATCGGGATGAAGCGGGCCAGGGTCTTTTTTATGGTGATCCTGGAAACTGTACTGCTTTCACTCACCGGTGGCGTGGCCGGACTGGCCGCTTCATTTGTGCTGATCAGCCTGTTGCATCAACGCGGAATTGACCTTACTGTAATTGGTGGAGAAGCCCTGCGCGATTTTGGTTTCTCTCCGTTCATATACCCCGAGCTCGATGCACTGTTTTATCTTAAAGTCACAGCCATGGTCGTCGGGTTTGCCATACTGGCCGCCATTTACCCGGCCAGGAAAGCCACCAGATTAGAACCCGCCAACGCCGTCCGCCATGAATAACCAACAATTAACAACCTCTCAGGCCATCTGCCGGACCACCGGCAGCTTACCCTGCATCCGTGCCATGAATAACCAACAACCAACAACCTCTCAGGCCATTGACCAACCCCCAGGCAGCTTACCCAACACGCTGCCCATGAGAACCAACAACCGAAAAAACATACAACCATGAAATACCTGATTGCCATATTCATCCTGACCACATTCACCACCCACAGTCTCATCGCCCAGCCTTTCGGCAATGACTCACCTGTCAGGCTCCGCGGATATATACGTGCCATGCCCGGCATGCAGCTGGACAACGATTTCTCCAACCCCGCAATCAATGGCCTGATCCACAACCGCCTTAACTTCAGGTGGGACATTGCAGATGCAGTAGATCTTCGCATCGAAGGACGCAACCGTTTGATGTACAACGAAATGTATGAGTCAATCCCGGGGATTGAAGATTTCTTTGACCAGGATGACGGATTGATCGACATGTCATGGGTGTGGTTGTCGGGCGACCGCTGGATCGGCCATACAGAAATTGACCGCCTCTACCTGAACTGGAGCAGTGAAAACTGGCGGATCAGAACAGGCCGTCAGCGGGTCAACTGGGGCATCAACCTGGTATCCAACCCCAATGACCTGTTCAACACCTATTCCTTTTTCGACTTCGATTATGAAGAGCGCCCCGGGGCAGATGCCGTGAGGGTGCAACATTACATCAGCCATCTGTCGAGCATCGAGGTTGCCGTCAGTCCGGCAAAAGATGCAGAAGATATGGTTGCCGCGACCAAATACGTCTTCAATACCAGAGGTTACGACATTCAGGGCATTGCAGGATACTTCAGAAACCGGCTGGCTTTGGGCGGCGGATGGGCCGGCCAGATTGGCGAAGCCGGTTTTAAAGGCGAGGCCACATGGTTCTATGACCTGGATGAGCAGGAAGGGATTAGCAGAAGCAATATCGTAGCCGCAGCAGGCTTTGACCATATGTTTGCAAACGGAACATTCGGTGTGGTAGAAGTTCTTTACAATGGCGGCTATGAAAGAAGGCCGGGAGAGCCCATACAGGTAACCCAGCCCCTGAGGCCCGACAACATCATGTTTTCCAAATACGCCATCACCCTGAGTGCCGACCACTCATTCTCTCCAGTTTTCAGGGGAGGGATGGCCGTCATGGCCCTGCCCGACATTGATGCCGCTTTCTTAATGCCACAATTGAGCTATTCCCTCGCAACCGATCTGGATTTTCAATTTACAGGGCAGGTATTTTTTGGTGGAGATGACACAATTTTTGAGGAGGCCGGAGCCGGTTTTTTCACATCATTGAACTATTCTTTCTGAAAAACGATTATTTGGTACAATTTATGCGATACCAATCACAGGGAAGCTTACCAGCAACCGTTGGTGCTTTGCACAAGTTAACGAACAACCATCGTGGCCAGGCCACGATTAATCAAAAACCGTCAGTGCCGCGCGCTGACCACCCGTAAATGAGATGAACGAACTGAACAACATAACACCCGCCATGGAACGCAGGCCGCTCTGGACAAGTCAGGACAACCAGCAAGACCATGAAAACAGGGGGGTAAAACTTGGGTTTTACCTGCTCCGCCTGGCCATTTTGGCCGGATTGCTGTTTTGTATTTTAAAAGCCGGATCGGCCGTCTGAAACGGAGGCCGGGAAGCTGCAACATAACATGCGTGGGTTTTAGACGAAAAAGTTTTTTTAATGAAATAGTTTTCCCATATTTGCAATGTGTTTAATTGTCTGAAATTCAATTTTTTAAACAATTGTTTCAGTTTATTGATGACCATTTCAGACTGAATGCACAAAACAACACGCCCATGGACAATCATTATAAAATCCGCACAGCAAAAGATGCTGACAGGAATAATATTTACAAGCTTTTCCTGGAAACAATCACAAGCGAAAAGAAACTGCTGAATGCCTCCATCGTTCCCGAATGTTTTTTGGAGGAGTTTGTTGACAAGGCCATCAAAAAGGGGAATATGCTGGTGGTGGAAAACAACCGCGACGAAGTGGCACTTATCGGTGAAGTGCATTACTACCACACCAACGGCAAAGAAACCCCCGGCGAAGAAACCATGCTGAAGGAGTTTTCATTTTACTCCGGCAACGGATGCCATCCCGACGGACAGGAAACAAGCCTTGTCAGCTGGCTGTTTGGCGAGATAGAACAAAAACACCATGACGTTTTCAGGGTGGAACTCAACACCCCCGTATGCTCCGAAGCCTCCGTCAACTTCTTCAAAAAAATGGGACTGACTGTGGAAGGCAATTATAACGGCAGGCTGAAAAGCAAGTCCCCGCAGAAAAAATTGATGTTACCCGTTTCATGGAACAATCCCTCTTTCAATTAACATGCAGGTCAGGCATGTTTCTTTTGCGCCGGGGCATGTTTATCCCGGCGTTTTTTATTATTGCCTGATACCATCATTATATGTAACTTTGGCATCCTCAAATCAATACATCGAAAAATGAAAACCAGGAACAGCAAATCCCTTAGCATTGCCCTCCTTGCAGGCCTTTTGATATTTACCGCCTGCACCAGTTCCGGCAACGGATCCAACAACCAAAATATCCTTGTAAAGATGGAGACCACGATGGGCGACATCACCGTCAAACTATATGACGAAACACCAGAGCACAGGAATAATTTTCTTTCCCTGATTGAAGATGGGTTTTATGAGGATGTACTTTTCCACCGGGTCATCAATCAATTCATGATACAGGCCGGTGACCCGATGAGCAGGGATGCTGTTCCCGGAGAACCCCTCGGATCAGGCGGCCCCGGCTATACAATCCCGGCAGAGATCGTCTCCGGCATCTATCACCGGAGAGGAGCGCTTGCAGCTGCCCGGCAGGGAGACCAGATGAACCCGGAAAGAGAATCATCCGGATCCCAGTTTTATATTGTCCACGGAAGGGTCTTCACCGAAGAAGGCCTCAGGCAGATGGCTGAAGAAAGGGACCTGGATCTGAATGAAGAACAAAAGGAACTCTATACCACCATTGGAGGAACCCCTCACCTGGACAATGCCTACACGGTATTCGGGCAGGTCCTTGAAGGGATGGAGGTCGTTGAGCGCATTGCCGCGATGGAAACCGATGACAGGGATCGTCCCCTGGAGGATGTGTCCATTGTCAGGATGGAGGTGATTGACTAAAGAAACATAACGTATGATTGACAAGATTGATGCCCTGCTGGAAGAAGTTGAAAGGTTCACTGCGAACACCATAGAGGAAGCGGAGGCTTTCCGGGTAAAACTGCTTTCCAAAAAAGGAGAGATCCCGGCATTGTTCAAGGATTTCAAGTCAGTTGACCCTGCAAGTCGCAAGGAAGTGGGGATGCGGCTGAACCAGCTTAAACAGGCTGCCACCGACAAGGTCAATGAGGAAAAAAGCAGGCTTGCTGCCGCCGATGAGAGCGGGAGCAAACAGCGCCCCGACATGACCATGCCTGCCAGGTTCAACCCCATCGGATCCCGCCATCCGCTTTCAGTGGTCAGAAACCGGATCAACAAAATTTTTGAGCGGATCGGGTTTGTGATCTCCGAAGGGCCCGAAATTGAAGATGACTGGCACAACTTCAGCGCGTTGAACTTTCCGGAAGAACACCCTGCACGCGACATGCAGGATACCTTTTTTGTTGAAAAGGATCCGGACATCGCCCTGCGTACCCATACTTCTTCCGTTCAGGTAAGGGTCATGGAAAACCAGCAGCCCCCCATACGGACCATATCCCCCGGAAGGGTATTCCGCAATGAAGCCATATCTGCAAGGGCCCATTGCATCTTTCATCAGGTGGAAGGACTTTACATTGATGAAGGGGTGAGCTTTGCCGACATGAAACAGACGTTGTTGTATTTCGCCCGCGAAATGTTCGGTGAAGACACACAGATTCGCCTGCGTCCGTCATTTTTCCCGTTCACAGAACCATCAGCTGAAATGGACGTTTCCTGCAATATCTGCGGGGGCCCCGGCTGCACCATCTGCAAATACAGCGGGTGGATTGAGGTGATGGGATGCGGCATGGTTGACCCGAATGTACTTGACAACTGCGGAATTGACAGCGCCAGATACTCTGGTTTTGCCTTCGGAATGGGAATCGAGCGCATTGCCATGAACCTTTACCAGGTCAAAGACCTCAGGATGTTCTTTGAGAATGACCTGCGGTTCCTGAAGCAGTTTGAGGCTGCCATAGGCTAGTCGGAGGCTTCGCCTCCTCCGGTTAGTCGGGGCTGAAGCCCCTCCGGTTGTTGGTTCTCATGGGCAAGGTGAAGGGAAAGCTGCCAGTGGCCTGGTAAACGGGCGAAGCAGTTGTTGGTTGCGGCGCTGCGCGCCTGTGAGTAACATTTGACCCCTTCGGGGTCATACGTCACTGACACAGGAGGCGCCACCAAACTCACTGACCCCCTAGGGGTCGCACGTCACTCACTGACCCCGAAGGGGTCAAACGTCACTAGCAAGAACCCCGGCCAACGTTTACCAGCCGGGCTGACCCCGAAGGGGTCAAACGTCACTAGCAAGAACCCCGGCCAACGTTTACCGGCCGGATTGACCCCAGCGGGGTCAAACGTTACTAGCAAGAACCCCGGCCAACGTTTACCGGCCGGGCTGACCCCGGAGGGGTCAAACGTTACTAGGGGTCACATGTTACTATGAAGAACCCACTTGATATCGCCCGTGAACTCGACCGGAAAGACCCGCTTGCGGCTTTCCGCCAAAGGTTTCATATGCCCGGCAACACAATTTATGTTGACGGCAACTCACTGGGCCTGCTCAGCGAAGATGCTGAAAAATCGCTGTTGCGTGTGCTCAACGAATGGAAAACCCTCGGGATCAGGGGATGGCTGGAAGCTGAACGCCCCTGGTTCTATTTTGCCGAACATATCGGTGAGATGGCTGCACCCCTGGTGGGCGCGGCACCGGGTGAGCTGATCTTTTCAGGCACCACAACCGTGAACATCCATGCCCTGATCTCCACCTTTTACCAGCCGGAAGGAAAGCGCACAAAGATCCTGGCCGATGAGCTGAATTTCCCGTCTGATATCTATGCCCTTAAAGGGCAGATCAAACAAAAAGGACTGGATCCGGAGCGTGAACTCCTTCTTGCCCGCAGCGATAACGGCAAAACCCTCAACGAAGACCACATCGTTTCGTTGATGACTGATGAGGTCGCACTGATATGGCTTCCCTCGGTGCTTTATGCCAGCGGCCAGCTTCTCGACATGGAGTACCTCACCCGGGAGGCCCGCAAGCGGGGCATTCCCATCGGGTTTGACTGCAGCCATTCCGCCGGTGCCATCCCCCACCATTTCAACAGCTGGGGTGTGGACTTTGCCACCTTCTGCAGCTACAAATACCTCAACGGCGGACCTGGTTGCACGGCCTTTTTGTATGTCAATGAAAAACATTTCAACAGGGAACCCCTCATGGCCGGCTGGTTCGGATACATCAAGGAAAAGCAATTCGACATGTCGCTGGATTTCCGGCACGCCACAAGCGCCGGAGGCTGGCAGATCTCATCACCGGGTATCCTTGGGGCCTCTACCATGGAGGGATCTGTCCAAATCATGCAGGAGGCAGGCATTGAGCGAATCCGGGAAAAGTCCCTGCGGCTAACCGGGTTTTTCCTCGAACTGTTCCATGGCACCCTGGATGCTGCTCCCTACAACTTCTCGATAGCCACCCCAATGGAACCCCAACAACGCGGCGGCCATATTGCACTGACCCATCCTGAAGAGGCCCTGCGTATCAATGAAGCCCTGAAGGCCAGGGGGGTTATTCCGGACTTCAGGGCTCCGGATACCATCCGCATTGCCCCGGTGGCGCTCTACAACACTTTTGAGGAGGTATGGCAGGTTTCAGAAGCCCTGAAAGAGATCATAGACAATCAGGAATACCTGCGTTTTGAAAAACAAAGAAAAGCGATCTCCTGAGCGGATACTGCATAATTTCCATTACCTTTAGTCCTGAGGACCTGACAGGTTTTGAGGAATACCCTCTTTTTCAAGGCCGATCCCGGAGAGAATCCACATTTTTCCAACATCAATTTATTTCTTCAACATGAACGAACAGGAACTGCAACTCAGGCAAACCCTTGAGAAGCTCAGAAAAAACAGCAAAAAGGTGATCATCGGGCTGATCGTACTGATCGCCCTGGCCACCTCGGTAAAAACCATCGGCCCGGAACAGGAAGGCGTGGTACTGATGTTTGGCAAGTACAATCGCACCCTGCAGCCTGGGCTGAACTTCATCGCTCCGTTCGGGCTGGAAAAGCTCTACAAAATCCCCGTACAGCGTCAGCTGAAGCAGGAGTTCGGCTTTCGGACCATAGAAGCCGGTACCCGGACACGCTATGCCAAGGATGAATACCGGGATGAATCGCTGATGCTCACCGGTGATCTCAACCTCGCGGATGTGGAATGGGTTGTACAATACCGCATCGTTAACTCATTTGATTACCTGTTTAAAGTCAGGGATGCGGAAGATGCCCTGCACGACATGTCGGAAGCAGCCATGCGGAAAATCGTGGGCGACCGGACCGTCAACGAAGTGCTCACGGTAGGGAGGCAGGAAGTTGCCACCAGTGTTGAGGTTCTTTT
>SL_8KL_010_SEDDRAFT_10004503_pt1 | contig 11179 bp, 6 predicted proteins | sample SodLakKL_010_SED_4_FD_11160 | JGI IMG/M metagenome (IMG submission 11160) | reverse complement strand
AAAAAAAATAATCTGGGTAACTTTATTTCTTTAGGGTATTATACTGCTAATATCTAATTATGTTCAATAGACTGCCTTCCTAAAAATCTCCATTAATTATGCAAATACTCAAATACAGGTTCATATACGGGCTTATCCGGACAGGCGCGCTAAGTTTTTTTCAAAAACAGAGAGATCGTGCTCACTGCGTAATACAAAACGAATTCTTTTTACATTTTGCAGGTTCTTGACCATTTTAATTGCGGTATCAATGGCTATCTCAACCGCTTCTTCCAAAGGGTAACCAAATGCTCCAGTAGAAATTGCCGGAAAAGCAATTGAACTAATTTTGTTATCTTCAGCCACCTTAAGTGAATTCTGATAACACTTTGCCAATAATTCATGTGCCGGCTTATCTTTTCCATAAACCGGTCCTAAACAATGGATTACATATTGGTTAGGCAAATTGTACGCTCCGGTTATTACCGCTTCACCCGGTTTTATGGGAGCTAAAGGCTTGCATTCCTTTTCCAGTTCCGGCCCTGCCGCCCTATGAATAGCTCCGGCTACACCTCCACCGGGAGCCAGCTGCGCATTAGCGGCATTAACTACTGCATCCATATCATCTTGAGCTACAATATCACCTTGCACACATTCCAATATTACCCCCGATATTTCTTTAAGCACAAATACCGCCCCCTTTAACTAATTTAAAAAAGTTAAATCTATACTAAATATTAGGTAAAACACTTGCCCAATATCTTAACCGGCTTCTTTCCGGACTTTATTGCGCATTTCATCTAATAATACCACCTCATTTTCCAAACGGGACTTTTCAGCAGCAAAAGCCATAAAGTGGCTTTCCAAAGATGTTTTGCCCGAGGTAAGCACTGCACTGTTATCAGTTTTCCCGCTTTGTAAGGAATCTGCTATGGCTTTCATTATACCGTCATCTCCGCCCATGTGTCCGCTTAAATCCAAATCCACATTTAACAACACCTTTTTGCGAACCTGATAATGATCATACAAATGTATTTGCTGGTCTTCGATGGAAAATTTGCCCCAAAGTGTTCCCCGGGAACCTTCCACCCGGATCCATCTTCCTTCATAAGAAGCCATTCCATGCACCCTTAAAGAAGCAGTAATGCCATTTTTAAATTCAATATTTACCACCTGATTATCACAAACGTCATTGTCACAGTAAAAAACACATCTTCCATACGGACCGTCTTTTATTGCTCGATATTTGCTTTCTTCAGTGTTATCATCTGTAATAGCTGAAACAGGCCACAAATTACGATTGGCCAATATTCGTAACGGTGGATAAAATAAGCCCATAAAACTAACTGCCATGGGATGATGCAATGCAAGCCAGGCAATTATCCTCTTGTATAAATATTTCGACCGCATGCCTATCTGTAAAACAGGTTCGGCTTGCAAGTAGACTCGCGGTGCATACCATTGGCAAGTGTTTGCTACCGCGCAACCTTCCATGCATCTCGCAGTTGCCCCTGGGGGAGCATTCTCAGAACGGTAAAAACTTAAATTACCAAAAGAAGATATCTTTTCTGCCTCAGAATCTGCAAGCCAGTATAGGATGTCTAAATCGTGAGATGTTTTAGCCAGTACTAAAGGACTGGATTTTTCACAGCAACTCCATTTTCCCCGCACATAAGAATGAGCAAAATGCCAGTAAGAAATATTTTCACTATGCTCGATATTAATAATCTCACCTATTTCCCCTTCTTGAAGTGCTTTTTTAATAGTTGCAAAAAAAGGAGTATAGCGAAGCACATGTGCAATCCAAAGTTGTTTGCCAGTTTCTTCAGCTTTTTTACTAATGCGGTAACATTCTTCTTGAGTAGTAGCCATAGGTTTTTCCAGCATCACATGATAACCCAAATCCAGGGCTTTTAAGGCAGGACCGGTGTGCATTTGATCTTGAGTTGCTATCACGCATAAATCGGCCATTTTTTTTTGCGCAAGTATGTTTTCCCAAGACTTATATACTTTATTTTCAGCGATACCATGCTCTTCTGCAAATTGATTCCTTCTGATTTCATTTGGATCAGCCACTGCCACAAAATTCATTTTATCTTTATTTTGAAGTGCCCAGTTACCATAAGCGCCTCTACCTCTACCGCCTGCACCTATTAATATTGCAGTGACCATAAATGGCTCTCCTTCCTTAACTCTTATTTCTTACAAATTTGCATCAATGCCAACTTGTTTAATTGATATTATCTTTTATTAACAAGTATAAAAAATATAGCAGCAAAAGTAAAGCTGATTACTTATATCAGTGTATCACCGTGGGAAAAATAGTTTTGATATTTTAATCTGCTACCTATTAAATTAGAAATCTGGAACCAGTTCCATCATAAATATAAATAAAAACATTTATAATGTAAGTTATTTTGATTAAAAAAACCTTTTATGTTAATATTGTAGAGTAAGAATAAGTTTGTTTCATTGAATAAAACTCTTAGTTAGTTTTAAAAAAGCTAATCATTTCTTGATGTTAAGGAGAAATATCATCAATGAAGCTCACACGAGCAGCTGTGAAGCGTCCTATAGCAACTTGTGCAATTCTAGTTGTGGTTTTAGTTATAGGAACAGTTTCTTTAATACAATCTCCACTTGACCTTCTGCCCGACATAGATCCACCGGTGCTGGCAGTAGTAACTGTTTTTCCGGGAAGCGCGCCTCAAGAAACATTAGATCTGGTAACCGAGCCAATTGAGGATGCATCTTCCACAGTCAGCGGCATTAATAACATATATTCTATTTCTCAGGAAAGCGTCTCCATTGTCATCCTCCAATTTAGCTGGGGCACTAATGTGAGTACTCTGCGTGATAACTTGGACACTCAATTGGATATCGTATCTCTGCCAGAAGGGGTTTACGACACTATGATCATTGAGTTCGATCCTACCTTAATGCCCATTATGTCAATTGCTCTTAGTGGCATGGAAGATTTAAGCTCCCTTAGCTACGAAGCCGAAAACACTATAGTCCCACGTTTGCAAGCGTTACCGGGAGTAGCTACTGTGGGCACTCGAGGAACAGTGCAAGAAGATGTATTTGTCCACCTTTCTCCGGAAAAAGTAGAAGAAAAAAATATTTCCTTTGAGATGCTCTCAAACATAATTTTGGCCAGCTTACAGGATGTTCCGGCAGGTATTAGAGATATTGACGACAAAAGTATGAGGCTAAGGTTTGTGGGAAGATCGCCGGATGTGGAAATGGTGGAAAACCTGGTGGTAGGTTTTGACATGGATGAAGAAGCTCTCAAAAGGATGGTAGGGGAACACATAGACATTGACTTAAATGCATACCTCGCTTCTGCTTTTGATGAAGCCGAAGCCAGAGAACCAATAGATATTCCTATGAGAACAATTACGTTGGATGATGTCTTGGATGATATTGAAGTAGACGAAGAAGAAGCTCAATTAATATTTACCTTTCCAACTGACGGAGAATACGGTTCCCCCATCGAGTTACTTGCTCTAGTAGCAAATAATACCGATGATGAAATACTTACTTACCAGGAATGGGAAGTATACGCCGCTCTGGCTGCAGAATTCGATGAAGAAGGAGATGCTGCTATAGAAGATTTTAATGAAGAAGAAATATACGCTGTAGAAGAAGAATTCCCCATTGATGAAGATCTATCGGCGGTGCCAAACATACCTTATCCCGGAGAAGAACCGGGCCAGGTAATCATACCTTTGTCAGATGACTACTCAGATATCACTGCAGAAGAGTTAGGTGATATTGGGCTTTATGAAGTTCCGGATATAGATCAATGGACTGCCCAAATAGAACAAACTATCACCGGTGAACTTGATGAAGCCTCTCAGGTAATAGAGGAAGCCATTGTTGATCTGGCTGTTGCTTATATAATGTCGCAAGCGGGCATGAGTTCAGATGGAGGCATGGGCTTTGAAGAAGAGATGGACGATTTGCCTCTTATCCCCATTACTCTTAATTCGATTGCAGAGGTAGGAATTGACACACATGAACAAAATACTATTACACGCATCAACAAAAATCCCAGCATCAATATATCTGTCCAGAAAGAAGGAGACGCTAACACCGTGGCTGTGGCCAGAGATGTCCGCAGCACCATGGAGGAAATTGCGGATGATTTCCGCGACGGCAATACTGCCAGAGCAACTGCAAGTGCTGCCGGCGACAGCGAAGAATTATTTTTCAATTACCCTTTGGACCAGGGAAGAGAAATTGAAATTGCATTAATGGATTTAGCCTGGTCGCTACTCGGGGGAGCTTTCCTGGCTATAGTAGTCCTTATTTTCTTCCTGAAAAACTGGCGCACTACTTTAATAATCGGTTTATCTATTCCCACCGCTATTATTTTTACTTTCAGTATATTATATTTCACGGATATGACCATCAACCTCATGACTTTAGGTGGGTTGGCTTTAGCAGCGGGATTACTGGTTGATAACGCTATTGTTGTCAGTGAAAACGTTTATCGACATATGCAAATGGGCAAACCCCCTGCCCAGTCGTCTATTGATGGTGCCAGCGAAGTAGCTGCAGCTATTACCGCTTCTACCCTTACTACTTTAAGTGTATTTTTTCCCGTGGTATTCCTTACCGGAATTGCCGGCGAGCTTTTCTGGGAGTTCGCCGTAGTAGTAAGTTGCGCTCTTTTTGCCTCACTGGTCATTGCGCTTACAGTTATTCCCATGTTATCTTCATTATTCCTGCGTCTAAGTCAATCTCAAAAACAACCTCCCCAACGTCAAAATTACCGTTTCGCTTTAAATAAAGCAGTAAAATACCGTTGGCTGGTCATTTTGGCTGCTATCTTCTTTTTATTTGGTGGGGTTTATACCTTCCAAACATTAGGCACAGACCTTTTCCCTGTTCCGGAAGAATCTTCATTTAGTATAGATATTAACTTGCCCCCTGGCACCACTCTTTCTAATACAGATTCTTATGTCCAAGAGCTGGAAGATATTCTGGAAAAACATGAAGAAAAATTTGAATTCTTTTCCACGGAAATCGGCGATGCCGGCTTTATGGGCCTTGGTATGGGGATGGATGCCGGAGAATCCAATCGGGCAAGCATCAGAGTTAGGTTGGAAGATGATTACGTTGGAGAAATGACAGAAATAATTGAGGAAGTAAGAGGTGAAGCAAAAAATATTTCTGACGAAGCAGAACTTTCTTTTAACCGGGAAACAATTCTTGATGTGTCAGGTATGTCAATGAACTTGGAACTTGACGTTATCGGAGATTCTGTAGAAAAAGTCACTGAGATTTCTGCAGAAGCAGTAGAATTACTTTCAGAAGTTGACATCTTAAGCGACATCAAATCACTTATGGATGATGACCGGCCAGAACTCCATATCAACGTGGATCAAAGAAAAGCTTTGGAAAGAGGTGTAACCACCGCCCAGGCGGCTATGACAATCCGGCAAGCCCTTGAAGGAAAAGATGTAGCCCGCCTTCAAACTGAAGATAGAATATATGATATAATATTGGGTTATCATAAAGATGAACTATCTACCCTCGATGATATTAGAAATCTGGGTGTTTACTCCGAAATGATGGGATATGTCCCCATTAAAGAAATTGCCGATATTAGAGAATCTTTTGGCCCCTTGAGCATCCCTCGCCAGAATCAGCAGACTATCGGCCAGATTCAGGCTAACTTTCACGGAGTAGACCTTGATACAGCATCCAGTGAAGCTATGCAAGCCCTGGAAGAACTTGAAAAACCGGAAGGTTATCACATAGAACCCAGCGGAGCTTTTGACATGATGGTAGAAGCATTTGATGAATTGGAGCTGGTTTTAATCATCGCAGCTATTTTGGTTTACCTGGTGATGGCTGCTCAGTTTGAATCTCTTTTACATCCCTTTATTATTATTTGCAGTTTACCGCTCGCTTTCACCGGGGCTATTTTAGCTTTGATTGTTACCGGTAATAACTTGAGTATACCGGCTATGATCGGCATTATCGTCCTTGCAGGCATTTTAGTAAACGATAGTATAATTATGGTGGATCTTATTAATCAATACAGGCGTATTCATGGTTATCCCCTGAAAAAAGCGATCATTGAAGGTGCAACCGCCAGAATGAGACCCATTATCATGGTTACTATTACCACCATTCTGGGATTAACCCCCCTTGCTTTCGGAATAGGTGAAGGCGCTGAACTTCAAGCACCCATGGCTATTACTGTTATCGGCGGTCAGATTACCGGTACCATTTTACTTTTAGTGGTTGTGCCGGCTATTTACTTCACCCTTACCAGATCTAATAATAAAGGAAACAACAATCCCGATGATCCAAATGCTCCTAACACCAAAAGTGATATTAATAATCCTTCTCCCGGAAAAAAAGATGGAGTTCCTTCATTCGAGCAAAACATAGAAGCACTTTCGCCGCAGCAAAACCAGGAAAATATATTATCTTTTGAGCAAAATATGGAAAGACTTTCTCCCAAACAGAGGTTGGAATTTTTATTTAACCACAATCCAGGATATATTGATGAGGAAATTAAAGACGACTATAATAATTTAGAAGAACTTTTCCCCCGGCAATACGGTGATAATATTTCATCTTTCGAGCAAAACATAGAAGAACTTTCTCCCAAACAGAAGTTGGAATATTTAATGGATGATTCACCTGAAAAAGGCAATTCAAGCAAAACATCTCCTAAGAACAAGATGAATATTATAATACAACCTCGTTAATATTATTTCTTCTGCAATAATACATTAACTTTTTATGATCGTTCTATCATATAATCAAAGACACTCCCGCTACAAGAAGCAAAATATAAACAAAAAGGCGAAACATTTTTTCATCAATGCGTTCGTGTAAAAACTCCCCTACACCAATCCCCAAAAAAAGCGTGGGTAAAAGAGCTGCGCTCATAGTTAAAGTTTCCGCAGTCAATTTTCCTGTTGCCACAAAATTAAGCATGAGAACTACAGTAAGAATAAGCCAAAGACCGGATAAAGTGCTACGAAAAACCCTTTTATTTGTAAATTGTTTGCTGGCATAATAAACTACTAAGGGCCCACCGGAAGCATAAATGCCGTGGACTATCCCTCCAGCAATTAACCAGGGTGCTGACTGATAGGCATTAAGAGGTTTTATGTTATTTTCTCCTCTGCGAAAATAATAATAGATCAGCTCAAAAACAGAAATAAATATAACGAAAATACCAAAACCGGTTTTCAGTAGTTCTTGATGCCCTAAATTAAAGATAAGCAATCCCAAAGGCATTCCCACGGCAATAAAAGGAATAATACGGAATCCCAGTGTTTTACCATCTAAATGCTGACGATGAATTAAAACAATGTATAAGCTTAAAATAAAATTTAGGGGAACTATTACCGGAACCAATATATCCAATGGAAATAGAATAGCTCCCAAAGCTACTGAAATTACTGTGCTACCAAACCCTGTAATCGTTTCCGAGGTTTGCGCCACTAATACAATGACAACTAATAACAGCATCTCCCAGCCAAACAACAAGCTTACATCTTGAAGTAGATCAGACATCTAAAATTTCTCCCCGACATATAATTGCGCATCTTCTGATAATATCTTTGTATTAATCTTCGCACCGTCTATTGACATTAAAAACCATATAGATGATAACATAAACAACAAAGAAATATAACAGATTTTACAATTTTTAATTAGTTAGAGAGTTTATTAAACAAAAAGGGCAGGAATATATTTCCTACCCCGTTTAAATAATTGGTGGAGAGGACAGGATTTGAACCTGTGAAGGCGTCCGCCAGCAGATTTACAGTCTGCCCCCTTTGGCCAACTTGGGTACCTCTCCATGCAAATTTAGTACTAGCCTCTATCTTGTTAAAGTAAAATTAAATAAAATATCTTATTAACCTAAATACAAATACTATATTATAATTAATCATTTCTTACTCTTGCTCCCTGCCCAAAAAATATTTTAACTAAGTATATATATATTGTCAAACAAAATGCCCTCCAAAATAAATGCCAGAGCTGTTAAAACTCCGGCAACTTAACTGGAGCCGACGACCGGACTCGAACCGGTAGCCTGCTGATTACAAATCAGCTGCTCTGCCAATTGAGCTACGTCGGCGTGACAAATTTCATTGCCATAATGATTTCGAGACACATTAACAATTATTCCAACAGGTTTCTCCATAAGTTAGCAAGTTAACACACAGTGTTGCTTCACTCGGCAATCATCAATATTATGCTATAAATTAACAACTGTGTCAATTAAACAACGCCATCAAAAATATTGAGAAGTTAATTTACAAAATAAATGCAATCCATTTTACCGTTAAGGATTGCATTTACTTTGTCAGGGAAGTTAAGTTAACAAATTTTCGCAACTTAACATTCAGTTTTATTTAATTCATTGCCAATTAAAAGTGTATCATTCTACAGGTATTCTGTCTATTGTTACATCACCGTCGTCATCTTCCTGAAGAGCAGCAATATCTAGATCTTCTATCTCATGTAAATCTTCTTCAGTAATTATGTTAACAGACCATTCTTCATCAGCTCCAACATCAACCATTACTGATTTAATCTCTATAGGCGGGCCAAATTCCTCTGCCGGTGTTTCCAAAATTACTTCAATAGTCCCCTCATCTGCTATGCCGTTTGCTTTAACTTCATTTTCATTTAATATTTCAGCTTCCATAATTTGTAATGAAGTCACCACATGAGATTTTTGGGTTTCACCGTCATCAGCAGTAATTACATCCCCGGGTTCAATATCCCCTTCTTCAAATTCGACAAAAAACATACCAATATCATCTACATTAACGGTATCTAATTCAATACCGTTAACTTCAACTTTGACATCTCCCCCAATAAGCCAATTAACACCCATCATGAAACTTTCACGAAGGTTGACTGAAAAGTTCGTGGGTGGTTCCTCATAACCTGTCCAGCTAAAGCGGGTGACTTTGAATTCCTCATCATCAACAATTTGGGCAAACCCAAATGTTTCAACCTGGATGTCATACGCAACCTGCCAGGGCTCATCTCCTTCAGCTTCTGAAAAATCAGCCTCCCACTCACCATTTTCGTCTGCTATCAGTTCGCGCCGTGGCCATTCATCAAAATTCACTTCTTCTTCACTGTAAATGATTACCTCTACTTCGGCTCCCGGGTCAGCTGTGCCGGTTACAATGTTTTCCTCTTTGTTCACTTCAGTTACCTCTATATTTTTTACCGTATACTTCGCTTCATAGCCACCTCCGTATACATTTATATTTTCACCCGGGCGAATCTGATCATCTTTCTCATAAAAATCAATGTGAAATGTACGATTGCTGTGTGAATATACTTCGTAATTATTTACATATTCATTTTCAATATTCACATTGATTTTACTATTAGCAGGCCAGTCAAATCCCACAATGGAAGTGCTAAATCCTAAATCTACCATTAATTCGGGAACCAACAAAATCGCGTTTCTAATCATTTCTTTGGCCTCATTCTCTACGTTCTCACTCACAGCCGCGACGCCACCCATGATTTTAATCAGGCTTCTTCTGGTTAAAACATCTTGCATATATGCTTCAGCCCTTTCGGGAATAGATTGCACATATAATATTGGCAATTCATATACGCAAGCTCCTATGGAATCTGCCAGGCGAGCATCAGGGCCACCGCTAAGAACTAAGCCCGCTTCGCTTGCAAATACATTTTCAGCAAATATAACACTTGTCTCATAGCGATTTTCGCCTTCAAAACGACCTGCCACGTTGGTTAATTCATCAAATTTATTCTCTAAATCTTCACTGATCACCGCTGTCCCGCCTATCAAATATACCTCAATAATTCCCAGTTCACTAATAGCTTTAGCAGTGGCTGAAGGCATATCATCGCCTACCTGCAAAATGGGCACACCATCCCTATAAGCTGATGCACCGGCAACCAGGGCATCGGGAGTAGCCGTTCCGTTTACAATAAAAGCATAATTCTGAAGTTCGCCATATTCTTTAGATTTTTCCGCAATCTCTACCGCCGTTTCAAAGCGGCTATCCCCAAAGATTCTTTCTACTTCCAAGTCCAGGCCTTCCAAAGCATCGGTAACTTCCTCGTCAATAGCTGCCTCTCCACCAAGCACATAAGCCTTTGCAGCACCCAGTTCGGTTATTACATCTTCTATGGGATCAGGTAAATTATCAGGCCGGGTAAGCAATACAGGGGCATCCAACACCCCGGCCAGAACACTACCGGCCAAGCCATCGGCAAAATTTCCCGCGTTATCCCCGCGAGCAATTACAACCGCATCAACACCGTTTGCATTGTTCTCCTGATTATTGTCTTCGGTCAAATACTTATCCTCCGCTACCAGAGCAGAAGTTTCATAGCGGTTTTCTCCTCCGATACGATCAACATTAATATCCTCATAACTTGCTTCCACAGGCTCCATATTCCAAGCAATAATCCCGGCAGTTATTACAGTCAACCCGAATACCAAAAATAAAGCTACCACAAAAAAACAAACTTTCTTTTTTCTAATTAGCATTATTAATCCTCCTTACAAATAAATTATTTCAAAATATATACATCAATAAAATAAAGAAATCACTTCCTTCCTTATGGGTAGTATAATCACATTAACTATATGTAAATAAACATCTAAATAAAAAGTTTTTTAGAAATTATTAAGTATAATGGCCAGTAAAAAGTAACTAGATTAATTCAATTAGTATTTCTATATTATTAGCCAATGATAGGGAAGAAGTATGTAATGTTTCTAGTGTTATAACTAATATTTTCTCCATATTTATTTTTAATCCTTCTATATCAACATGTAAATTTACAGATACTTAATATTTATATACTAATAAAAGATTGAAAATGTCCCCTGCATTTCCTTCTATTTGCAGGATAATCATTATTTGAGTTAGAATAGCACTTTAAGGAACTTATTCAAAAAAATATTTTTGAAAATATTTTATGGAAGAAAGGAGTTACTAATGCAAATTATAGGGTTTTTTACCCTTATTATTTTTTGTTTTATCATTATAATAATTTTAGTGTTATTTATAACTATATGGAAACAAAACCAGCATAGAGAAATACTATCTACTGCTTATATAGGAAAAATAAACAAAAACAATGAAGTAAAAATATCTACAAATTTCCCTTATTTAAGGCAAGAAGCTCACAAACTAAGCCCAAGCAA
>SL_8KL_010_SEDDRAFT_10004501_pt1 | contig 11182 bp, 8 predicted proteins | sample SodLakKL_010_SED_4_FD_11160 | JGI IMG/M metagenome (IMG submission 11160) | reverse complement strand
CCAGTCTTTCAAACTGCAGAAAATCCCCGGGGGCAAGCTCTTTAACAGCCGGCTCCATCATGCAGCCATGCATCTTTTGCAGTGAGTCCGGATTCAGTGTGTCATCCAGGCCAAGCCCTTTTTTTTCATCCTGAAGGGGATTGGGCCTGGAAAACAGGCGGTCATAGATGCGCACGCTGGACTGCACCGCGTGAGCCGCCGATACCCAGTGCAGGGTTCCCTTGACCTTGCGTCCGTCTGGAGAGTCACCGCCTCTGGTCTCTGGATCATAGGTGCAGCGGATCTCCTGGATTTCGCCTGTTTCCGGGTCCCTGACCACTTCCCGGCAGGTAATAAAATAGGCATACCTCAGGCGGACCTCGCGGCCGGGGGCCAGTCGGAAATACTTTTTGGGAGGATCCTCCCGGAAGTCGTCAGCCTCAATATAAATTACACCGGAAAAGGGAATACTGCGCGTTCCCATGCTCTCGTCTTCGGGATTGTTTATGGCTTCCAGTTCTTCTGACCCTTCCCCGGGATAATTGGTTATAACCACCTTGACCGGGTTTAATACCCCCATGTACCTGGGAGCCCGCTTATTCAGGTCTTCGCGGATGCAGTACTCCAGAAGGGACATATCCACCACGTTGTCGCTTTTGGCCACCCCGATGAGATCGCAGAACTTCCGGATGGAACCCGGTGTATAACCGCGGCGTCTGAGGCCGGATATAGTGGGCATCCTGGGATCGTCCCAGCCCTGCACGTGGCCGGCCTGAACCAGCTGGGTAAGCTTGCGCTTGCTCATTACAGTGTAGTTAAGGCTCAGCCTGGCGAACTCTATCTGCTGCGGGTGACATTTTACCCCCAGCGTCTCCAGAAACCAGTCGTAAAGGGGTCTGTGATCCTGAAACTCCAGGGAACAAAGGGAATGAGTGATGCCCTCTATGGAATCCGACAGGCAGTGAGCGTAATCGTAAGTGGGGTAAATGCACCAGGCATCCCCGGTCCGGTGATGCCAGGCCTTGAGTATGCGGTAGATTACCGGGTCGCGCATATTGATATTGGCAGAGGCCATATCGATTTTTGCCCGCAGAACATGGGTTCCTTCATCGAAGCTTCCCTTTTTCATTTCCTGAAAAAGATCCAGGTTCTCCTGCACGCTGCGCTCCCTGTAGGGGCTGTTTTGACCCGGCTGGGTAAGGGTCCCCCGGTAGCGACGGATTTCCTCCGGACCCAGGCTGCAAACATAGGCCTGTCCCTGCTCAATGAGCTGCAATGCGTACCGGTAAAAATCCTGAAAGTAATCAGAGGCATAGCAAAGATGCTCTTTCCAGTCATAACCCAGCCACCTTACATCTTCAATGATGGAATGCACGAATTCCGGGTCTTCCTTCTTGGGATTGGTGTCGTCAAAACGCAGGTGGCAGCGTCCGCCGTATTTTTCCGCCAGTCCGAAATTAAGGCAGATGGACTTGGCATGGCCGATGTGCAGATAACCGTTGGGCTCAGGGGGAAACCTGGTCACCACTGTATTATGCTTGCCGCTTTGAAGGTCCTGCTCAATTATATCCTGAATAAAATGGGACGCGCCTGCTGTTTCCATAAAAGCTAAAATTCCTTGATTCACGGATAAATGGGTTTGACTTTCACCTCGATACAGATGCCGCCTTCTGTCCATTCTTCAGCGACTTAAGCGGCGTCCTCTGACTTCTCTACTACTTACTACTGGCCTCTGACTACTGCGACCTGGCCAGGTATCTGCGGATCATTTTCATCAATTCACTGTTGTCCACCGGTTTGGAAAGATAGGCGTTCATGCCGGCTTCAAAACAGTGCTGACGGCTGGCTGCATCAGCCAGTGCTGTAACCGCGACTATGGGTACCTGTTTCAGCCCGTTAAGCTCTCCGCTTCTAATCATTCGGGTCAGTTCATACCCGTCATGTACAGGCACCATGACATCCATAAGGATCAAGGATATATCATGATTACTCTTCATTGCCTCCAGGGCTTCGCGGCCGTCTATGGCTGTCAGCACTTCAAAACCCTTCTTCTGCAGCATGCTTTTGATAAGCATCAGATTGATCTTTTCGTCCTCTACAACCAATATGCGATTTTTCTCCAGGGGCACCAGCTCACCAACTTCGTCCGCATCGTCTTCTGTTGCCGGGCTTTGCTCCAGCGTTAGTATAAAATAAAAAGTGCTGCCCTGTCCCTGGCTGGAGCGAAGCCCTGTTTCACCACCCAGAGAGTGTACCAGCTGCTTGCAGACGCTTAGGCCTATGCCGGCGCCCTGATGCCTTTTGGCCTGAATATCGTGTTCCCCGATGACAAAAGGTTCAAAAATATCTTTCTGCATTTCATAGGGAATGCCGTCACCTGTATCCTCCACCTCGAAAAGAAGAGGTACCGCATTTCCTGTATCTTTCTGTCCGGTTCCGGTCTGTTTTGAAATCCTTAACACAACCTTGCCTTCCTGGGTATATTTTACAGCATTGTCCACCAGATTCCACACAGCCTGGCGCAGAACGGCCACATCTGAAACCAGTCGCGTAGGCACATCATCATGGATGTCCAGTTCCAGGACAATTTCTTTGTTGCGGGCCTGTGGTTGAAAAAAGCTGACTAACTTACTCATTTCTTCAAGCAGGTCAAAGGGCTGAGCATGTACCTGCCGGGTCTCATTGTGCAGCGAGGACAGCTCAAGTATCTTATTCAGGGAGGCCAGAAGCTGGCTTGATGAATTAAGAGCCATCTCCACGTATTCTTTTTCCGCGGGCTTCAGGCCGGAATCAGCCAGGGTCTGCAGGACGCTCATTATCCCGTTTAATGGGGTACGCAACTCGTGATTCATATTTTCCAGAAACTTATCCTTGGCCTTGTTGGCATTTTCTGCTGACTTTTTGGCCTGCTTTAGTTCCTGTTCCATGAGCTTGCGCTCGGTCAGGTCCACATTGGTGCCCACCATGCGCAGCGGCCTGCCCTGCTCGTCGCTTTGCACCACCTTGCCCCTGGTAAGTATCCACAGGGTTTCCCCGGTCTTGCTTACCGCCCGGTATTCAATGGAAAAATTCTCGGACTGGCGCAAAAAGCCATCCATCTTTTTCTTGACTTCGTCCTTGTCCGCGGGGTGAATAACCGCAAGGAAACTGTCATAGTTCTGGGGCAGCTCGTAAGGCTCATATCCCAGCATGGTGTACCATCTGGGGCTGAAATAAGTTGTACCGGAGCGGATATCCCAGTCCCAGATGGCATCCTGCGTGGCCTCCATGGCCATGGTAAAAATCTCGTTGGTCTTTTGCAGCTCTTTTTCCACCTGTTTTCTCTTGGCCCGGTGGCGTAAAAACCATACCCCGTAGCCCATATTCTGGGCCATACTTTCCAGGTACTCCCTGGACTCTCCGCTGAAGCCGCCTGAATATTGGGAGGCTATGGTCAAAGCCCCGAATCCCACTCCGGAGTAGGCAATTGGCAGGGATAAAACCTCTCGGATGCCAACTCTGTTGCATAGCTCAGACCAGCACTGCATACCCGGATCAAGATCCACGTCCTCAACATGGGCAGGCTGGCCTGTTTTTATGGCCATAGCCGTGGGACCCTGTCCATATGGACTTTCATCCCAATGGATTTTCAGTTCCCCGGCCAGATCTTTCTTGGGACCGCAGCAAGCCATAATTTTTACGCTCTGCTCCCGGTCCCTTTTGGCGTACCCCACCCATACCAGGGGGTAACCTATCTGGCTGGAAATAGTCTGACACACCTCCTGCAGCATCTTCTGCTCATCTTCGGCCTTGATTATTATTTCGTTGCAGCGGCTGAGGGCTTTGAGGATGGTGTTGGTATGCCAGAGTTCCTGCTCCAAGGTGCCCATCCTGGCTATACGCCAGGCAAGCTGCCCTTTAAGGTTCAGGTTCATGGCCCGCAACTCGCTGATTGCAAGCAGGTGCTGCAGGCGGCTTTTTAGTTCATCCTGGCTGCAGGAAATATCCAGCAGGCTGTCCGGCTGCATCTCCCTCATTATGCTGGCCGGCTCACCCCCCTTGGCCAGCAAGAGTGTCGAAAGACCGCCCTCGCGGAATTTCCTGCGCAGCACCAGAGGCAGATCACCCTCGTAGCTCGAGACGAAATCCTGGTCCAGGATACAGACATTTATTTCAGAGGAAACCACAAAATCCTGCAGCGCGACAGAGTCTAATACCCGAACAAAAGAGTCGGGGAAGTCCGCCTGGCAAACCCTTTCAATTCGGCTTTGCAGGTCTTCGTTGTGGGATAGAATGAATATAGAGGACATAGTTGAATATCTTTTGCATACCTTCATGAGGGTGCTTTAGATGACAACACCCGTGGACGGCATATTGCCCAGCTCTTCCACGCACAGGTTAAGCTGATATAATTATCAAAAAGCACCAGAATAAAAATTATCCTGCAATATAACCCGGAATAAAGCTATTGTCCATTCCGGGGTTTCTACTTAAGAACATTTTTTCGGCCCGGACAAATCTTTACAGTATACAACTAAAAACTAGAGTCTTTCACGCTGAAACAAGATGAACAACGGCTCGTCTGAAAAAATCTACAAGCAGATTCACCTTCATGGCATGGCCTGTATTGCTCTTTGTTTTTTGGGATATTGCCTGCCACCCGCCTCGCGTGACCAAATAGTTTTTTGCAGACACGATAACAACGCCTCAATTTAATTCAGCATGAAACAGCCTGACAAGACCAGAGACAGGCCTGTGCTTTCACTGGAAAGCCCTTTGCAAGCGATACCTCAGGTGGGTGTAGCGCCTGGCGGCCCCGGTGCTGCTAAGTCCCATGCCCATGGCTTTGGATGAACCGATGAGTACGGCCAGCTCTCTGGCTCTGGTCAGGCCGGTATAGATCAGATTTCGTTGCAGCAGAAGGTAGTGCTGAGTGACCACCGGCATGATCACCGCCGGGTATTCGCTTCCCTGGGACTTGTGCACGCTTACGGCATAGGCCAGGGTCAGTTCGTCCAGGTCGTCCAGGTCGTAAACCACCTCTCTGCCGTCGAAATCCACCATCATCTCCGAGTCTTCCAGGTTCACCTCCCGGATCCAGCCCAGGTCCCCGTTGTAAACATCCTTTTCGTAGTTGTTGCGCATCTGGAGTACCCGGTCCCTGACCCGAAACCTGCGGTAGCCGCGCACCACTGCGTCAGGACCGGGATTGAGCCTGTCCTGCAGCAAGCGATTCAGCTCTGCTGTGCCAACATCCCCCTTGTGCATTGGAGTCAGGACCTGAATATCCTTCAGGGGATCCAGGTTATAAACCGCCGGGATACGCTGACACACCATGTAGGTTATAAGCTCCTGGATTTTGGCCAGATCATCCTGCTGCACCCAGAAAAAATCGGCCTGGGGCGGCTTTTTGTCCGATGTGACCGGAAACTTGCCGGTATTTATTCTGTGGGCGTTGACCACGATGCTGGACTCCCTGGCCTGTCTGAAGATACTGGTCAAAATGGCCCTGGGTAATGTTTCGCTGTCCAGGATATCCTTGAGCACGTTGCCTGGTCCTACAGCCGGGAGCTGATTTACATCTCCCACCATGACCAGCCTGCATGTCACCGGCAGAGCCCTCAAAAGCTGCACCGTGAGTGCAGCATCCAGCATGGACACTTCGTCCACTATCACTGCGTCAGCCTTTAGCTTGTTGTCCTCGTTGTGCTCAAATCCCCCGGAAGGATTAAAACCAAGAAGACGATGGATGGTGGCCGCCCCGGTACCGGTTGCCTGGGAAAGCCTCTTGGCTGCCCTGCCCGTGGGGGCAGCCAGTTTGATCTTAAGCCCCAGCCCGGAAAAAGTGCGCACAAGCATACGGGTGATGGTAGTTTTGCCTGTACCGGGTCCTCCGGTAATGACAAAGGTCTTGTTCAGACAGCCATCAAGCACTGCCTGGCGCTGCTCCGGAGTCAGACGGATCTTTTCCTGTCTCTCCAGCTGTTCCAGGCCGGCTTCCACCTTCTCCCCGGACAGGGCCGCAGGATGAGTGCTCATGCTGCAAAGTCTTTGCGCCAGATCCTGCTCCACCTTGTAGTAGTAGCTCAGATAAACCGCCCTGGTTATGCCCTGTTCAGGCAGATCCTGAACCACCACCCTCTTTTTCTCCTCCAGGGAATCGAGAGCGGCCTGAACATCGTCAAGGGACACTTCCCCCAGAAGCTCCAGCACCTTTTCCAGAAGCTCCTGTGCAGGGTAGAAAAGGTGACCCTGTTCCCCCAGATAAAAAAGCTGGTAAGCAATGGCGGCCTGCAGCCTCTCCCGGCTGTTGGGAGGCAGTCCCAGCTTGATGGCCATCCTGTCAGCGGTTTTAAAGCCGATGCCCCGGATGTCGTAAACCAGGTCGTAAGGGTTGTCCTTGAGCTGCTGCACGGCTTCACCGCCGTACTTTCTGTATATCCTGGCAGCAAAGGTGGTGGGGATCTCGTAAGTCTGCAGAAAAAGCATGAGGTTGCGGATCTCGCGCTGCTGCGACCAGGAGGCTTTGATCTTGTCCAGCTTTTTGACCCCGATTCCTTCCACCTTTAGAAGCCTGTCCGGGTCGCTGTCCAGAATGTCGAGCACCTTTTCCCCGAAAGCCGCTACCATCTTGCCGGCCATCACCGGCCCTACACCCTTGATCATGCCGGAAGCCAGGTACCTCTTGATGCCGCTGATGCTGGCCGGAAAAACCTGCTCAAACTCCTGGACCATGAACTGCCGGCCATATTTGGGGTGCTCTTTCCATTCGCCCTTCAATTGAAGGGTCTCCCCCGGAACAAGGTTGCCCATGTAGCCGCAGACGGTAACCTGCCCCGGCTCGCCTGAGGCCTTCACCCGGGCTATTGCATAACCGTTGTTCGAATTGGTATAAGTAAGGCTGATTACTTCTGCCTTGATTTCCTTCATGCTGTGTTATTATACAGTTTACGGCTGCGCCTGATTTCCCATGCAGCCCGTTTTTCAAGAACCTTGATGCCGCTTACGGCAATCCCCTTTATATCAGTCAGGATACAATGACAAACAAAATCATGGTCACCAATAATAAAAGCCCCGGTCGGAAAGCAGGAGCATACTGCTTCCATATCAGCTATCCAGACATGTGCAGGCCTTATTACCCCGGCAAAACGCATTCATCTCCTTGACTTTCAGGCCGGTACAAGGATAATTTCACTCTTGCAGGAAGGTTACCCCTTTTTCCACAAAACAGCAAACAGGCACGGACAAAAGTTATGAAAAAGGCACTGGCAGCAATAATATTTGTAGGGGCGGTTTTCGCCATAATATTCACCTATACCCACCAGATGGAACAGGAATCAGCCGCCATCATGGAGAGTATAACCCAGGAAGGCAGGGTGACCATGCTCAACGTGGGGGCAGAGTTCTGCCCACCCTGCCAGGCCATGGAGCCTGTGCTCAAAGAAGTGCAGGAACATTATCAGGACCAGGTGCACATGCCTTACCTGGACATGCAGAAACATTCCTCCCAGGTACAGCATCTGGGGGTTCAGACCACTCCCACCCAGATCTTTTTTGATCATCAGGGAGAAGAAGTTTACAGGCACGAGGGGATACTCGAAAAAGATGAAATAAAGGACAAGCTGGACGAACTGCTGGAAAAGAACACCGCCCGGCTCCCCGGCTTAAGCCCGGCTGCTGCATTATAAAAGCCCATGGCGGCGGCAGACCCCGGGCCATTGAACAACAAACAGGAACTCACACGTATTAATGATTGTATATGATATAAACGCTCTTACAGACAAGATAGAGGGCAGTGCCCTGACCATAGGCAATTTTGACGGAGTACATGTAGGTCACCAGCAGCTTATTCAACAGGTCAGGAAAAGAGGCAGAAGAATGGGCCTGTCCAGCATAGTGGTCACCTTCGACCCGCATCCCTTAAGAGTCCTTGTGGGGAAAAAAACTCCCCCCTTCATCACCCTCAACCAGCACAAGCTTGAACTCATGCAGGAACTGGGGGTGGATTATATTTTATGCATGACCTTCAACAAGGACATTGCATCCATGGAGCCCGAGGATTTCGTGTATGATTTCCTGGTAAAAAAACTCCGGCTGCGGGAATTGATAGTGGGCTACGATTACGTTTTCGGTAAGAACCGCAGGGGTAATTTTCACCTGTTGCAGCAGCTTGGTCAAAAATACGGTTTCAGCGTGGACCAGTTCATGCCGGTAATGGTGGATGGAGCCATAGTCAGCTCCACCCGTATCCGGGACCTGGTGGAAAGCGGGCGGGTGTGGGAGGTGCATCCTTTACTGGGCCGTTTTTACAGTGTTGAGGGCCGGGTCACTACAGGAAGACAGCGGGGCGGTTCATTGCTGGGGTTTCCCACGGCCAACATCCTCCTGCAGGACGAGCTTTTTCCCAGCACCGGGGTTTACGCGGTATGGGCGGAAATATCCGGCAGCATACATGCTGCTGTGGCCAATATAGGCTACAATCCCACCTTCGGCAACGACTACCTTTCCGTGGAGGTGCATATTTTTGATTTCCATCAGGATGTTTACAACCACAAGGTCAAGGTGCATTTCGTCCAGCGCCTGCGATCAGAAAAAAAGTTCGCCGGGATAGAAGAGCTGAAATCTCAGATCACCCTGGACTGCAAGCTTGCCCGTGAAATTCTGAAGATGCCCGAAGCCAAACTCTGCTGAAGACCTGGTATTGATTAATCCCGGCAAATGGTTAATCTTTCTCAGGCAATATTAAAACAAAACCAGAGACACCGTGGAGGAACAAATACACGCATGACACAATCCCGGAAAAAATCCCCTTCGCCAATGGAACAAAAGCTGCATCACCTGGCTGGAGCGCTGCATGAAAAAAAGGCAACTGATCTTTACGCCCTTGATGTAACTGTTTACTGCAGCGCCTTTGAGGGACTGATCCTGGCCACCGCCCAGAGCGAAAGACACGCCAGATCCCTGGCTGATCACCTTCTGGAGGTGGCCCACGGACAAAACTGGGACTACCTCGGCATGGAGGGATACCAGCAGGCGGGATGGATCCTGCTGGACTTTAACGACATCCTGGTACACATTTTTCAGGAAGAGCACAGAAGTTTTTACAACCTTGAAGGCTTCTGGAACCGCGGCCTGTCCATAGCCCTTGATCTGCCGGAGAATGACCATGCATAACAACAGAACTCCCGTGGTCCTTTTAATACTGGATGGATGGGGCCTGGCCCCCCAGGGTCCCGGCAATGCCTTTTCCCGGGCCCACACCCCCAACCTGGACCTTATCATGAATACATATCCCTGCACATCCCTTGAATGCTCAGGCCCGCAGGTGGGACTGCCCCGGGGGCAGATGGGCAACTCCGAAGTTGGACATCTGAACATCGGGGCAGGACGCGTAGTCTACCAGGACATTTTGCGCATCAGCCTGACCCTGGAAGAAGGACGGCTGGGGCAAAACCCTGTCCTGGAAGATCTTTTAAACCGGATGGGGCCGGAAAGCACCCTGCACCTCATGGGACTTGTCTCTGACGGCGGAGTGCACAGTCTTCAGGAGCACCTGCACGGACTTCTAAATATCCTGGGCCAAAAAAACGTCTCCAGGGTCATGGTGCATTGTTTTCTGGATGGACGCGATACTTCCCCCACTTCCGGAGCGCATTTTGTATCCCGCCTTCAGGAATACATGGAGTCATGCGGCACAGGCCGCATAGCAACGGTAATGGGCAGGTATTATGCCATGGACCGGGACAAGAGGTGGGAGCGTACCCGGGAAGCCTACGAAGCTCTTACCCTGGGCCGGGCCGAAGCGGTCAGGGACCCGGTGCAGGCCATTCAGGCATCTTACTCCCGGGGGGTCACCGATGAATTTGTAAAGCCCATGGTGCTGACAGACGAGGACAATCATCCAGTCGGGTGTCTTCAGGACAATGATGCAGTGCTTTTTTTCAACTTCAGGGCGGACAGGGCCAGACAGCTCACCCAGGCACTTTATCGCAGGAACTTTCAGGAATTTACTCGCAGCAAGGCTCCAGATCTCTCTGTAGCCACCATGACCGAATACGACAAAAGTTTCAAACTTCCTGTCCTTTTTCCACCGGAAAATCTGCAGAACATACTGGGTGAAGTTCTCTCCAACAACTCAATTGCCCAGCTGCGTATCGCGGAAACAGAAAAATACGCCCACGTCACCTACTTTTTCAACGGCGGCCTGGAAGAACCTTTCCAGCAAGAAGAAAGAGTGCTCATCCCATCCCCCAGGGAGGTGGCCACCTATGATCACAAACCGGAAATGAGCGCTTTCCAGGTCACAGAAAAACTGTGCAGCCTTATCAGTCAGGAAAAATACAGCCTATATGTCTGCAATCTGGCCAACCTGGACATGGTGGGACATACCGGAAACATAAGTGCAGCAGTCAAGGCCTGCGAAGCAGTGGACAGGTGCGCCGGGTCAATCCTGGAGGCAGTGCTGGAAAAAAACGGCATTTTACTGCTCACCTCTGATCACGGCAACTCCGAAGACATGCTGGCTGAAGACGACAGCCCCAAAACAGCCCACAGCACCAATCCTGTTCCTTTCTGCCTGGTAAACTCTCCGGAACACAAACTGCGCCGGGAGGGCATACTTGCAGACATTGCCCCCACAATCCTGGACCTGTGGTCCATAGACCTTCCTGCTGAAATGGACGGCAAAAGCCTGCTCTACAAGGAGAAATAAATGAGCGAACCAAGCTTTATCCCCCCTGTAAAACCGGTGGGCATGGAACTGGTCATGTTTTATCCATGTCCGTACTGCGGACGCAACGTCCCCCTGCTGGCCCCAACGGAAGCATCCATGGGAAGCTGCGACTTCTGCCGCAAGCAGTTTCCACTGGTACCCATAGACAATACCACAGTACAGTATATAAAGCTTATCCTGCACAACGGACAGGCTGCCATTGATCCCGAATATGTCTGAGCATGAGAGCTAAAAGCACCATGCCCGGACATACCAAGGAGGGGAGCACATCGAGGCACGGCAACACTCTGTTGCATGCATCTGTATAAATACTCCGTCTGGGCCTTGATTAAACTTCCACCCCCACAGTAAATCCAAGCCACGGTGTAGCTCCCCTCCTTAGCCTGGTAAGTGCCGGGGAAGGAAGGGAGCTGATTATCGAACCACCCCCGGCCCCTCCTTAACCAAGGAGGGGAGCAGATTGAGGCACGGCAACACTCTGTCGCATGCATC
>SL_8KL_010_SEDDRAFT_10004500_pt1 | contig 11183 bp, 8 predicted proteins | sample SodLakKL_010_SED_4_FD_11160 | JGI IMG/M metagenome (IMG submission 11160) | reverse complement strand
GTGGCCCAGGTGGTGGGCGGCGGAGACGATGCTCCCTACTACTCGGATATATCCGACTTTTTCTTTCAGGTGGTCTTTGTGGCCACGGCCATGTCCATCATTTCCGGTGCTGTGGCCGAACGTATGAAACTGTGGTCATTTCTTTTATTCGCCGTCATCCTTACCGGTGTTCTCTATCCGGTGCATGGTTACTGGACCTGGGGCGGAGGCTTTCTGGATGAACTGGGCTATGCCGACTACGCCGGCTCAGGCATTGTGCACATGGCCGGTGCTGCCGCGGCCCTGGCCGGGGTCATCCTGCTGGGAGCCAGGAAGGGCAAATACGGGCCCGGCGGAAAGGTAAACGCCATACCCGGCGCCAACATGCCCCTGGCAACTCTGGGCACATTCATTCTCTGGATGGGCTGGTTCGGCTTCAACGGAGGTTCAGAACTCAAGGTCTCGGATGTTGAGTCCGCCAACGCCGTGGCCATGGTTTTCGCCAACACCAACATAGCCGCAGCCTCGGGCCTGGTAGTGGCCCTCATCGTGTCCAGGCTATGGTTCGGCAAGGCCGATCTGACCATGGCCCTCAACGGTGCCCTGGCCGGCCTGGTGGCCATCACCGCCGAGCCCAGCCTGCCGCCCATGATTCTGGCTGCCTTCATCGGTGCTGTGGGTGGGGCAATAGTTGTTGGCTCAATTGTGGCTATGGACAAGTTCCTCAAGATAGACGACCCTGTGGGCGCCATATCCGTGCACGGTGTAGTGGGTGTCTGGGGCATTCTGGCAGTTCTTCTCTCCAACCCTGACGCAACTCTCGGCGGACAGCTGGCTGGAATCGGCGTCATTTTCGCCTGGATGTTCGGCACAGCCTTTATAGTCTGGTATGCCATCAAGGCCATAATGGGTATCAGAGTAAGCGAGGAAGAAGAGTACGAGGGCCTGGACATGGCTGACTGCGGAATGACTGCCTACCCGGAATTCGTTGGCTCCAAGGGGACCAAATAGTACCGGCAGGGCATAAGCAGTGCTGATAAGCGGCACCCCATAACGGGTGCCGCTGCTCCAGACCCGGCAGCAACATTCATGTTGGAAATTAACCCGAGTTATAAACCCTTAATTCCGGCCTACAGGAGGAATACAAATGAAAAAACTGGAAATCATAACCCGGCCGTTCAAGGTTGAAGCAGTCAAAGAAGCTCTGACTGGTATGGGCATAAAAGGCATGACCCTGACCGACGTCAAAGGTTTCGGACGGCAGATGGGGCACAAGGAGATATACCGCGGAGCGGAATACGACGTGGACTTTCTGCCCAAGGTAAAAATAGAAGTCATTCTGGACGATGCAAAGGTGGACCAGGCCGTGGAGGCCACTATAAAGGCGGCCAGGACAGACAAGGTTGGCGACGGCAAGATATTCGTCTACAGTGTGGAAAACGCCATCCGCATCAGGACCGGCGAGTCCGGAGACGAAGCCGTCTGATTCACACCGGCAGCACAGCCAGGCCCGGGCATGCCCTTTAGGCATTATCCCCCGGGCCTTCCCCAAAAAAATTTACAGGCCTTTTCCAGATTGCAAAAAAATGGATCCGGCCCCTCCTTAAATAACAATAAAGGAAAAGGCCTGTAATATCCTTCCTGTATCTTCCACTCGCCCTCTTGCCCACTCTGTTCTTCCCCAGATGCAAGTGCAAAACGTACCTGAATAGAATCAATTTGATAAATGACATTGTTACCCCTTTGATTTTCCGGCTGCCTGAATTCTGTCCTTAGCGACCCACGCCTTTTCTTTTCTCTTTATCTTTCATCATTTCTTCACCATGCCCCATGCCTTCTTCACTGAATGCCACATTTCAGTTGAAAACATGGTCTCTTTAATATAAACAGAGACCATGACCAACGATTTCAAAGAAGGACTCATTGAAGTAGTTCAGGCGGTGCTGCCCATAACCGCGGTGGTAATCCTTCTGCAGGTACTGCTCATTTCCATGCCCTGGGAGGAATTCGCCCGCTTTCTCTTCGGGGTTGTTTTCGTCATGTCCGGTCTGCTGTTCTTTCTGCAGGGGGTCAAGATAGGTCTTCTGCCCATGGGCGAGGCCATTGGAGCAGAGCTTCCCAAGCACGGATCACTGATATTTCTTCTCTTTTTCGCCTTTATCCTGGGCTATGCCGTGACCATGGCCGAACCAGACGTATGGGTCCTGGCCGGTTATGTGGATACGGTTTCTGAAGGGCTGGTAAGCCGCTACATCCTGGTCCTTTTCGTGGCCCTGGGTGTGGCCATATTTGTTACTCTGGCCATGCTGCGCATTGTTTTAAACGTGCCCATCGCCTACATCTTCGCTGGTGGATACACACTGATCCTTATCCTGTCCTACTTCACCCCAACTGATTTTGTGCCCATCTCCTTCGACGCCGGCGGGGTGACCACAGGGCCCATCACAGTGCCCTTTATCCTGGCCCTGGGACTGGGGGTGACGGCTGTACTTGGGGGCAGGTCCTCATTTAACGACGGCTTCGGACTCATCGGCCTGGCTTCCATTGGGCCGGTATTAAGCGTTATGATTCTGGGGATACTCTACTCATGACCTCGCTGATCCTGGAATTTCTGGACGTCAGACATGTCCTGGCCAATGTGCTGTTGGCCATTGGCCCGCTTATAGCCTTCTTCATTTTTTTTCAGCTGGCTTATCTCAAGCTGGACCGCCAGTATGTCGTCAACCTGTTTAAAGGGGTTGTACTGGCTGTTGTCGGCCTGACCCTTTTTCTGCAGGGCGTGGAGGTGGGCTTTATGCCGGTGGGCGCTGAGATGGGCGAGATCATGAACAACTTTGACAACCTGTGGATCCTGATACCCATCGGATTTGTCCTGGGGTTGGTGGCCACTATTGCCGAGCCCGCAGTCCGCATACTATGCCTTAACGTGGAAAGGGCTTCTGCAGGAAGCCTGGGACAGATGTTCATGCTCATCACCCTGTCCCTGGGTGTGGGCATATTCGTGGCCATGGGCATGGGCAAGATCATCTTCGGCTTTTCCATATATTATATCCTGCTTCCGGGCTATGTTCTGGCCCTGGTGATGATGAAATTCAGCGACCAGTCCTTTATCTCCATTGCTTTTGACGCCGGAGGCGTGGCTACCGGTCCCATGACCGTGACCTTTGTCATGGCCATAGCCCTGGGCCTGGCCGAAGCCATGGAGGGCAGAAGCGCCATACACGACGGTTTCGGGCTCATTGCCCTGGTGGCCCTGGCCCCGATTTTATCGGTGATGACCGTGGGAGTTTTTCTAAATCTCAAGACCAGAAGGGAGTGATCCGCATGGATAATTTTGATCTCATAGTCACTATTGTAAACAAAAATACTTGCGATCCCATTATCAACGCCTCCAAAAAGGCCGGGGCCGAAGGCGGGACAATCATCTACGGACGCGGTACCGGCATCCGGGAAACCAAGACCCTGCTGGGTATCCCCATCCAGCCGGAAAAAGAGATCGTCCTGACCATAGTTCCCCAGGACATCACAGAAAAAGTGCAGGAGGCTATAGTAGAAGCCGGTCACCTGGACAAGCCTGGAGCGGGCATAACCTTTGTCCTGGAACTGAAAAAAGTAGCCGGAATCTGTCATTTGTGCCTGCTGGATCAAACCCCGGACAAAAAAGAGAGCTGAACCCCCTGCCAAAGGGTTGCCAGCCTTGATCCTGCCCGGGGCAAGCAGACCCTTGAGTCGCTGAACAGCCCTGACCAGACTCAGGGGACGCTTCAGTCGCGTTTGCCGTTTTCAAAGGACAAGGGCAACAACCACTGGTGCGCATAATCTGATCATCCCTGCCGGACATCTATTGCTACAAAATTGTAAACACCACCCCTGCTCACACCTCTTCACTCTACAAAATTGACAAAAAGCCTGTTCCTCCATAACGTCCGAATAATTTTTATTTTCGCAACACGCTGAAATAAATACAAGAAAGCCGATTGGCCCGAAAAATGTAATGTTCAGGGACAAGGTTATTCCAAAAACATTAATTTTAAGGAGGCAAAAATGGACGTACCGGTTTTCAACTGCAAAAACCCCGACGATGTAATCAAGGCGGTCAAGGAGTATAATGTAAGCTTTATTCAGTTCTGGTTCGTGGATGTCCTGGGAACCCTCAAGAGTTTTCAGGTCACCCCCAGCGAGCTTGATGCAGCCTTTGAAGAGGGCATGGGCTTTGACGGCTCATCCATTCAAGGTTTTTCCAGGATCCATGAAAGCGATATGGTGGCCATACCGGACCCCTGCACCTTTCAGATGGTTTCCTGGCGTCCTTCGGACAAGCCCGTTGCCCGGATGTTCTGCGACATCAAAAACCCGGACCTGACTCCCTACGAGGGGGACAGCCGCTATGTCCTGAAAAGAGTTCTCAAACGCGCAGCGGAAAAAGGCTACGAATTTTTTGTGGGACCGGAGCTGGAGTTTTTCCTTTTCGAGGACTCCACCGCTCCCAAGGGCATTGATGTGGGGGGATATTTCGACGCACCTCCCCTGGACCGGGCCAACGATATCCGCAGGGACATCATTTTTGCCCTGAACAAGATGGGCATCCAGGTGGAATACAGCCATCACGAAGTGGCCCCCAGCCAGCACGAAATCGACCTGCGCTACCAGGAGGCCCTGAAGATGGCTGATCAGGCCATCACCTACAGGGTTATCGTCAAGGAAGTCGCCCGCAAGCACGGCTGTTACGCCACTTTCATGCCCAAGCCCCTGTTCGGGGAGAACGGCAGCGGCATGCATGTGCACCAGTCCCTTTTCAAGAACGGCAAAAACGCCTTTTACGATGCCAAAGGGGAATTCAACCTGAGTTCTGAAGGCAAGAGCTACATTGCCGGCCTGCTGACCCATGCCAAGGAACTTACAGCCGTGTGCAACCAGTGGGTAAACTCCTACAAGAGGCTGGTTCCCGGTTACGAGGCCCCTGTATACGTGGCCTGGGCCAGGCGCAACCGTTCCTCCCTGGTAAGGGTACCCATGTACAAGCCGGGCAAGGAAGAGGCCACCCGTGTAGAACTGCGCTCCCCGGACCCGGCCTGCAACCTGTACCTGGCCTTCGCCTCCATGCTGGCCGCTGGACTGGAAGGCATGGAAGCCGGCTACGCACTGCCCGCTCCGGTGGAAGAAGATATCTTTGAAATGAACGTCCAGGAGAGGGCCAGACACGGTATCGACAGCCTGCCCGGCAGCCTGCACGAAGCCATAAACGAACTGGCCAAGAGTTCAGTCATCCGTGAAGCTCTTGGTGATCATATATTCAACAAGTTTGTGGAGAACAAGGTCATCGAGTGGGACAACTACCGCATCCAGATCACCGAGTACGAGATGAAAAAATACTTGCCGGTATTGTAATCTGTATAGATACCTCTGCAACCTCCAACATCCTGTAATCCCTGCGGGCCAGTCATGTCCCGCCCCACCTGGCAGACACATGATCCGCAGGGGTTACGGGGTCAAAACATTACTGACCATTCCTGCAGGTACCATCCGGTTGCTGCTGGTTGAACACAGACCAGGAAACGATTAAACTTAGGAGGCACTCATGCCATACAACTGGGGACCCAATTTCATCGTGCCCACGGATGTGCTGGAGAGTTATTCCGGCAAGGTCCTTCTGCGCGAGGACCTGGACAAGGAACTTCTGCGTCAGGAGTTGTCTGAACTGGGCGTTCAGGGCTCAGTGGTGCAGATAACCAACCCCTGGTACTTCCGCAAGAAGGGACACAACTCCTGGATCAAGATCGGCGAGTCCAGAGACGAGGACGGCAACTTTCCTGTCCGCTGGAATACAACCCTCCTGGAAAACGGAAGATACGAGGTCATGGGCTTTATGCATGTATATGTGGAAAAGGAAGGAATCCAGACAGTAATAGCCCGGAGCAATACTGTGGAAATCAGCATAGAGAACTGAGTCTATGGAATACGTATTCGTATACGGCACCTTGAGGAAAGGCTGCTCCAACCATCATCTGCTGCAGCATGCCCGGGAGGTGGGGCCGGCCAGAACCAGTGAAGACTACGCCCTGTACGTTCACGATTACCCTTATACAGTCAAGAGCGAAGCGGTAGGCCCAATCCGCGGAGAGGTCTACCTGGTGGACGGTCACGGCCTGGACAGGCTGGACAGGCTGGAAAACCACCCCCACTGGTATGTACGGGAAAAAAAGCCTGTGCAGCTGGATGAAGGCCGTGAGGTGCAGGCCTGGATCTACTTCTTCCCCGAACCCAGGGGACACCTGGTGAAAGGCGGGGACTTCGTGCACCTGACCTGACCGGTCAACATTCCACCACAATCAGATTTCGCCCGGATGACTTTGCTTTGTAAAGCAGGTTGTCGGCCCTGGAAAGGACAGTATCGACACTGTCCCTCTCCCTGAATTCCGTTGCCCCGAAAGACATGGTAAGATTAATACTGGACACCTGGCCTGCGGCAATCTTGCGTCGGCAGCGCTCTGCCAGCTCTTTTGCCTCCTGTAAGGAAATCTCCGGGGCAATTATGACAAACTCCTCTCCTCCCCAACGGGCCACCAGATCCGTCTCCCGTACAGAGTTTCTAAGCAGCCGGGCCAGTTCCACAAGCACCGTGTCCCCTCTGGCATGTCCATATCTGTCGTTGACCTGCTTGAAGAAATCCACGTCAGCCATAATCACCGATACTTTCCTGCCATAGCGCCTTGCTGCGTAGACCTGATTTTCCAGAAACTCTTCCGCAGCCCGGCGGTTGGCCAGACCGGTCAGCATGTCTGTAGAGGCCAGTTCCTGCAGGGATTTGGTCCAGATCAAGGCGTCACGGTACTTGTCGCGCAAGGTGGTTGCAGCAGCGGTCAAACCCAGCAGAAGAACCAGAAACAGATATACTCTCAACAGATATATCAGGGTCTGCTGCGAGACTTGACCGCTGGGGACATCCCCTGCCATGCCCGTTGCAGCTATGAGCAGGGAAAGAATGATTACCAGGGTGCCGGCGACAAGGCCTTTTTTGTGGTCCAGCATAACAAAACCGCCGACTATGAGAACCCCTACCGACCAGTAATGACCCCCCGCCAGCATCAGCAGGTGCTCGTCCACGGAACCTGCAAAATGAAAATGCCAGGCCAGACGTCCCAGGATAAAGGCCGCCACCACTGTAAACATTACCGCTTCCAGGCTTTGCAGAGGATAGGAACTCCTCCACACCATGAGCAGCATACCGGCAAGAACCAGGGCAAAGACAGGGTACAAAAACAGGATAAAGATGTCGTCAGGGTCTTTTATCACCCAGCTCAGCAAAAAAATGAACACCCCGCAGGCCAGTGCTAACATGTATGCCAGCCGCTTGCTTTTTTCCAGACTCTCCAGTTCTTGCCTGGCCTGGTCTCTCACGTCATCAACCATCTGTAACGCTTACCTTGTCATACTTGACAGGTTTTACCGCCATGATTTAGCCCGTCCCGCCCTCAGGGGCACACTCCAGGTAAGGAATAAGCTTGCGGTTTTTATCTCCGCCGGTGCCGTCATAAGTGATGGACACTATGGGCACCCCGGTCTTTTCCTGCACCCTTTCGGCCAGGGCCTCGCTCACCAGGGAGGGGCAGCAGAAAGAGGGGCTGGTCTGCACGAAAAGGGACACCTCAGGGTGGTGCTTTAGAGTATAGTGAATCTTCAAAATATTGTCCATGGATTCCCCGCTCTGCTCGGGTATGAGCCCGTAAGCGGGCAGGACATTTTCCGGCGGATCATTGTACTCCGGGACGGGCTTTTGCAGGACATTCTGGAAATAGCTGTAAAAGGTCTTTTCCCGCCTGGCCATGGCAGCCAGCATGGCCCTGTTTCCCAGCAGGTTGAAGTACTTGCCCTCTGCAAACCACTTCCGGAAATAGGCCGGGGCGATCATTTTGACGTATTCGGTATAGGGCATGGTTACGGCCTCTCCGCCGCGGCTCTCAATACATCCGATGAGGTCCTGGTTGAATACCGGGTTGTCCCGGACATACAGGTCTCCAAAAATGGCCGCCTTAAGGGTTTTTTTCTCCCTGGTCTCAATGCCGGCAAACATCCGGCATACGTCCCTCACCGCAGTTTCCTTGTCCAGGCTCCCCAGCATGGACTTTTCCAGGATTTCCAGGGATTTCTCCAGAACCTGGTCAGTGCTGCCCGGTTCTTTCTCCCGGGGCCTGATCCTGCAGCCCAGCCTGCGCAGCATACCTCCGAACATGAAGGCAAAATATGCATGCATGGCCGCGTTCAGGGACACATCTGCAAAAGTGATGCTGCCTGTATAAACTCCCGCCCTCTGCATGTCCCGGCCCAGAGAGCTTATCATCTGCTTCAGCCTGTAGGGGTAGAGGCGGATATTGCAGGCGATCTCGGCATGGGCCATCCAGAGGACAGTGTTTTCCGGATCCATATCCTCCTGGCGCACATACTCCACAAACTCCTGGGCTATGGCGTTTATGGGGATGCACTGCCCGCTGTTGAGGCGCATACTGCGCTTTATCACCTCTTCCCCCTCGGGCAGCAGGTGCGCGTCAATGCCTTCCCGCCTGAGATTGGCCACCAGGAGACGGCAGGTAATGGGGTCCCAGTTGGGGAAAAGCACGGTCCTGCCGGACATGCCGCCTGCTTTGACCGGGTTTATTTTTGCCGGGTCCGGGGCAGGCCATTGCTTACGCCGGGCATGGTTTTTAAAGGAGCGCACCGCGGCCTCGATCCTGGTCTCATAACCCACGCTGGAGCCGTGCTCGTCCATCTCCAGGATAAGGTAGGGCTTGTCCGCTCCCTCCATGAGTTTTTGGAAAACGTCCCGGATAAAGGAATCCGGAGAGCAGTTAAATGAGGTCATGAGCACCGGATACAGCCCCTGCATGCTGCTCACCTTTTCCGCGGCCTTGATGATGTCCGAGGCGTAATTCCAGTGCAGCTCTTCAAGAAAGGGCCTGGAGTCGAAATCTTCCTTGTCCCCTAGTTCCAGCATGTCCTGGAAAAAGGCCTTTATGCCCATCCTGGAAAACATCTGGGGGATCTTCTTGTTCAGCTCCGGGTCCAGCACTGTGTAAGGCCGTCCCATGAGCATGACGCTTATGTCCCGGGCCTGAGAGTAATGCTCGTTGAAAGTCCCGCGCCATTTCCGCCGGGCCTTTTCCCTGGCGGACCTGGCCTTTTCAAAGGCTCTGGCCACCTCCCAGAATCCCTTATCCGGACTCATGCTGCTTACTGACCGAAAAAGCTCCATACGCTGGAAAAGACCGGAATACAGGTAGGTCAGCACAGGTGAAATCAGTTTGTCCCGGATATCAGCCCCCATGGCAGCAACCAGGGTGGGGGCGTACTGGGAATAATAGCAGAGCTGGCGTCTGCTCTCCCCGTCCTTGTCCCGGTGTTCCAGGTAGTAGGGCAGAAAGATAAAGTCGGCCTGCACGGCCAGGGCCTCGGCCTGACCGTGCAGGGCGGTCATGGGGGCGCAGAATTCCGCCCCTGTACGGGCCTTGCCCTGCTTCAGGGCGTCCTGGCCCGCCTTGTCCCCGGTGAGGGTGGCCAGACCCAGGCGGTTGAAGAAGTCCACCCACATTGAGAGGTCTTCTCTCATGTACACCGCTGTGGGGATGCCCACGGTGACCGTGTCCTGGCCCTCTACCCGGTTTCCGGCAGGGAATGCAGAGCGGTGGGTGCGGACCAGGTCCAGGCCGGCAAGGTTGTTGTCCACGTAATGCCTGGTTTCGTAGTCCCGGCCGCACAAAAACCCGAAGGCCACCGGCCCGGCCGGCATGTCAGCCACGGTAATCTTGCAGTGATTGGTGCAGTAACCGCACACCTCGGAGCGTACAGGTATCTCCTGCCTGTAGAGCTCCAGGCCCTTAAAACCGCTCTGCCGGATATCCTCGTCCAGAAGGTGCAGGGCCACTCCCATGGCTCCGGTCAGATGGCAGAAGGCCGAAACGTGAATGGGACGGTCCAGGCGCTGCTCAAAGGCGGCCACCAGGGCCCGGTTTTTGGCCGTAGCCCCCTGAAAGCAGATCACTTCCCCTATGAGGCTTTCCACGGCCACCTTGTTCAGGTAGTTCTCCCGCACAGCATGCAGGGCCGCGGTCAGGACCTCGTTTACAGTGTAGCCCCGGCCCAGGTAATAGTTGATGTCGCGCTCCATGAACACAGTACAGCGATCGCTGGCAATGGGGGAGCTCACCTCCCTGGTCCTGTCGGAGTACTCCTGCAGGGGAACCTCCAGCTTTTCCGCCTGCTCCTCGATGAAGCTGCCTGTTCCGGCGGCGCACACAGTATTCATTATGGAGAAGGTCACCTCCCCGTTCTTCAGGGTGGTGAACTTGGAATCCTGCCCCCCGATCTCGATTATGGTGTCCACCTCAGGGTGCAGCTCCCGGGCGGCCCTGGCATGGGCGGTTATCTCGTCCAGGACTAGGTCCGCCCCGGCCAGGGCGCCCACAAATTTGCGCCCCGAACCGGTGGTGCCCATGGCCTGGACCTGCAGATGTACGCCCTTTTGCCGGGCCACATGATCCATGGCCTCGAAAAGGACCTGCATGGCCTGTACCGGCCTTCCCGCGGTCCTGGTGTAGAAACCGCCCAGGACCGTTTTGTCCCGGCTCATCCATACCGCCTTGGTACTGGTGGAACCTATGTCCAGTCCCAGGTAGACCTGGTATGTGCGGTTCTTCTCCAGGGCCTGATATATATCCACTTCCACCATGTCCCCGCCCGGGGTCTGTTCCGGGTGAAATTTAAAGGACTCCCTGGAGGCAAATTCTGGATATTCTGATTGGAACAGTTCCAGGGGAGGATGGCCGTAAGGTTTTGACTCTTCTCCGGTGCAGATTATCGACCCGGCATCCAGAAGCTCACTGCCGGGAACACGGCGCTCAAGCATCTGCACCGCTGCCCCCAGGGCCCCGTACAGGTGGGCCATGTCGTCCACCACCGGCCGGCTGCCCAGCATGGCAGCCATGTGCTCCACCACGGCCTGGTTTCTGGCCACTCCCCCGCAGAAAATCACAGGCGCTGCAGGCTGTTCATGCTTGAATACCGTGTTGGCGATGTTGGCGGCCAGACCCCGGCAGAGACCGTCGCAGATGGCGGACAGGCTGTAGCCCTCCTGCTGGGCGTGGATAAGGTCCGTCTTGGCGAACACCGCGCACCTGGAGGCGATGCGCGGCGGTTCCTGCCGGCTTGATGCA
>SL_8KL_010_SEDDRAFT_10004499_pt1 | contig 11184 bp, 13 predicted proteins | sample SodLakKL_010_SED_4_FD_11160 | JGI IMG/M metagenome (IMG submission 11160) | reverse complement strand
TCATCCCAAGCCAATAGATATACTGCATTGAGAACGTTATTTATCTCCTTGGATATCTCTAATAGATCTTCATATGCGGACATGTTTTTGGTTAATTGCATCATGGTACAAATAATTAACGAAAACTTTCCATGCACATATATCAGTAGAATTTTAAACAATCGATATGCCTCCATTTTTATATATTAAGAGTCTTTATGATTCCTTGATAATATGGCATCACCAAATGAAAAAAGGGGAGTAGTCATAGATTCTCAAGAAGTGGAAAAAAATGAAGTTGAAAGGGCGAAGGACATTGATATCCAATGGCTGATATCCGAAGAAGAAGGATCTGATAATATATTTATGAGAAAGTTTACAATCAAACCCGGTGGAAGCATGGGGTATCATAAACATGACCAAACAGAGCATGTACAGTATGTTTTAAAGGGTAGTATTAAGCTGGTTATGGACGGTGTAAAATATATAGTAAATAAAGGAGATTCAGTATTTATACCCCATAATGTTCCCCACTCCTATGAAAATATTGGAAAGGTGGATGCTGAATTTCTGTGTATTGTTCCCTCTGGAGAGATCCAGACGGAGCTAATAGAGGAATAAATATATACTTGAACCACTAATTTTAAATAAAGCCTAAGTATTATCTAAATAGATTCGAATCTGGTTAAGAAACCGGAGGGCTAAAAATGGATGAGGAAAAAAAAGATGAAGTCTTAGAAGAAAGTGAGGAAACAGAGGATATTGAAGAATCAGTTGAGGAGGAAGAAATAGAATTAAAAGAAGAGGGGATCGAAGAAGCACTCGGAACTGAAAAAAATGGTTTTAACTTATCATTCGTTCCACTCATTTTGGGAATATTGATTACACTTGGAACTGTCGGAATAAAATTTTCAGGAATCGATCCTTTCATTGGTATTGAAAATCCCTCAGGGGTTTACGGTCATTTATTCTTATCTGGAGTCGTTGTAGGACTAATTATCTTCGTCATAGGTCTCGCTATGACAGTAATGTCTAAAAAACAAGTAAAACCGGAGATTGCTGAAGAAGAAGTTGAGCCATTTGAAGAAGAGGAAGAAATGGTAGAAGAAGGTATCTGTCCTACTTGTGGTGCTGTAATACCAATAGATTCTGAAGAATGTTCAGAATGTGGAGAAGAATTAGCACCTCCAGAAGAGGAAGAAGTAGTCGAAGAAGTTAAAGAATGTCCGATATGTGGGGCTGAAGTTTCTGCTGAATCCGAAGAGTGCCCAGAATGCGGTGAACCATTAACTGAAGAAGAAGAAGATGAAGACCTCTTCGCTGACCTTGAAGATATCTAATCAAAAAACCCTTTTACTTTTTTTAGTATAAATTTTATTTTTTTAACAATCAGTTCATAACTATCTAGAATCAGTTTGTAGGCTTCTTTTATAAAAACAAAACTTTTTTTGAAGTACATAATTGAAGCAACAATTAAAGTAAATAATAGAGCTACGGAGACATCATCCATTGTAGGGTATCTTCGAGCAGTTTCTGTAGCCCCTAACCCCTCACCCACAGCTACTGTTTGATGTGCTTCTACCGTGTTTACGATAATGCTGAAGTCCGGTATAGGTATAGGTCCTATAAAGTCTTGTATATATAATGAAACTTCTATATCATAAAAAGTAGTTAAAACAGGATAAAATAAGGCGATCCCCTCAGTAATATCCAATATTAAATGAGAGACCATAAAAAATAATGCGATCCATGCATAACTGAACCATTCTCTCTTATATTTATAAATGAAGATGGCCCAAATCAGGGGAAGTAAAAATGCTACAAATATGTTATGAAATAGAAATCGATGATATCCAAAAAAAACATCTAGATCTAGAATAACCGCGAAAGGCAACATCAGTAATATTTTACGAGTATCTACTCTAAGGGCAAGAAGGATGAGTAGTGGGATTGTTATATGTGCAAATAAATCCATTTATGTAACAACTATAATCACATTCTATAAAAAAATTTAGCAGATTTTTAATTAATGAATTCTTTTATTGTTACCATGTACTTTTTAGATATGTTCTTCCAATCATATTCTTTGATAACATCTGGATCAACTTTTTTACAAAGTGCTTTATGGAGTTCACCTAAGAACTCATCTTCAGAACTATATTTATAAACACCTTGTTCAGGACCAAAACGTTCTTCCAACTCAGGCATATTTGAACTGAGAACAGGAACACCACATGCAAGATAAGTGAGAACTTTACTACCCATAGTCATCTTATTCATGAGATAATCTTTCCTAGGATTCAAACCTATATCCATTGCGGATATATACGATGTAAGATTCTTGTATGGTATCCGGCCTAAAAAGATAATAGATTTGATAGATTTACTTAGACCCATATCTTCTACTTTACTTTTCAATTCCTCCGAATGATCCGTGTGTAAGCTAGGACCAATTATTAGCAGTTTTGCTTGAGGGTATCTTTTCTCGATCTTAGGGAATATGTCAATGACCCACTCTAAATTAACCCATCTTTCTAATGATCCTACATAACCAAGAACAGGATGACTAAGATTATAATTGGTTTCTATAATACCTGGGTCACTATGTGATATTATGTCCATATCGACTCCGTTGGGTATTACTCTTATAGGGCTATCCGTAAACTTTTTTAGATAATTTTTAAAAGATTGAGTAGGTGTGATGATCCCGTCAGATCTCTTGATATTATAGATGGATAACCATTCAGCAGTTTTTCTTGCCAATGAATCAAATGGTTCTGAATAATACATTGAAGCACTTCCAGGTAGATAATCTAAATAATCGAAGATCACAGGAGTTTCACTAAAATTTGCGAAGAACCCGGGTATTAAATTGGCAGATATCACTGCATCGTAATCTTCGATAAGAGAGGATATTTTGGATCCATGATAAAATACATTATTTATGTAATAACTGCTTATATCCCTTTTAGCTTTCTTATCCATCGATATAAGGTTACATCTTGTGTCTCTTTTTTTTTTATCAAATATTTTAAAATGGCATACATCCACTTCATTATCTTGAGCAATATTATCGAAGATGAAATTTAAACGATTAGGAACTGGATGTCCCGTCCAATCTGTGGTGGGTATTACGAGTAATTTCATCTTATCACTTTTGCCATTAATGCCTAATATAATACTTGTCTAGGTCACGACTTATAATAGTTTCTATTCCGGTATCGTTTTCTATCATCAGCCTAAAGTTCTCGATATCGTCTAAAACTTGTGGATAGAAGTGGGTTAGTACTAATCGCTGGATTTTTTTCCCAGATATAATATCGATAAGACCATCAGGACAGGTATGTAAGCTAGTTTCCATAGGTAGAGAGAGTTCGTGGATCAACAAGTCCGTATCATCTAATATATTCTTTAACTTAGGGTTTGGTGCAGTATCCCCGGTATAGATTATATCACCACCATTTATTTTATATCCCTGACTTTCCTGAATGTGTGGTGTATCAAATGCTTCGATTTCAAAATCTCCAAATCTACCTCTTTCACCGGGAGCTATAGGTTGTATGTCAAGATCAGTCCTTTCAAATTCTCCCACACTTTTCCAAACGTTTGGAAGTCCATCTATCATATCAGGGGGGCAAATAATCGTAAATTTAGCCTCATCTGTTCTTAACCATGAGGCTTTTGTAAGGCTAGGTAAATCTTGAATATGATCTAAATGACCGTGTGTTAAAAAAATATAATCTATATCTTCTGCATTGACACCAGCTTCTTTCAACCTCAAAGGCACGGCCATACCACAATCGAAGAGGATCTTAGTATTTGAGCTTTCCAAAAGTATTCCGGATTGAGCTCTACCTTCTATAGGTATTCCTCCACTAGTGCCAAGTATGGTCACTTTTGTTTCCTTTGACATATTACTATCTAGATGTTAAAACATATATAATTGATTTTTGAAGAGATTTAGGTTCAAAAAGTTGTGCTAATAATTATCCAAGAACCATGTAATTGTTTCTTCTAATCCCTCTTCTAAACCAATGTTAGGTTCATAACCTAAAATTTCTTTAGCTTTGGTGATATCAGCATAGTTCCTGTATATCTCTCCAGATCTTTCCTCCCCATATTTCGGTTCAGGCACTTTGAAATCCATTTTAGTCATTTTTCTTTTAATAGATTCATATAGTTCGTTTATGCTGGTTTCTTCTCCAGTTGCAACCTGGAAGAGTTCAAAATTATTAGGTATATCCTTCATCGATGCCTTATATAATGCTTGAGAAATATCTTCAGTATGGATAAAATCCCTGGTTTGCCCCCCATCTCCAAATATTACAGGTCTTTGTCCATCCATGATCTGTTTAATAAATTTAGAAATGACACTCCCTTTGTGCCAAGAATTAGGGCCGTAAACATTTGAGAATCTCAAAGCAACCGTACTCAAGCCATGACTTGCAGCAAATGCACTACAATATCCCTCACCTGCCAATTTACTTACACCATATGGAGATAATGGTTGAGGCACTTTGTTTTCATCGATGGGCATTTCTTGCTCACCTAGAGGTGCTGCGGAAGATGCTAGTATGAACCTTTTTAAACCTACTTCTACCGCTTCTTGAAGTAATTTTATAGTTCCAATTATGTTGATATCTGCATCTATCAGAGGTGAATCAATAGAAGGGATAACTCCGGTCTGAGCAGCTAGGTGGATCACGTAATTACAATCTTTCATAGAGNGAGAAACNTCTTNTTCGTTTCTGATATCTCCTTTATAAAAATCTATTCTTTTGTTCTCATAGCTATCTATGCTTTTTAAATATTCTAGTTTCCCCTCAGATAGATTATCCAATACGTTGATTTTCAAATCTGTATTTTTTAATAGATAGTCGATAAGATTGGTCCCTACGAAACCACAGCCTCCAGTTATCAATACTCTTTCCATAAGATACTCACTCAAAACTCGATTTTTCCTTCTTTGATAAGTTGTTCAAGGGTTTTATCCTCTTTTTCTTTCAATTTTTCTTCATCCTCAAGTTCTTTTTTCACTTGTAGATTTTGTTCCATAAGTTTTTTCTGTTTTTGTCTATAATTCTCTCGTCGCTTTTTCTTAAGACCGATCACTTCGCTTTTCATCTTCATAGCTCTTTCATGGTAGTGATCAGCTCTCTTTTTGATATTGATAAACTCCTCATGCATCTCATCTGCTTCATCCATATAATTCTGCATTTCAGAATACAATTCATCAACTTGTTTATGATACTTCTGAGATTCTTCAGAGTACTCAACTACTTGTTGGTGCTCCTCATCAGCCTTTTCGAAGAGTTCGTCGATTTTTTCATCTAGCCCTTCAATCTCGCCTATCAGCTTTTCCTGTTCTTCAAGGAGACTTTTCTTTTCTTCTAATTCCTTTCTTTTATCCCTAATATTATCGATGAGCTCTTTTTCATCGTCTAGGGATAATGCAGTTGTCTCTTGTTTCAATTCCATAGATTTGATTTCTGCTTCTATTTCGTTTACCTTTTGAGGTAGATTATTAACAATTTTATCTCTTTTTTCTCTTTTAAATTCAACTAGTTCTTTAGCTTTTTTCTGGTATTCGTTTCTTTTCTGTTTGTGCTCCTTTGCCTTTTTCACTAGTTTATCTCTCATAGCCTTGTTCTTCTCAAGCTCTTTCTGAACCTCTTTCCTTTCTTCATGGATTCTATCTCTCTCTTCTCGATAGAACTTAGCCTCATCATTTAACTCGTTTCTTTTTTGAACTAATCGACTGTATTTCTCCTCAGCATTTCGGATGTCTTCAGTTTCTACTTCTTCAACATCGTCATCTTGTGTTTTATCTACCATCTGTTCTCAACTCTCCTAGTTTGAATATCATAATAAGGTTTTCGACGGTTTTCGTCATTTTTTTGTATATTTCTCTTCAATATATCTATAACCATTTTTTACAGCATCGATGTTCATCTTTTTATATTTCTCGGGAAAATTCGATTTGATGGTTTTTATTAAGGAGTCCAAGTCTATTTCTTTGCAAATTTTTGCTAGAGCTCCTAATAGAACGATATTAGCAGCTTTAGAGCTTCCGATATCTTCAGCAATCTTACCTGCAGGGACTTCATAAACTTCACCTTTGGTTTTTTGAATATTATGTACCCGAGTGGAATCCACTATCAAGTGTTCACATTCTTCAACTTTATCTTTCCATGCATCTAATGTTTTTTGATATAGTATTACCAAGTACTCAGGGATCTCTATAGTTAGTTCATCGACTTCTTCTTTATCTGCTATTATATCGGAATAAGCGATACCACTACGTACAGCTGCTGAATACGATCGTTTTTGAACAACCTCATAATCCTGTTCAAGAGCCAATGATTTTCCCAGTATAGTTCCAGCTAAAACGGTTCCTTGACCTGCCCATCCGCCAATTCTAACTGTCAGCATTTCGGTTCACCACCTTGTTCGATGATCTGTTTATATATCTCTTCAGTAAGTTCAGGCCTTTTAATATAATGTATTTCCCCTACAAAGATTCCTTCACCATCTTTATCTTTTGTAGTGTTATCTTTATACCATTCCAACATATCCACCCCTGATAGGCCTTCTTTCTTACCGGTTCTTGTAGGACATTGGCTGAGTATCTCTATAAAAGACATACCTTTAGTATCCATTGCCTTTTCGATTTCCTTGATCAATTCATTCATGTGGTAAGTTGTCCATCTTGCAACATGACTAGCACCTGCATGTTTGACTACGTTGCAAATATCGATACCCTGTGATGGATTTCCATATGGTGTTGTCAAGGTTCTTTCTCCATGTTCTGTAGTAGGGGCAACCTGTCCTCCAGTCATGGCGTAAAGTCCATTATTGACCATCAGGACGTTCAAGTCTATATTGTTCCTAGCTGCATGAAGTAAATGATTGCCTCCGATGCCGGCACAGTCACCATCTCCGGAAACCACCATAACCTCTAAATCTTTATTTCCTACTTTCAAACCTGTAGCATGAGGTATAGCCCTCCCATGAGTGGTGTGTAATGTATCCACTTTCCAATATGGAGAAGGTATCCAAGCAGCACATCCTATACCACTAACAGCCACAACTTTTTTTCGGTCTATATCATTTTTTTCCACAGCTCTAGACATGGCATTTAATACCATCCCGTCACCACAGCCAGGACAAAATGCTGAAGGATAATTTCTAATATAGTTTTCTCTAATATCTTTAGCATGGATCATTCCAACACCTCCATTATTTTATCGTACACTTGATTTATACTGGGTAATGAATTCAACCTATCATAAATATGCAAATTATCTCCACCAACGCACCTCTCTACTTCCATTCTATAACCTCTAAGAGAAAGCTCAACTAAAAGAACTTTTGAATTTTTACCTATCTCTCTCATTCTTTCGTCGGGACTTGGCCACATAACTTTAGGTCTAAAAAACCCAACATCGTAACCATCTTCTCTAGCTTTTTTTACAGCCCCCCTCACAGGTCTTGACATAGAACCATATGATACTAACACTAAATCAGCATCGTGGCAGTACATTTCTTCCCAATCTTCGATGTCTTTTCTGTTGTCATTAATTTTTGCTGTTAAACGTCTGACCAAATTATCTTGTGCTTCGTAAGTGGCTGTGTCTCTTGTTCCATCTCCCAAATGAGTGGAACCAGTCACCATCAATTCATAACCTTCTCCAAAAGAAGGCATCGGAGGGACATGATCCTCTTCATCTGTATCAAAAAACTCTATTTCACCTTCTTTTGGTTTTTTTCTTTCAACTATATCTATATCTTCAGGTATGGTGAATTTTTCTCTCATGTGCCCTACACCGGCATCTGCAAGTAATATTACCGGTGTACGATATTTTTCAGCTAAATTGAATGCTTCAACAGTGAAATCAAACATCTCCTGAACTGAATTTGGGCTTAATGCGATAATTTCATAGTCCCCATGACTGCCAAATCTGGCCTGCATCACATCTCCCGTGCCCGGTTTAGTTGCTTGGCCAGTAGAAGGTCCTGCCCTTTGAACGTTTACTAGAACACATGGTGTCTCAGTCATAACCGCATAACCTAAATTTTCCTGCATCAATGAAAATCCTGGTCCGCTTGTTGCAGTCATACTTTTCAAACCACTCCAAGAAGCACCAGTTATGACTGCCATACTTGCGATCTCATCTTCCATCTGTATGAACCGTCCTCCGGTTTTAGGTAAATCTTTGGCAAGATGGTTCATGACTTCAGAAGCAGGTGTGATTGGATATCCGGCATAAAGACCAAGTCCTGCTTTCATAGCGCCTTCAGCACAGGCTTCATTACCTTCCATAAAATAAGTGCCAGGTTTTTTCATTCTTTTTCCTCCTCGATATTCACAAAAATTGCAAAATCGGGACAGTAAAGTTCACATCGTCTGCATGCAATGCATTCATCTAAAGCAATAACTTCAGCATAATGATTACCGTATTTGTTTAGATCGTCTGACTCTCCAAGAACATCCTTTGGGCAAAAGCGGATACAGATACCACACCCTGTACATAATTCTCGGTCAATATCTATTTTTATATTTTCAGCCATGGTATCGATTTGTTGCGAAACCACTCTATAATATAAAGGTTTGGAATAAGTATTCGAATTAAAAAACACATTATTAATCAATTGGTGGCCAAGATCCTCTATTATCTCTTTTTTCTATTTTTTTGTTAGAGGTATCTATATTAACTCCACTTTTATTACCACACCTTTTACATTCTAGTTTACCGTCTTCTGTATAAATAGCCTTATCATTCCCACATTGTGAACATACATAGGCAGCACTTAATCCAGGAACTAGAAACCTGGGTTTTTCTTCTCTCTTTTGTGTTACAAATTCTTCCTTCTTTTTTCCTCTAAGCCATCTTATTCCTCGTTTTGAATAATAGTAAGCATAATAGGCTCCCATTGCCATCCAAATAAGTAATAAAAGCCCTAAATAGATCTCTAGATTTTCTATATCAAATACCCTTACTGGGATTGAAAGGAAATCCCAAATAAAGTGAAGAAGTATAGCTGAGTGAAGCCCATCTTTTGCATAAAGATATCCAAATGCAAGTCCAGCTACGAAGGTTGGTGGAAGTTTATAAAAATCCCAACCACCGAGATGAGCTATGGCGAAGACCGTTGAAGATAACAATATCGGTATTATTACGAATCTTTCCTTTAGCCCAAACCCTCCATATAAGTACCTCCAATCCCATTTACTTTTCTTAGCAAAGATATAAAAGAACATTGGAAGACCCATGAAAACCGTTCTTACAAGTAATTCTTCCCATACAGCAGCTCTAGTCATCATATATATTATCTGCCAAAGAGGAAACTGATCGATTCCAGGGACATCAGGTGTAATTCCAATCCCTTCTAACATCATGTAGTATGCATAGCTGAAAAAAAGTAATGCCATAAAGATATAAGATAGTCTAGGTATAGGGCTATCGATTTTATTAGTTCTCTCACCCTTTGAACTTAAAGTTTTTTTTATGTAAATGAAAAATTCTTCAATACCTAGATAAAAGATCAACATATATGAGAATAGAACAAAAAGTGCAAGGAAAAAGAAATATATCACAAAAGATGTCCCAGTAATTTCTATAACACCTACCGGGACTAATAAAACTACATATATTATAGTATCAGCATCTACCATGTATTGAGGGATCCATTCAAGACTCCAAATTAGTATGGATGTGTTTAAAACTAAATATCCTAGGAATAAAAACAATGCAAATACAGAGAATAGGTTTATATATTTTTTTAAAAAATCTTTATAATTATTGCTATTATTCTCATCGTATTTCTCGAATTTATATCCGCATGTGGGGCAGTACTCCCCTTCTGTTTCCCTACCGCAGTGTGGACATTTCATTGAAAATCAATTTGTGGTCATCTATTAAACATTTTACCCAAAAATGAAAAATTAATAGAAGGGTTTTTAGTCCTTCTTTTTTACTTTAGTAGGAACTATCTTCTTTAATTCACCTTCTTCTACCATTTCAGTCAATGTGTCTCTCAATTTGAACTTTTGTACTTTTCCTCTTCCAGAAACTGGTAAATCCATTCCTACTACTACGTATCTTGGGACTTTTGCACTTGCTACTCTTCCGTATAAAGAATCTACAACATCTTGTGGTGTCATGTTTGAATCTTTAGTCGGTACTACTGCAGCAGCTACAACTTCACCTAATTCTTCATCAGGTACACCTACTACTGCGACTTCTTTGATCTCTGGATGTTCGATAAGATATTCCTCGATCTCACGTGGATAAACGTTCAATCCACCAACGATTACCATGTCCTTCTTCCTTCCGACTATCTTTACATAACCACGTTCGTCCATCTCTGCTAGGTCACCACTGTGGAGCCATCCATCTTCGATAGTCTCATCCGTTGCCTCTGGTTTGTTATAATATCCTTCCATCACATTGTAACCTTTAACTACTAATTCTCCGGTTTCACCTGGTTCTACTTCTTGCCCTGAATCATCTACTATCTTAATTTCTTGATCTGGCATGACTCTTCCAACTGTTTCAACTCGATCTTCGATAGAGTCATCAAATCGAGTCATCGTTACGCCCGGCGATGCCTCAGTCAATCCATAGGTTATTGAGATACGTTGCAGCCTAGGTCATTGATGACCGATCTCATAGTCTCGACTGGACAACTAGAACCAGCCATAATACCTGTTCTTAGACTATCTGTATTATAATTTTCTTCTTTTGCAACTTCAAGTTCTCGTATGAACATTGTTGGTACACCATGGATCATAGTCGCTTCTTCCTCTTCAACCAAATCCAATGCTTTATATGGATCGAAATCTACTAACGGTATCATCGTACCTCCAAATACCACCATCAAGGTGATGCTCATAACGTTCCCAAAACAGTGACTGAATGGAACGGGAATAACTAATTTATCATCTTCAGAAGTTTTCAGAATTTGACCTTGATCATGGGCATTTTTAACGATCTGGTAGTGAGTGAGTTGTACGCCTTTTGGTTTGCCAGTTGTACCCGATGTGTATAAGATGAAAGTTATGTCGTCGTAATCTGTGTTTTCTTTTCTTTCTAAATAATCTTCATTTTCTTCCCAACCTTTACCTTCTTCTAAAGCATCATCGAAATTTACAGTAGGTATCTTGCCACTTTCCCCTTCCAACAATATTATTTGGTCTAATTT
>SL_8KL_010_SEDDRAFT_10004495_pt1 | contig 11187 bp, 5 predicted proteins | sample SodLakKL_010_SED_4_FD_11160 | JGI IMG/M metagenome (IMG submission 11160) | reverse complement strand
TGTTGACTATGACGGTACCGAGCTTAAAGAAGAGATTGTGGAGCATGGCAGCTCTGCTACAGCTCCTGCAGATCCTGTGCGTGAGGGGTATGTCTTTACCGGTTGGGACACTGACTTTGAGAGGGTCACAGAAAGCTTGACGGTGATGGCTACCTACCAGATAAAGCAGTACACCCTGAGCTATACTGCCGGGGCTAACGGTTCCATTGAAGGGGAAAAAACTCAGGTTGTAGATCACGGTTCTGATGGCACGGAAGTAAGGGCGGTTTCTCTAGAAGGTTATCATTTTGTTGGTTGGAGCGATGATGTGGAAACGGCAGTACGCCAGGATACCGGGGTGACTGCGGATATTGATGTTACTGCCCGCTTTGCCATCAACGAATATACGGTAACTTTTGTTGACTATGACGGTACCGAGCTTAAAGAAGAGATTGTGGAGCATGGCAGCTCTGCTACAGCTCCTGCAGATCCTGTGCGTGAGGGGTATGTCTTTACCGGTTGGGACACTGACTTTGAGAGGGTCACAGAAAGCTTGACGGTGATGGCTACCTACGAAGAGGATATAAAATATATTTTGACTTTTGAGCCAACTGAAGGCGGTTCAACTCATCCAAGTGGTATCCTGGAGTTAAGCGAGGGAGATGTCATAGGTATAGAAGCCATACCCGATGAGGGATATGTATTTGCAGGCTGGTCGGCTACCGGTGGCATTATAGGTGATGAACCTGCGCTTGTTACCACTTTTACTATGCCCGCGGAAGATGTAAATTTGACTGCCGGTTTTTTGGAAGACCAGGCCGGATTTGATGTGGTCCCGCCCCCTCCCCCCATAACTGCGGGAGAGGCCTTTAATTTGTTCCTTGGTAATGCCCGGGATCAGAATGGAGATGAGATAACCGGAGAAGTTTATGTAACCATAGATAGCGATATAGAGGGCAACGTATTTGACGGTATTGCACTTTTTGATGATCAAAGTGCGGCATTAGTCAATATCACATTAAATGAGGTAGCAACCCATGAATTGACTGTTACTGTTAATGGAATACCTGAACCCGCATTAATAACTCTTGATGTAGAAGGTGAAGCTGTCTTTGCCGGTGGAGATGGCAGTGAAGAGAGTCCTTATGAGATTGAAGATTGGTATCATTTTGATAAGGTTAGGGAATATGGTGTTGAAGGTGGTGATAATTACAGGGAAGGCACCTATTTTCAGTTGAAAAATGACCTTTGTGCAGAAGCAAACGGTTTTTATGAGCTTGCTTTTTACGATGCCAATGATGGTATGGGCTGGGAACCAATTGGCAGTGATTTAGCACCATTTACTGGCAGTTTTGATGGCATGAATTATTCTATCTGTGATCTATATATGGAGCGCTTAGAAGGTGAGTATATAGGTATATTTGCTACGACAGGATTTGTTGCGGAAATCAAAAATGTCATGTTAGAGGGAATTGAAATATATGGTTTTGAAAATGTAGGTGGCTTAGTTGGATGGAATAATGGACTAATTCAAAACTCCCATAGTACCGGGAATGTAGACGGGAATACTTATGGAGGCGTAGGTGGTTTGGTTGGCAGAAATGAGGGCACGATTCGAAATTCTTACAGCTACGCCACTGTTTTTGGTTCTCATAATGAGGGTGTTGGGGGGTTGGTAGGAATTAACAATGGAACCATTCAAAATTCTCACAGCGGTGGTTTTGTATATGGTTATCATGACAATTTAGGTGGTTTGGTGGGGATTAATCAAAATATAATAGAAAATTCCTACAGTACCGGCAGTGTAGATGGAAACCGTTCAATCGGGGGGCTGGTCGGAGATAATGGGCATAGAGGAGAAATCCGAAATTCCTACAGTACCGGAGAAGTGGTGGGAGTAAGTAATTTAGGGGGGTTGATCGGATTTAACAGTGGGACAGTAGAAAATGCCTATAGTGCCGGTTATGTAGATTATGAGGATGAGAGCAGTATTGCCGGGGGCTTAATTGGTTTTAACACAACAGAATCGGTTACTAATTCCTATTGGAATACTGAAACATCTTTTATGCAAAATGGTGTTGGCGACGGTTCTGATAGCGGTATGATGGGCAGAATATCGGAGGAGATGATAAAACGCGAAACATTTGATGAATGGAACTTTGATACTATTTGGAATATATACGAAGATGAATCATATCCCTACTTGATAGATAACGCACAAGAACCTCCTCCCACACCACCTTTGTTTTATTAGGAAAAGGACTTATTTGCGGGTTAATTTGACATCATATTAAAGAAACCATTAACATAAAAACGTAACAATCAATAAAAATCGTCGCCTGGGTTTTCAAGTATTAAAAAAAATGCAAACATTATAAGAGTCCATATAATAAGAGAGCCTTTGGGGTGATGTTTCTGTTAAATAGTAAATGAAGGATTTGAAACACCATTGTTGAAGTAAATACACAATATCATTTAGTCCATTAAAAAAAGGACTATGGGTAAGCGAAGGAGTAATACATAGAAAATGGATCCCGTAAACGGTGCAACATTAATCAGTCCCTTTGTCTGGCTCCTCCTGGGCCACCTGGCAGGGGACTTTCTCTTCCAGACCCGTTGGATGGCCCTACAAAAGGTTTCAAATCTTAAAGCTCTCCTCTCACACAGCCTTATATATATCCTGTTTATAGGATTATTTTCGCTGTTTTTTGGCGGCCTGCACTACCTGTCCTATATTCTTATATTTGTTGTTCATTTAGTTTTAGATCGCAAGAGCCCGGTCCGGTGGTGGACAGAACGTATTACCGGTTCTAATGAAGAATGGCTTCTCGTGATCGTGGACCAGGTATTCCATATTTTTATCCTAGTGGCGGCATTATATCTGACGGCTGTTTTGGTTTGAAAATTATCCCTTTATTTCATCCAAGAACGAGGAACTGAATATGCCAAAGATAAGCACAAACACGAATCTGCTGATGAAGTACATTCTTATGGGATGTGCCGTAGGTATTTTTGTCACTATTATGGCTTATTATAACCTTCTGGCAGATTTGGAAAGGAGAAGTTACGATTTTTTTCTCTCTCTGGAAAGAGGGGAACCCGACGCTGATATTCTCATTGTGGGTATAACTGATAAATGCCTGGAAGAGCTGGGGAGTTTCCCCTGGAAACGCAAGGTACATGCCCACCTTCTAGAAATATTCCATGAAGGCGAAGCCGGGGTGGTAGGTATGGATATTATTTTTTCCGAGTATTCTGCTGAACCTGAAATGGATCGGGCTTTGGTGGATTCTACCGCGGGCAGGGTGCCTGTTGTTTACCCCGAAGTGGCAGAACTTCGACATAGTGAGATTCCCGGTTTTTTCACTTCAACGGCGATGAGTCATTCATTTGCCGAGTTAAAAGAGGTGTCTCATTCGGGATTTATCAATTTGATCGCCGACCCTGATGGGATATTGCGCCGAGTACCGCTTTGGATGGAATACAAAAATGCTCCTGTGGCTCCTTTTTCCCTGAAGACGTATTTTTTGGGACAGGGGGGGACGCCAGAGGAACTATCCAGTCACCTGGGCCGGCAATTCCAGCCCCGCTCATCGGTCTTGCCGGTTGCCGATTATGAGTTTCCATTGGATCCCCGGGGACAAACTCTTATTAATTACTGCGGAGGCCCGCATACTTTTCCTGTCCTGCCTTACCATTCAGTTCTCCAAGGGGATTTTCCCCCGGCCACTTTCCAGGGCCGCACAGTATTGGTAGGATACTACGCTTTAGGCTTAGGTGACTATTTTTTCACCCCTTTTCAAAAAGATACACCCATGTTCGGCATAGAGGTACATGCCAACGTAATTAACACCTTGCACAAAGCAGGTCCTATCAATCCACTGCCGCTTTGGCAGAATTTACTCGTCGTTTTTATTTTGTCCATCGGTTCTATTTTGATATTCCAGTTGTTAAGGCCTCTCAAGGGTTTTTTCCTCATGCTTTTAGTGGTAATTATTTATTACCTGGCAGCTTCCCTGTTGTTCAATCAATACTCACTTTACGTGGAAACAGTTTACCCGGTGATGGCTGTTGGCTTAAGCTATCTTACTTCCCTTTTCTACACATTTATTGTCGAGCAGCGGGAAAGGCAAAGGGTTACCCGTATCTTTGGCCGTTATGTGGCCTCTCAAGTAGTTGAAGAAATTCTGCAAATGGGGGAGGAAAACTTAAAACTTGGTGGAACCAGGCGCGATATTTCTGTTCTTTTTGTTGATATTAGGGGATTTACCCCACTGGCGGAAAAATTGCCACCTGAAGAAGTAGTGAATATTTTGAATGAGTACTTTGCCATTGTAACCGATTGCATATTCCGCAATAAAGGCATGGTGGATAAATTTATGGGAGATGCTGTTATGGCTGTATTCAATGCTCCCATCTATCTCGAGGAGCACCCCCTATGGGCGTTAAAAGCTGCTCGGGATATCATTGCTATGGGAGGCAAACTTCGGGAAAAAGTGATGGAGATTGCCGGCGTTGACCTTTATTTTGGCATAGGTATTAACACCGGTGAGGCGGTAGTAGGAAATATCGGTGCGGAAAACCGGGTGGAATATACGGTTATTGGGGACGTAGTTAATCTTGCTTCTCGCCTTGAAGCAAATGCTGGGCCTGGACAGGTTTTGGTGAGCAGGGATGTTTATGAAGCAGCAAAAGAAGAATTTCCCCTTAAATATGCCGGGGAAATAAGCGTAAAGGGCAAAACCGCACCTGTTGAAGCATATCAACTTCTTAATACAGATAAAGAAAGCAGCGAGGAAATACCGCCATAAAAAAACACCGGCTAAGCCAAGAAAAGTATAAATCTTTTACTCATGGAGGCCTTCGCGATTATTTGTCTTTATTGCTATAAGTGAAGGGGAAAGTATCAATGCCTAACATTTATTACCATAAATGATTAATCAGAAAAATAATTATGTATTAGTTAACCCAAACTAATTTGATTCTTCCATTCTCTCCCAGAGACGGTTTTGAACAAGCGTTTCTACCACATTGCTGTCTAATTTCCCTTCTGCCACCATTTGGCGTATAATTTCGGCGGCCCTGTCTTCAGGAATCTTGCTTCGATAGGGGCGGTCACTGGCAGTGAAGGCGTCAAAAATATCGGCAACAGTTAGGATGCGGACTTCCAGGGGAATTTTATCACCCGTGCAGCCCTGTGGATATCCTGTGCCGTCAAGGTTTTCGTGATGCATGCAAGCAAACCGGGGAACTTCGGAAAGCTTTCGAGAAAATGGTACTTGGGCCAGCATCTTTTCGGTTATAACTACGTGTTCCTCAATAATTTTCCGCTCTTCTGCAGTCAGTGTTCCCTTTGGAATTAAAAGATTTTCCATTTCTTTTTTTTCTAAAAGAGGGCGGTGATAACCCTCCTGGTCATAATATTTTAAGTTCCCGACTTCAGTCAATTGTTTTTTTATATCATCATCTATAAATGTGCCGGGATTGTCAGCTTTTTCTATCAGCTTGCGGGCTTCCTGCAGTTTGTCTAACCGTTCCTGCATTTCTTTTTCTAGCGGCGCAATTTTTTCTATGTCTCCTTTTTCTATTAATGTTTGCAACTGTTTTTTCAGGAATGAACTTTTTTCTTTTTCCAGGACGTAATCTATTCTTTGTAAAACCAGCGGCAAGAGATTTCCAAGCCGTGAGGCTTTGTTCATTACCTCCAAGGGAGTGGCAATTTTGCCAACATCGTGCAGCCACCCGGACATATTTAGGACTTTGAGGCGTTCTTCGTCAAAATATTCTTCGCTCAAAGGCCCCTTGTTAATTTCATTAATTTCCTCGGCTATAAGGCAGGCCAGGTTACTCACCTTGCGAGTGTGAGTAGCGTTATATGGCGTTTGGGCATCAATGGCAGTGACGATTACCCGGGCAAAAGACTCGAATAAATCTTCTACTTCTTTGATCAGGTTCATATTAGTCAGGGCAATGGCAGCCAGAGAGGAAAGGGCCTCTACAAAAGTACGGTCTTCGGCACCGAAAGGAACAGTTTTTTTATTGTGTTTATCCATGGCATTTATAAGCTGTAGTACGCCGATCACCTCATTGAGGTGATCTTTAAGAGGGATAACCAGCATAGAACTGGTACGGTAACCGGTCATCTGATCATATTTGCGGGTACCCGAAAAATCAAAGTTATCAGTCTGGTAAACGTCTTCGAAACAAACTGCCTGTCCGTTGATGGCGGCATAGGCGGAAACATAGGTGGGGTTGAGTGGGACTGCAGGCAAATCAATAATTTCGCCTTTTCCTCCCTTGTAAATGTTAAGAGAGTGATTGTGTAAAATTTTCATTTTGAGAGAACCGTCATCTAAAAGGTAGAGGGTGCCCCCATCACTGTTAGTAACCCTGCAGGCTTCACTAATAATCATATCCATTAACTGGTCATGATCTTTTTCTGCAGATAGGGCAATACCGATAGAAATAAGGTTGGTAAGTTGTGAAGAAGCCTTACTTGATGTATGCTGATGGGGGTCTTCCCTTACATCTGCATCTTTACCACAGAGTTGTTGTTTATCGCTATTTTCTTTGTTCATAAGCGCCTGCTCCTTAATAATAAAAATTTTTTCCTACTCGCAGTTATTTTTGTATTTGGGCGGGAAAAATTATAGGAAAATTACAGGTTGTATAAATGATATAAAGTTTTCTGTATTGTTTTTATTTATAATAATATTACCACTATTTTAATATAAATCAAGTATATTTATTTTCTAAACCTACATTAATTTATACCATAATTTACTGCTAGGTTTTTTTCGCCTATACAAGCTTAAGTTGAAGAATTGAAAAAAATTGTTTGCAAAAGGACTATCTACGAAATGCCCACCGGATTAGAGAAGTTGTTTCGGCTGTGCTAGAGCCTTCTTCTCTGACCGCGGTGGGCGGAGATACTTATTTAGCTGAACCTTTAGGAAAACCTTCCGGGCAAATAACGGTTTATTTTAGAATGGAAGCTTGACATTATCCAGGCTCAAATCTCCCTGGAGTTTTTTCAACTCTTCCCGCAAGTTTTCCCCGATTGGGATTCCTTTCTCCTTTCGTTCCTGCCAGGCGAGGTATTCTTTTTCTCCTGCAGTATAAATTCTTTCTTTATCCGGGGCTTTACGGGAATTTCGTAGTTCCCGGAGGATATTCCCCGTTGTTTCCTTAAATGAGTCCAATTCGGTAAAATGGCTGATATCAAAGGCGATAAAGAAATGTCCCAGACGGTAGGGGACGCTTTTCCCGTTTTCTACTCCCATGAGCATTTTCAAGTAAGAACCGCCCTGCAAAGCCGCAGAAAGGATCTCTACTACAGTTGCATACCCATATCCTTTGTAACCTGCGGTTTCTTCGCTAATTCCTCCCAATGGAGCAAGAGCGGCATTGCCTTTGACCAGATCCGTAAGGGTTTGCTCAGGGTCTGTTTTGCTTTGGCCGTCTTCGCCAATGACCCATCCTTCTGGCATGGTCTTGCCTTCCCGGGCGTAAACTTCTATTTTCCCGCGCTGGGTAACTGATGTTGCGCAGTCGATTAAAAAGGGAAAATCTTCATCGGTGGGCATGCCAAATACCAAGGGGTTGGTTCCCAACATGTTTTCAACGCCAAAAGTAGGTGCTATAGAAGGCCGGGCATTGGTGCCGGTCATTCCTATCATGCCGGCTTCCGTAGCCATTAAGGCATAGTAACCTGCAATTCCGTAATGAGTTGAGTTCCGGACGGCTACCATTCCCATTCCATAATCTCGGGCCTTTTGAATAGCCATTTCCATAGATTTCTTGGCTATTACTTGTCCCATACCGTTGTTTCCGTCTATAACTGCCGTAGTAGGACCTTCTTTCACTGTATCTATTTTTGTGTCTGGTAGTTGAATTCCTTTTTGGATTCTGTCTATGTAGATTGGCTTGAGCCTGGAAAGTCCATGAGAGTCAATCCCTAGTTTATCAGCAGTAATAAGAACCTCTGCACATACTTTTGCATCTTCCTCGGGAACGCCTACTTTTTTAAAAGCCTCCACCATGAAATTTTCCATGGTTCCAAAATCTGCCCATACCAAATCGTTGCTCATGAATAGTTACCTCCTTTATAATGATATTTCATTTGCCTTATTTAGATTATAAAATAAAATATCAATGAAAAATATATATAAAAGCATCGTTTTCCCAAAGACTTGAATTAATCTTTATTTTTCATGCTCATAGTAGGTGAATAAAATAATGATTGATTGCCCCGGGGATATATTTTGAAACGATAATAACGGTTATTCTGGGGAGGGTTGGACCACCTGGCCTCATACAAACCCATCTTATCTTTGGAAATTTTCCGGTGATATATTGTTGCCAGGTAAGGGCCATCATCATTAACCGGTAAAGCCCCGTCATAGTGGGTTTCCCAGTTTTCTCCGTCACTGCTTACTTCGATTTCCAATAGTGGTTTGTGAAAATCAATTTTTGCCGCAGGCACATCATACCATTTAAAACTCCAATAAGGCTCATCCAGGTTATGGGCAGGAAAATAGGTGGGTTTTTCGGCTGTCCTTCTGGTGCCTCCTTCCTCCATGTCGGGGGGATAATAAGTTTTTGTGGTAAGTTTTACTTCATAATTTTCTCTAAGCTCACCATCGGAATCATTTTCTACCATTTCTTTTGCCAGTTGTCCCACTTTTATTCCTATATAAGGACCGGTATTGGGCCCATAAAGGTTGCTTCCGCCCTCGTAATACTGTATAGAATATTCTTCCGGGGTATTTATGTACCCGAAATATCCGTTGGAAACGTCGGTTACTACGAATCTTTTTACGTCTGTAAGGCCGGCTTTCTCGGAGATTTCGCGGCATTTTTCACCGATTCTTCGCCCCATTTCCTGGGTTACTTCCCAGGGAAGGGGGATTAAAACTGTATCATGTACCTGGACAACCTGGGCAAGGAAGAGATGCGGAACCGCTTCTTTGGGCAAAACAAACTTTTGAAAGGGACCGCCTATAATTTTTTTGGCTCCCTGCAAATTATCTGGGGAATAATTTTTTTTAGGCCGCCCCGGCTGAAATAAAACAGGAATTTTATCAAAAAAGGTGGTCCTGCCTCTTCCTCTGGCGCCGGAAGGCAGAGCCATTCCCGCATAACCCCTTTCACTTATTTTGATCCCGTTAGCTTCTCTTTCTTCCAGCAGGTTAATTTCCCTGGCCCGGTATCTTATAACTGTATCGTTTTCCAGTTTATCATCGAGAGAGTAAAAGAGCTCCAGAGTTTTTTCCGCCATGTTTGAAGCTATTTTTTGCATGTCTTTGAAATTTTCCGGCCTGCTCTGGTCATGATTAGTGTTGCAGTCTCCGTGAGCATAATTTGCGGCTCCGTGCACGGGTATATTGGTAGTATGGTATTTTTCTTTTATTCCTTTTTCAACTTTCCGGGAGAAAAAGCCGGTTACATCACCGTTAAATAGCCCACCCAATTCTCGAGGGGGGCTGTTGGGATGCATGGAGAAGTTAGTAAAGAGGCCTGCAGGCTTGTATTCATTATTTTCGTCCGGGCAGTCAATCCTTATCATGTGGAGGTAGGGATTTATTGCTTGCAGGGCATCAGGCTTTTTTCGCAGATTGCGGATATTATCATTTTGCAGATAAGGCTCCAGGCTACGGTTTATAGTAGCATTCCATATTTCTGTGCTGCCGGTGGCGATTTTGGCAGGTTTTTTGTTTTGATAAGCCCTGATGATTCCATGAGCTATCTGCCTGCTGCAAAAATTCAGGTAATTTTTTTCGAGACCGGGCTTGTTGGAAGCATTGCTATTATACATCTCGCTACCGAAATAATTTCCCGGCCCGGAGTGAGTGTGAGTGGCGCATAAAGAAAGACCGGCTGAATCTACATCTGTTTTTTCCGCTATTAGATTGGCTATTTGATGATGTAGCAGAAGTGAACCGGATAAGAGTTCACACTGGACAAGCGTTATCGGCTTCCCTTTTTTGGGTTTAAGGTAAAAGATCCTGGCCTTGAGCTTTGTCCTTACCCCGTAACACTGACAGGCAGCTATTGCATAGCCTGCTGCCGGCATTCCCGGTGGAGGCGTGATGTCAACGGTCTCTATTCCCGCAAGAACAGTGTTGTTATCTTCAGAAGGTAGTGGTTTTTTATAAGGTATCTTTATTGTTTCTTTTGCCATATTTATTAATATTCTTCAAATACTCTTATATTCCTGCCTTATGGGATTACTTTATTAAAAAATGAAGTTGTTAGATAATTAATAACCCGCTTACTGGCGGAATGAACAAGATAATATAATAAAAAATGCCCGGGTAAAAAATTTCTTCAGGTTGGATTTAACGTTCTACCGGTTTAAATATTACTTAAATAATAATGTTAACCCACTACTTAAGCATCCAAATTTAACAAGCGCGCAAAAGCTTTGCCCATCATTATTTGTATTTCTTCTTGGCTGAAAGATATTTCCGGGCAGGAAGAAAGATCGGGTGCCTTTATGGCATTTACCCAATGATCCATGGGGCAAAGTACGTTCAAATAAGGTCCGTCGGTGGCAAAAAATACTCGCCAGGGTCCTAGGGCATCCAGTATATCACGCAGTACTCTGTAAAAAGAGGTGGGATTTTGCAGGAAATCTCTCTGCCATCCGGAGATGTCCACATAACAGTTTGGTTTGACACTACACACCAGCAATGCTTCTTCCCACCAGTGATGACCACAGTGAGCCATAATTATAGGCAAATTCGGAAAGTCAGCGGCTACATCATCCACATAAAGGGGGCGGCAGAAGCGGGATTTCATCGGCCCCGGCTGACTTCCGGTATGAATTAACACCGGGACATTGTATTCACTGCATTTTTCGTAGAGGGGGTAAACTATTTCTTCGTACGGATAATACCCCACGGAAGGATGAAGTTTCAACCCCTGCATTCCCCATTCTTCCACTCCTCGGGAAAACATCTCCGGCGCTTCCGGCCTTCTGGGGTCGATGGCGAAAAATCCGAGAAGGCGATGGGGGTGTCTTTGTACTGCCTGGGCAATGGCCCGGTTTTGCTCCATTATGGAGACTTCCGGTTCTCCTGCTGCAAGCCCGTAATCTACTGCAAAAATACAGGAGCGATCCACGCCTGCATTATCCATGTCTTCTATCAGATTATCACCGGTGGGATCTAGCACCCTTTCTTTTAATCCTTCCAGTAAAATTTG
>SL_8KL_010_SEDDRAFT_10004494_pt1 | contig 11190 bp, 1 predicted proteins | sample SodLakKL_010_SED_4_FD_11160 | JGI IMG/M metagenome (IMG submission 11160) | reverse complement strand
GTGCAGGTCCAACATGCGGGTCCGATCCGCCGGCGATCGGTCAGTGGGGCTCACCGATGACCGCCAGAATCGAGAGCACCCTAGAGGGTTCGACCTCCGTCTGGCGCCATCGTTCGACCCGGTGCATCCCGTCACGCGCTCCACGTCGTTCGGGACGATGAGGATCGACGTCGTCTTCGGGCACCGTGGTGCGTCCGGGCGCGAGAGCGAGCCCCGGCCTCGAGGACGCCGCAGCAGCCGGGGCCGTCATCGTGGCTTCTCCGGGGGCGAGATCGGTCACATCTCCTTACCTGATTGGGTAAGGACGTACCGCTATACCTCTCTCACTCGTTGTGGGAGAGTCCCCACGCAATGTGGTGGCACGCGGTCAGCGATGGGCGGCGCTGTCAGCGTTCGGGTTTGCTCCGCGGCGTGACGTCGCTGGAGGGAGATGGGCCGGCACCGGGGGGTGTGGGCCCGTTGGGGAGAGGGTGCTCCGATGGCGACAGGGGACGGCAACACGAGGAAGCGTCTGTTCGTGGCCGGATCCATGGCCGCCATCGTGGCGGTGGGCGCGTTCGTCGCGGTCATGGCCCAGACCGTGGTGCTCGACATCGAGCGCGTGGAGTCGAACGAGGCGTACACCGAGGTGACGGTCGTCTTCACCAAGGGCGCGTACGAGCCGTTCGACCCGCCGGTAGGGGATGATGAGCCGGACCTCGCAGCCATCTCCGACGACTCGTTCGTCATCACCGACGGGGAAGACCCCGTGACGCCCGAAGCGGTGACGTGGGACAGCGAAGAGCCCGCGGAGTACGTGTTCACCTTCGGCACGGCCGTGACCCCGAACGACACCACCATCGTCGTCCCTGCGGGGCTGGCGGCGGACTCCGACGGCGTGGTGAACGAGGATCCCCTGGTCGGTGTCGTGACGCTCACCGCGGTCGATGCGATCGCGGCCGCGGACAAGCTCGAGGGTGTCGAGCTGGGACTCGAGGGCTTGGGCGCCATCCCGTTCGTTGGCGCCTGGTTCGTCAACGAAGGCCCGACCGTCGTCAGCGACCTGACCGTGCAGATGGAAGCCGCCGCCGGTCAACTGGTCGCGGCCGATAACGGCACGTCGTTGCAGGCCGAGGCCGTCTCCGAGGCCCGTCCGCGACCTTTGAGCGACCTGCTGCCCGGGCTCCCAACTCTCGACTTCACGAGTGTCACCTCACAGCAGGACGTGATCGACCTTCTGGAGGGCCTCACCGGCGTCGATGAGGTGACCTTCACCAGCGATCAGCTGCAACTGCAGTTCGCGCCCGACACCGATGCTGCGGTCACGGGTGCGACCTCCACCCAGCAGACCGTCACCCCGGAGCGCGCAACCGGCTACCTGCCCTTCGAGGTCGGTGCGACCACGACCTTCGACCTCGACCTGGACGGTCAACTGGCGATCGACCTCGCACCGGGGTCACCTACCGGCGTCACCGTCAGCGATCTCGAGCTGCGCCCCCGCAACCTCTCCCTGGCCGTGGACAGCGCCCGCATCGGCATCCTGGGCGTGGACGCGCCGAACCTCGGGGTCTCGACCACGGACCTCGTGGGGACCGTCACGAGCTCCGCCGATGCTTCCTCTGGGCTCATCCCGACCCTCGCCGGCGACGTCGCCCTCTCGATCCCTGGACTGTCGTTCCTCGGTGCCGCCACCGGGCAGACCAGCACCTTCACTTTCGATCCAGCACCGACCGTGACCTGGAACCTCGGTAGCTGGATCCTCAGCGACGCTACTGACCCGGAATTCGAGCCCGGCCCGGCGCCCTCCACCGTCACCGATGCCGGTGCGTTCTTCACCGCCAAGCTCGACCAGTTCGCCAACCTCGACACCCGCGCGGTCGTGCTCGGCCTGGGCTGGGTGTCGTCATGGCTGGAAGCTACGGGGGAGCTGGACGACCTCGCCGCCAAGCTGCCGGGCCTCGGACTGTCCATCGACGACGTGCTCGCGCTCTCCGACCAGATCGGCGCGGAGGTCACCAGGCTCGCCGAACTCGTCGAGGGCGACCCGTCGAAGGCCGAGCCCACGGACCCGACCGCCCAGGAGCTCGTGGACCTGCTCTGCCAGAGCGAGCTGCTGCCGTGTGAGACGGAGCTGGAACTCGACGGCCTCGAGATCACCCCCGACACCATCACCTACGACCTCGAGTTCGACGTCTGCAAGGTGCTGTTCGTCACCCCCGACCCTGCCGGCGTGCTCCCGACGCCCACCTGCCCGGAGTCCGGCAACCCGACGGGTGTCGACGTCACCGACGGCGGTCCGCAGCTCGACCTCGAGCTCGCCCAAGACCTGGAGGGCATCGACGTCAGCCTGCGTGCCGGAACCTGGCTCGGCACCGCCTCCGCCTCCCTGTCGGTGCGCCTGGCGCTGGATCTGCGTCCTGACGCGGTGTTGCTCGACGCCCTCAGCCTCACAACGGCTGACTACCCGCAACCGGACACCCCGGAGACCCACCAGCTGCGGGTCGGTGAGCTGTGCCGCACGCTGCCGCTGGCACTGCCCGGCGACACCACCCCGACCGCGTTCCTGCTCGCCAACGGCCTCACGCCCGGTGAGGTTGCCGACCAACTCACCTGTGACCGGCTGGCGTTCACGCCACCATCTGGGTTCGCCACCGTCAAGCTGACCGATCCCACCGATGCTGACAAGACCATCGATCATCCGGTCACCGCGGCAGAGGTCTGTGAAGCGGCTGCACTCGTCTGGGACGTCGACCCCACGTTCTTCCGCGAGCTGAACGACTACGCGGACGACGTGGCCTGCGCCACCGCTGTCCGGACCGCCGTGAACTCGACCCCCATCGACGACCCGGCCGATGCCGACGCACCACAGCTCTATCCCTCTCCCAGTACCGGCTTCACCTACCGCCTTCCGATCGACACGACCCGGGTGCCGATCGGGTTCCGGGTCTACATCGAGCCGATCGGCACCGAGCCACTCGTGGACGCCTCGGTGAGCATCGCCGGCAGCGGCCTCGGCGCCGACGTCCGGCTCGGGTTCCTCGACCTGGACCTGACCGGCACGGCGACCACGACCCCGAGGGCCACGCTGACGCTCACGGACCCGACGGACGCAGAAGGGGTGAACGCGACGCGGTTCGATCTCACGACCCTGGCCCGGATCGCGGACGACGGTGAGCTCGCGAAGGCATTCACCGTCGCCGTCACCGGTCCGATCGACGTGAACCTCACCCTCGCCAACCCCGTCGCGTTCCCCACGACGCCCGCCCAGCTGCGCTTCAAGGAGGACCTCGCAAACGTGCTCGACGGCACGTGGGCCACCAGTTCGTCAGCGACCTCCTGCGACGGCACCTTCGACGGCCTGTGCTACACGCTCGGCGATTGGACCGGGTTGCGCGACCTGTCACCGCTCGCGGCCGTCCAGATGGTGACGGGCATGCTCGACCAGTTGGCCGGGCTCGCCAGCGCCGACGAGCTCAACCTCGAGGTGCCACTGCTCGGGGCATCGCTGCAGGACATGGTGGAGTTCAACCGTTCCGTCAACTCGGTGGCCGGCGCGGTCGAGTCACGCGATCCGGAGCTGCTCACCCAGCTCCAGCGGGCCATCGAGGCGGGCGTGAGCGCCCTCGGCGTCGACCTGTCGGCCGCGGGCGTGGAGGTGAAGGTCGAGCTCGTCCAGATCGACGGGAAGACCGCCCTCACCGTCCAGATCCCGTTCGTGTACTCGACCTCGACCGACTACCCGTTCAGCCTCGACCTCGGGACGGGGACGGACCTGCCGTTCGCGATCGAGCCCGCTGACGGCGGGGCTCGCCTCACCGCCGGCGCGAGCATCGCGTACCGGCCGCGGGTGGGCGTCATCCTCGACGGCGGCACCGCCGACCCGTTCGTGCTCGACATCAGCAGCGCTCGCGACCCGGTCCTGTCCGCCACGGCGGGTGGAGAGCTCTCCGGCGATGTGACCGCCGGCCCCGTCGGGGTCTACCTGTACGGCACGGCGAGCGCCGCACCGACGGCCACCATCAGGCTGTCCGGTCTGTCGGCGACGAAGAACTGGCTGACAGCGACCGAGATCAGCAACCTGCCGGCCAGCAGCTTCAGCACCAGTCTGCTGACCGTCGGTGGGAACCTCAGCCTCGACGCCAGCGTCGACTGGCCCTTCGGAGCGGACCCCACCGTCACCTGGAACGCCACCCTTGCGCAGGTGCTCGCGGGCCAGACCGGCACCCTCGCCGTCTCCCCGGCTTTCGATCTCTCCGGGATCACCCTCGACCTCGAAACCCTGGTCCGCGGGACCACCCAGAGCGCACGGTTCGTCGGCCAGGGGCTGGCGAGCAGCGAGGCGATGGGCACCTCGCTGCCGCTGGTCGGTGACGAGCTCACCAAGCTGGCGGCCGCCGGCCGCGACCTGCAGACGATCGCCGTGATCGTCGAGGACCTGTGGGAGGACGCCAAGCGGGAGTCCGACACGTTCGTCGCGGACGCGAACGCGACCCTGCAGACGGAGATCTGCACCGCGCTGGCAGCAGCCGCCAACGACTGCACGGTGTCCCTCGCGCTCCGTGACGGCGGCGGTAACACCTCCGGCATCGCCACTGCCCAGAGCGCCGTGCTCACCTTCAACATCGGCAGGACCGTCGACGTCGGCGTCGGCGGGGCTCAGTTGCTCGACGTCCCCGGTCTGGACGTGCGGATCACCGACGCGACCTTCTCGCCGCAGGCCTCGGTCGGCTACCGGCTCGGCTTCGTGCTCGGGCTCGACATGACGGACGGGTTCTACCTCGAGGGGCTCCCCATCGCCGGCGAGACCACCACCCGGTTGCTCGAGCTGTTCGCCTCCGCCAGCCTCAACACCGCGATCGACGCCAACGCGACGCCGAGCGTGCAGGTCGGTGGCGTGCCGATCTTCGATCTCACCGCCCTCGATCTCAGCCTCTCGGGTTCGCTCAATGGCGGCACCGCCGCCGGGTTCGCGGTTGATCTCGACGAGCGGCTCACCCTGCGCGACCTCGTCTCGCGTCGCGGTGCGTTCGACCGCGTCCTGACCCCCAGGCTCTCGATCGACAGCAGCGCCCTGATCACGGTGCGCACCCCCGAGGCGTTCGACGGGCTGCCCACCGTCGTCTTCCCGCTGCACTTCGCGTGGGAGGTCGACGAGGAACTGCGCCGGGGGCTCGTGCTCCCCGAGCCGTTCCTGTCGGTCGGGCACCCCGATGCAGCTGAGGACAGCTACGTCACCGTCGATGCGACCTCGCTGATCGAGGGCATCATCCGGCCGGCCCTGCTCGAGGGCGCCAAGTACAACCCGCTGGCCAAGGCCGACCCGGTCCGCGACGCCCTCAACACCCAGATCCCGGTGATCGACACCGACGTGCGCTCCGCCCTTGAGGTCGCGCTCGGACGTGAGCCCTCCTGGCAGCTGTTCACCTTCCTCCTCGACCTGGAGGACATCGCCCGCAGCGTCCGTGAGGCCGGCCCTGCGACGCCCTACGCGATCGGCGGCTACCAGGTGTCGCCGAAGGCGGGCCGCGGCTACTTCGAGGCCAGCTCCGGCGATCTGTGGGCCCAGAGCGAGTTCGCGGCGCTGAAGCTCATCATCGACCGCATCGCACGGCTGACCGGCAGCTCGTTCGACCCGGGACCCCAGACCATGCCAAGCGACCCCGGTGACGCCCCCAAGCCGGGGACCGCCGACCTCAGCGGCGCGCCGACCAAGTCCAAGGGCGCCGGGAAGCTGACCGATGTCGTCAGCATGCCGGCGCTGTCGCAGCCTCTCTCGCTCGCGACGTTGGTCCTGGGCGGCGAGGTGGCGCAGGACATCTCCTTCCTGGAGATCGCGCCACCCCCGATCAGCTTCGGCAAGGCCATCCGCTACGAGCAGACCCTGTTCGACCTCGACGTGGCGTTCCTGGAGGCCAACCTCAGCGTGGGACTGGACGGCGCGATCGGGGTGACCCTGCGCATCGGGTTCGGCTACTCCTCGCGCGGCCTGACCAGCGGCAACCCGCTGTACGGCATCTACCTCGTTGACGCCTACGACGGTGACCGTGACCTCCCGGCGATCGCCCTGGGCGCGCGCATCTCGGCGCGCGTCGACGGGCGCTTCGGCATCGCCGTTGCCGGCATCGATGTGGCGAGCGCGAGGTTCAAAGGCAGCGGCTACGTCCGTCTCGAAGGCGGCCTCGACCTGTTCGACGAGTCCCTCGCCATCTCCGCACGTGGACGCGGCGACGGGATGTTCCACCTCGACGAGATCGCGACGGTCGTGAAGAGTCACACGATCTCCGCGAAGTCAACACCGAGTCCCGCCGACGTGCTGTGCATCTTCCGCCCCGTGGTCCAGCTCGATGCCGGGCTGCGCTTCAGCGGAGAGGCCAGGGCACTCGGCGTCAGGGTGTGGCGCGGCTCGTTCGGTGACGACTGGGTCCTGGTCGACGAGTCGGTGAACTGCCCGTACAAGGCCCGGGCAGCACAGCTCGAGGAACGCCGTCTGATCCTCAATGCCGGCCCGCAGTACGCGGCCGACCGGTTCCAGAACACCAGCCCGAGCATCGACGAGAAGTTCGTGGTCCGTCCAAAGGCGGGCAACAGCAGCATCATCGAGGTCGAGTGGAAGGGCGCCGGTGAAGCGAACTTCGCCACGCTGGAGTTCCCGGTCAACGAGATCGACGAGATCTTCGCCGACTTCAGCGCCGGCAACAACGAGGTCATCATCGACTCGGGTGTGACGATCCCGGCCGTGCTCTCCGGCGGGTCCGGCAACGACATCCTGATCGGCGGTTCGGGCGACGACCAGATCGACGGCGGGCCCGGCCGCAACTACCTCGCCGGTGGTGGTGGGAACAACCTGCTCATCGCCGGACCCGATGGGCCGGCCGGTGACCCAACCGGGGGTGCTGGGACGCTGGGCATCTGCGAGGGCTCACCCGGCACGCTCACTGCGGCACAGAGCGGACGTTCGGCCACGGCCGGCTGCACCGTGGTCGTGGCGGGCACCGGCGACGACGTGCTCGAAGGCGGACTTCGGCCGGTCGTCTACCGCCTGCCGGGCAACACCTTCGGCGACGTCGTCGTCGACCACCTCGGCGACAACGCGGTCCTCGACCTGCGCGACGCGAACGTCGGTGTGCGTGGCACGGTCTCCCAGGCGGGGATCAGCCTGATCGCTGAAGGAAGCGGAACCGGGTCGGTGCGGGCGTTCGACGCCGCCAGCGTCGCCCGCCTCATCGGGACCAGCGGGGACGACCGCATCACCCTCACCGCCGGCCGCGATGACCTGGTCGTCGACGGTGCGGATGGTGCGGATGAGATCATCGTGCAGGCGACCGCGGTCAGCCAGAGGGTGACCGTCACCGACTCCGGTACCGACGACAAGGACGACACGCTCATCGTCCGCGGGACCTCCGGCGCGGACCGCTACCTGCTGCGGGCCGAGCGCAGCGATGGCGCCCTGGAAGGTGCGGCCGACCGCGGCATCGTTGCCGTGCTCGACCCGCGCTCGGGCACCGATGCTGGCCCGGCTCCGGGCGACACCGACCTGCAGGACACCGACACCGAACCGGTGACCTTCACCGGCCGCGCCGACGCCTCGCAGCTGGTGCGCTACGACAGCTCCATCGAGTTGCTGCAGGTCGACGGCGTCGCCGGCCAGAACGAGTTCGGCCTCGACGACGTCGCGACCGAGACCATCATCGACGGTGGTCGTGGCAGCGGCATCGGCCAGGCCGGCAACCGCTTCCAGATCGGCCAGATCTTCGGCTGGTACGCGGACGAGAAGAACCCTGGCGAGGGTGACCAGGCCCCGTTCCGTGTCCCGCTCCTACCCGTGGACCCCGTCACCAACGCGGTCGACGACATCGAACTGCGGACCCGCGAGTCGATCCGGGGCTGGATCTCGTACGGCATCACGCACGAGACCACCATCAACGGCGGTGACGGCAACGACTCGTTCACCGTCTACAGCAACCGGGACACCCTGAACCTCAACGGCATCTCCGGCGACAACGTGTTCACGCTGCGGGCGTTCATCGAGAACGGCTCGATCACGGTGGTCGGCGGCGAAGGCGACGACACCTTCAACTACGACTTCGAGTACGTCGACAACGAGCAGGTCAACATCGACGGTGGCGACGGGTTCAACACCTTCGTCGCGATCGGTACCGAACTGCAGGACGGGTTCGTCGTCCGTGATGACGGCGTGTCGGTGTGCCGGATCGCCGGATCGGCCGGCGACCTCGACGAACGGGTCACCCGCGACGGCGTGGTCACCAGGCTGCCCCTGCAGCCCGATGACGACGGGATCGGGAAGGGCGACTGCGCCATCACCGCCTCGACGGAGAACATCCAACGGTTCGTGCTGTACGGCCTGGAGGGCAACAACGTCTTCTGGGTCCGCTCGACCGTGGCGGACAGCGAGACGTTCGTGATCGGTGGGGCGCACGGTTCCACGTACCTGCTCGGGGACGACGGTGACCTCTCCGGCCTCGGCGGCACCGTCGACGTGGTCGGTGACCTGCTCAACCTGTCACAGCGGGCGGAGGCTGCCCTGAGCGGGGTCGACCTCAACTTCCCGCCACCGGTGCTGTTCCAGGGTGAGATCGCCTACAGCCCCGTGGACGCGATGATCCCGGCGGATGCTGTCGATGAGGACGCTGAGCACCGCGTCGTCGCCGACGCGTCGGCGATGAACGACGGGGAGGACGGCGAGCTGCTGTCCGAGCCCAGTGACGCAAACGACGAGGCCTTCGGGGGACGGGTCACCGGGCTCTCCACCGCCGCTGCGGGCACCTTCACGGTCGGTGAGGGGGCCAACTACCCCGGCGGGATCGGCTACCGCGGTGTCGACCTGCTGCGGGTGGTCCTGGGCGACGGCGCCGACACCTTCGAGGTGGAGGACACCCACCCGGCCTACACCATCGATCCGTTGGGTGACGGCGTCGAGTTCCCCCGCGCCGGACGCACCGAGCTGTTCGCCGGCGGCGGGAACGACACGCTGTCGATCGACGCGATCTCCGGTAGGACGTGGGTCGAGCTGGAGACCGGCAACAACGAGCTGACGGTCGGCACCGGGGTCGTGACCGGCATCGCCGAGGACCTCGAGGTCCTCGGTGGGGATGGCGACGACACCGTGATCGTCGACGCCTCCGGCGCTGGGTTGGGCGACGATCTTCGGGCCGATCTCGACCTGCAGCGCGACCAGGACGACTCCCGCGCTGTTGTCTACGACCGAGATCCGGCCAAGAGCTGGGACGTGGCCGAGCTGACCGAGCTCGAGATGGACGGTCTACTCCGTCACGACGACGCCGTGGACACGCTGCGGTTGCTGACCGGTGACGGTGCGGACGTGTTCAACATCCGCGGCACGCTGGCGGGCGTCACCGAGCTGGTGACCGCCGGCGCCGACGACCGGTTCTTCGTCTCGGACGAGGCGGACTACGACACTGGCGACGACACGCCTGAGTACCTGGCGGGCACGCTGGCCGACCTGGTCGGTGACCTCGACATCGACGCAGGGGCTGGCACGAACCTGCTGATGGTGAGCGACCTCGACAGCGATGATGGCCTCGAAGGCACCATGGACCGCGATGAGATCGCGCTCGATGGTCTCGGGACCATCACCTACGACGCGACCGGCACCTTCGCCGGCGGGATCACCCTGTGGACCGGCAGCGGTGACGACGACATCGACATCGTCGGGGTGCGACGTGACGGCGACCCGACCACGCTCGCGTGGACGACCGACCGCAGCGAGGGAGGTGTGCGCACGATCACGACGCTGAACACCGGTGGCGGCGCCGACGACGTCACGGTCGACATCGACGAGGACGATGACGGCCTGCTGGTCGTCAACCTCGGCGACGGTGACGACATCCTCGACGGATCGGCGTCGACGCTCGGGTTCATCGTGTTCGGCGGTGCCGGTGACGATGGCATCACCACGGGCTCCGGCGACGACATCGTGTTCGGCGACCACGGCACGGTGCGCTACCTCGTCGGGAACGAGGTCGTCACCGAACTCGGCGACGACCGGCTCGCGAACCGCAACGACGGCGAAGCGCGCCGACCCGCGGAGATCCGCACCGTCTGGGGTGGCGAACTCCTGGACCGTGACGGCGTGGACACTGCACCCGCTCGCGGCAACAACACGATCCAGGTCGGCGACGGTGACGACGTGGCGATCGGTGGGATCGGCAACGACCGCATCGAGGCCATATCCGGCAACAACGCGCTGATCGGTGACCACGGCCAGGTGTGGCGCGACGACTCCCCGCAGGCCGTCGCCGTGCGTACCCGTGACGGGCTCCTCGACGATGTCGTCCGCGAACGTGCCTTCGTCTACGACGTCGACGTGTTCGACGACGAGGGCGGTGGTCAGGACGTGATCCTCGGTGGCACCGACGGCGACGTGATCTTCGGTGGACCCGGCAACGACGTGATCGTCGGCAGCCCGGGAGAAGGCGAGGAGACGACCGTCGAGAGCCTGGAGGCCGGCGTGGTGCAACGACCGGACGNCGACATCATCTTCGCCGGTGACGGTGACGACATCGTGTGGGGTGGGCCGGGCGACGACCGCATCTACGGCGGGAACGGCCGCAACATCATCGACATCAAGCAGCCGACGTTCGAGGCCAACCTCACCGCCCGGGTCCACGACCCAGAATGGTGGGAGGCGGCGTGGGCGCTCGCCCCAGCGGTCGACGCTGACCCGCAGCCGGACCAGCACAACGGCTTCGACCTGGTCTATGGCGGCCGAGGGCAGGACGTGATCCAGGCCGACGCCGGTGGTCCCGGTCAGCAGGCCGGCGACCGGCTCATCAACTGGTACGGACAGTTCAACCTGTTCCTGACCTGCGATGGAGCGTTCGGCGCCGGCTGGATCCTGCGGCAACCGAGCCCAGGCCTGGCGGAGGCGCTGATCGCGCTGGCCGAGGCGGACGGCGCCTACCGGGCGAGCGACACGGCCAGTTCCGGTTGGCGGCAGCTCGCGCTCGTCACCCAGCAGTACGCCGCGGAGAACCGCGGGGCCCCGCACCCGGACAACCCCGGCAACAACGCGACCTGCTTCTGAGTCGCAGACGGTGGGTCCGCCCGGACGCGGGCGGGCCCACCGGTCACCGCCCCGCGGTCGGACCCGTGGGCCTACAGCACCCGGAGCTCTCGGGCTCGCGCCACCGCGTGGGTCCGCGACGACGCCTCGAGCTTGCGCAGGATNNG
>SL_8KL_010_SEDDRAFT_10004492_pt1 | contig 11193 bp, 7 predicted proteins | sample SodLakKL_010_SED_4_FD_11160 | JGI IMG/M metagenome (IMG submission 11160) | reverse complement strand
ACCACCTGGCACAGGCATTTTTGTTTTGCGGGCCCAGGGGTGTGGGCAAAACCACCTGTGCACGCATTCTGGCCAAGACCATCAATTGCGAAAACATCACGGAAAACATTGAGGCATGCAATGAATGTGAATCATGCCTGTCGTTCAATCAAAGTCATTCATTCAATGTGCACGAGCTGGATGCGGCCTCCAACAATTCGGTAGACGGCATCCGTTCCCTGGTGGATCAGGTAAGGATCCCTCCCCAGGTCGGCACCTACAAGGTATATATCATTGATGAGGTTCACATGTTGTCCCAGCAGGCNTTCAATGCCTTTCTGAAAACCCTGGAAGAACCTCCTGCCTACGCAAAATTCATCCTGGCCACCACCGAAAAGCACAAGATCATCCCCACAATCCTGTCGCGTTGCCAGATTTTTGACTTTGCCAGAATTACCGTGGACGATATCTCCGGGCAGCTTGCTTATGTGGCTGAACAGGAATCAATTCAGGCCGACCCCAATGCCCTGCACATCATCAGTCAGAAGGCTGATGGTGCCATGCGGGATGCGTTATCCATTTTTGACCAGCTGGTCAGTTTCACGGGCAATACGATTACCTATGAACAGGTCATTGAAAATCTCAATGTTCTGGATTACGATTATTTTTTCAGGATGACCGATCTGATCCTGGAGGAAAGGCCATCGGAAATCCTGTTGCTGGTTAACGAAGTACTGCAAAAAGGTTTTGAGGGTGCGGATTTTATCACCGGCTACGGAACACACCTGCGCGACCTGCTGGTCTGTAAAGACCCTGCCACGGCAAAGCTGGTAGAGGCCAGTGATGACATCCGGGCAAAATATGTGAAGCAGGCAGAAAAATGCTCCAGGGAACTTTTATTGCAGGCCCTGGAGATCAACAACCAGGCCGACGTTCAGTACAAAGCCAGCAGCAACAAGCGGTTGCTACTGGAATTGTCACTGCTGCAAATGGCGTCGCTGGTAAAAAAAAAAGCCCTGACCAAACAGGAGCAGGACCACCCCGGGAACTGATAGCCCCCGAAAAAGCAGTACATCCCGCGGGTTCATCCGGTAAAACCCACAAAGGCCCTGACCCTGCATCTGAAGATAAATCAACAACCCCGGAATCGGCACCACGGAGCAAACCCAGCCAGGGCCAGCCAACCCTTAGTCAACCAAGTCTGAGCCAACCAGGCCGGGGCAAAAAATCCTCTGCCGGTCAGGCTGCCAGGCCCCGGACACCCGGTCAACCCGCCGGGTCTCCAAAAAAGGGCAGCCCCATCAGTAAGCTGAGCCTGAAAATCAATGAGGAGAAGCAGACCGGGCAAAAAGACATTCCGAAATCCGGAGACCCCCAGGACAGGCCGGTTACCAGCTTTACGGATGAAACATTTTTGAAGGCCTGGAACAAGCTTGCTGCTTTACATAAGGAAGAAAGCCCGGCCCTTTATATGGCGCTGACAAGTCATGAGCCTGCATTATTGCCGGATAATATTGTCAGCCTCCCGCTTGACAACACCATCCAGGAAGACCTGATTCATGACAATAAACAATCACTGCTCAGTTTTCTGCATAAGGAGCTGAAGAATTACGCCATTGATATCCGGACAGAGATCATCAAAAGCAAAAAAAGGCGGAAAGCATACCTTCCCAAAGACAAGCTTCAGAAGCTGATGGATAAAAACCCTGACATCCGTCGCCTGCAAAAGGAAATGGGACTTGACCTTCTTTATTGAAGCCGGGTGTTGCACCAACACCGGTTTCACCATTTATTTGCAATATTTAACATACATTGGGCAAATCATCGCAGCAGTCCTGAACCATTTTTTTGTACATTTGTTTCCCTTTGTTGTCAGGATATTCCTGCCTTTAATCGAATTTGTCTAATTATATTTTCAAACCTCAAAATTTACTGAACATGAAGTTTTCACTAAAACTTTTCATTGTATCTGTGTGTATTTTACTGGCCGGGCCTGCACACGCCTCGGAGCAGCGGATTGCCTTTACGGAATACACACTGGACAACGGACTGCATGTGATTTTGCATGAAGACAACACCACTCCGAATGTGGTGGTGAACATCATGTACCATGTGGGAGCAAAAAATGAACACCCCGAGCGCACCGGTTTTGCACACTTTTTTGAGCACCTGATGTTCGAGGGTTCAGAAAACATCGGACGGGGCGAATTTGCCGAAATTGTTGAACAGGCGGGAGGCTCGCTGAATGCCTTCACAAGTTTCGATGTCACCAATTATTTCGTGCTGCTGCCTTCCAATCAGCTGGAACTGGGGCTGTGGCTGGAATCTGAACGGCTGCTTCACCCGGTGATTGATTCAATCGGGATCGCCACACAAAAGGATGTGGTTACAGAAGAGATGAAACAAACCCGCGACAACCAGCCTTACGGACGGGTACTCACCGAAACCATCAAGCGGGCCTACACGGTACATCCGTACCAAACCGATGTGCTTGGCAAGGATGAACACATACGCAATGCCACCTATGATGACATCACCTCTTTCCACGACATGTTCTATGTCCCGGAGAATGCGGTTCTTGTGGTATCGGGAGATATCGACGTGGATGAAACGAAAGAGCTGGTGGAAAAATATTTCGGAGACATCCCGAGTGGAGAAGAAGAGATCCGGCGCCCTGATGTGCAGGAACCTGAAAGAATGACGGAGGTTCGTGACACAGTATATGACAACATTCAACTCCCGGCACTGATCCAGGCCTATCATATCCCGGCCATGGGTACAGATGATTATTATGCTGTGTCAATGCTCGGCACATTGCTGTCGCAGGGTCAAAGCAGCAGGCTCTACAGGCGGCTCGTGGTGGAAGACCAGACAGCCATGCAGGTGCAGGCCATGCCACTGGGGCTGGAAGATCCCGGCCTCACCATTGTGCTGGCCATCCCCAACATCGGCACCGACCCGCAGGTACTGGAGACCACGATCAATGAAGAGCTGCGGCGGGTACGTGAAGAACTGATATCTGAAGACGAAATGCAGAAACTCCGCAACCAGGTAGAAAGCCGTATGGTCAACAACAATACCACCATTTCAAGCAGGGCGACCAACCTGGCCAACTACCACCTGATCCACAATGATGCCGGCCTGATCAACACGGAAATAGACAAATATATGGCCGTGTCCAGGGAAGACATCAGGGAAGCTGCCCGCAAATACCTGCGCGAAAACAACAGGGTTGTTTTGTATTACCTTCCCGAACAACAATAATCACCCGATCGCTAACAGAAAAAAACTGAGTTATGAGAAAGCTATTGATATCATTCATAATAAGCATTTTTACCTTCTATTCAGCCGATGCGCAGGTTGACCGCAGTCAGCCACCTGAGCCGGGTCCGGCACCTGTTATTCAGATCGGAGAGTTTGAATCTTTTGAAATGGACAACGGGATGACTGTGATTGTGGTGGAAAACCGCCAGGTACCGGTGGTTTCCTTCCAGCTCAGCCTGGACATCGACCCTGTGCTTGAGGGAGAAGCCAAAGGTTATGTAAGCCTGGCAGGATCTCTGCTGCGGGAAGGAACAACCAACCGCACCAAAAAGGAGATTGACGAAACCATTGATTTTATCGGTGCCAGCCTGTCAACTTCATCCACCGGCATGTTTGCCTCGTCACTTACGCGGCATCAGGAAACACTGCTGGAGCTCATGGCGGATATTCTTATGAATCCGTCGTTCCCGGAAGAAGAACTCGAACGCCTGATGAATCAGACAAGGTCGGGTCTGGCTACCACGCGCAACGATGCAAGCTCCATGGTCGCCAACGTATCCCGTGCAGTGGTATACGGCCCTGACCATCCCTACGGAGAAGTGACAACAGAGGAAAGCCTTGACAATGTGGATCTTGATATGATCAGACAGTATTACGAAGATCATTTCAGGCCCAATGTGGCTTATATGGTGATTGTTGGGGATATCAGCCTTGAAGAGGCCAGGGAAGTCACAGAAACCCATTTCGGAAACTGGGAACCCGGTGATGTACCCGAAAGGACCTTCCCGACACCGGCACCTCCTGAGGGGAGGCGCGTGGCATTGGCCGATCGCAGTGGTGCAGTCCAAAGCCTTGTAACCGTGACCCATCCGGTGGAGTTGCCACCCGGTCATGAGGATGCGATCAAAGCCGGGGTGATGAATTCGATATTGGGTGGCGGTGCTTTTTCAGGCAGGCTGATGCAAAACCTGCGTGAAGACAAAGGCTATACCTACGGAGCCCGCTCCAGCCTGTCTACCGATCGCCTGGTGGGCAGATTCAATGCCAGGGCAGAGGTGCGCAATGCGGTAACCGACAGCACGGTAACCGAAATCCTTTATGAAATGGAGAGAATGAGGCAGGAGCCTGTGGAGGAAAGAAGCCTTGAACTGACCAAAAACTTTATGACCGGCAGCTTTGCCCGTTCCCTGGAAAGCCCCAGAACCATTGCCAACTTTGCGCTCAACACCATCCGTTACGACCTGCCCGAAGATTATTACAGAACATACCTGGAAAGGCTTGATGAAGTAAGCGTGGAAGATGTATATGAAATGGCCAATAAGTACCTGAACCCGGACAATGCATATATTGTGGTGGCAGGAAGCAAGGAGGAGGTGATGGAAAGCCTCATCCCGTTCAGCGCCACAGGACAGGTTGAATTGTATGATGCCTTCGGCAGGCCCGTAGAAGAACAGGAGCTTCGTCCGGCTCCGGAAGGATATACCGCAGAAACGGTAATGGAGAAATATATTGAGGCAATAGGCGGCCGTGAAAGGCTTGAAAACCTGGAGGATATCAAACAGGAAATGACAGGCCGGCTTATGGGGCAGGAGGTACAAATGACCATCTATAAGAAAGAACCGCATTTTCTGCTTCAGGAAACATCGATGGGTGGCATGACCCTTTCTCAGCAGTTGTTTGACGGGGATAAAGGCGTGGTGGTATCCCAGATGGGACGGCAGGAATTCTCAGAAGGGGACGAATTTGAACAATTCAAAATGGAGTCAGCCATCATTCCCGAATTAACTTACAGGGAATTCGGCATTGAAAAGGAACTGCTTGGCATTGAAGTCATTGACGGGCAGGAATCCTACAAGGTGAAGGCCACCTATCCGTCAGGAAATACCGTTCGCCATTACTATTGCACGGACACCGGGCTTAAAATGAAAACAGTCAGCGCTGAAAGTAGTTCCACCTATGACGATTACAGGGAAGTGGATGGTTTTGTAATCCCGTTTTCGATCACCCAGGAAGCGGGCCCTCAGACCATAGAAGTCACTGTGGATAACGTTGAAATCAATCAGGGGCTGGAAGAAGCGATCTTTGTGATCGACTAAATTTTTATTTGCCGCAGAAAAGGGACTGTCGCCCAATTGTTGGGGCAGTCCCTTTTTTTGTATTTTTGGGATAAGCCATTGCATTAATTTCCACCGTCTTCCACCGGTCATGAAGAAAAAAATCTCCACCTACAGGCGCTACACAAGGAAAGCGATCCGCTTTCTCAAAAAAGATTTATGGCGGGTACCCATGAGGGAGTTATCTCCACGCGACAGTTTCCTGATCAGACAATTGCGTGTGCTGAGCCTGGCATTGCGGGGGGTACGCGAAGACAACATCCTGCTCCGGGCCCCTGCACTCACCTTTTATTCCATGTTCAGCATCGTGCCTGTGGTGGCCCTCGCCTTCGGGATCGCCAAAGGTTTCGGACTGGAAATGTACGTGGAAAGACAGCTGGAGGCAGCACTGGCTGGCAGGGAAGAGGTTTTTAACTGGGTAATGGACATTGTCAACACTTTCTTTATGCAAACCCACGGGGGAACAGTGGCTGCAGTTGGTTTGCTTATTCTGCTTTACACCATCACCATGTTGCTGGTCAATATCGAAGAATCCTTTAACCGGATCTGGCAGGTAAACAAGTCCCGCCCCTGGTCACGGCGGTTCAGCGACTATTTTGCCATGATGTTTCTGGCCCCGCTTTTCTTTATCATGGCAAGTGCCGCCACAGTCTTTCTGAACACACAAATTCAGCAGGCAGACAACGGACTGCTCAACCCTGTGATGCTGGGCTTTGTCCGGCTTATTCCCTACCTGCTTATCTGGACCATTTTTACCCTCCTGTACATCATCATGCCCAATACCAATGTCCGGTTTTCATCGGCCGCCATTGCGGGGATCATTGCGGGAACCATTTTTCAGCTGGTACAATGGGCCTATATTGCCTTTCAGATCGGAGCCGCCAAATACGGGGCCATTTACGGGTCTTTTGCCGCAGTACCCCTGCTGCTGTTATGGATGCAGGTGAGCTGGATTGTGGTGCTGTTTGGTGCTGAACTCTCCTTTGCCAGCCAGCACGTCAAAAATTATGAGTTCGAAACGGAGACCAAAAACATCTCTCAACTGAACAAAAGAATACTGGCAGTTTACATCCTGCAGCGGATTGTGAAAAACTTCCAGACCGGTGATCCACCCATGAATTCAGATCAGTTATCTGAAAGCCTGCACATTCCGAACAGCCTAACCAGGAACATTTTAAACGACCTGGAGGATACGGGCCTTGTGGCCACAACGGACATTTCCCAAACCAGGGAGTATGCCTTTCAGCCTGCCATGGATACGCATTCCATCACCATCAGAACAGTGCTGGAGCGGCTGGATAAAAAAGGGATGAATGTTTTGATCGCCAAACCCACCCCGACTTTGGAGCAGATAAAAGTTGCAATGCACCAGTTTTACAACTTACTTGAAAACACAGACCAGAACCGCCTGCTGAAAGACCTGTAGGCGAGAGTACAACATCCCCGGAGTCGTTTGCCGCACGTGGGCCTCCCCCGGCAGGCGCTCAACCTGCCAGAGGTGGAAGAAATGATGCCGACATGGCTGCTATCTTTTGAGGCAAACTGGAATGGAAATCCCTGCGGCAGACCAATTATTGCAGATCCGGACCGGTTTTCTCCCTTCGCTGCCTGACCGTTCCGGAATACCACGACATCATCCGGAAAAAGACCACAACCAGGGCAAGGCTGATTAAAGCCAAAAGAAATCCGAAACTCTGGCCTCCCACTTCACCGGGGTCCATCTCAGTATAATTGTGAACAATAAAATAAGTGACCACGGCTGCCGCATTGTTAAAAAAATGACCCAAAACGGGCACCCAGATATTTCCTGTGATCACCATCATGTAGCCCAGCACCATACCCAGCACCACGCGGGGCAAAAACCCATAGAACTGAAAGTGAATGGCGCTGAAAATAATGGCGGTCAGGATTACCGCCACATGTGCATTGCGGCTCCACTGGTGGAATATCCTTTGCAGGGCACCCCGGAAAATAAACTCCTCCCCGATGGCCGGAACAATGGCAATAAGGAAAATATTGAACAGCAAACCCTGGTAGGTGGTGACCTGCAGAAAACGTTCTGTCATTACCTGGGCAGCATCTTCAGCCTGCCGCATCCATTCTTCCAGATTCCGGAGTGATTCAGGCAAAGACATCTGCTGGTTAAGTTCCATCACATAATTGACCAGGGGAAGCACCGCCAGCATGATCAGCACGGACAATACCATTCCCGGGACAGCCGGTGTTTTGCCGGCCTGCAGGTACCTCAACGGACGGCCGCCCACAAGGGATGCGAAAACCAGTGACGACACGACAAACATCCCGATATGCGACAGCAGCTGCATATAACGAACCAGGTTCAGGTCATCGGCTCCCGCCAAATCCAGCCCCTCTATCAACCCTTCACCCCAGAAAGGCAGGGCCGCAATAAACCCGACAATAAAAACAACCAGTGTGCTCACCAGCATGACCATTACCAGCAGCAAAAGTTTGACAATGGGATGCAGCCCCCCCAGAATCCCCTGATCTCTCATATGAAGCATTTGTTATATTTTTGTGGTAAAGGTCAAAAATACAAATTCTTTTTATTCGTCGTGGGCACTACCGGAACGGGCATTCACAACCAAAGTATTCGCATCGGGAAGATTACCTTCCTTCAACTTCCGGTTATACTGGCACCCATGGAAGACATTACCGATCCGCCCTTCCGCCTGCTTTGCAAGGAAATGGGTGCTGACTGGGTGTACACGGAGTTTATTTCGGCTGACGGCCTGATCCGGGATGCAGACAAAAGCCTCCATAAACTGGATATTTATCCGGAAGAAAGACCTGTTTCCATACAGATTTTCGGAGCAAATACGGATGCAATGGTGGGGGCTGCAAAAGCGGCACAAAAAGCAGCTCCGGATTTTATTGACATCAATTTCGGATGCCCCGTCCGGAAAGTTGCCTCCAAAGGTGCCGGCTCAGGGATCATGAACGATATCCCGAAAATGGAGGAGATAACCCGACGGGTTGTCGATGCGGTGGATCTGCCGGTAACCGTAAAAACCCGACTGGGATACGACCGGGATCACAAGCAAATTGTTGAGATCGCCGAGCGGCTCCAGGACTGCGGCATTGCCGCCCTGGCCATTCACGGACGTACACGCTGCCAGCTTTACCGTGGCACTGCCGACTGGACATTGATCGGGGAGGTAAAGAGCAACCCCCGTATGCACATCCCCGTAATCGGGAACGGTGACATCTGCAGCGGGGAAGATACCTTAAACGCCTTTGAGCGATACGGGGTGGACGGTGTGATGATTGGAAGGGCATGTATCGGCAACCCCTGGATATTCAGGGAGGTCAGGCATTTCCTGACCACAGGGGAGCAGTTGCCAGCCCCCGGCATCAGTGAACGGCTTGAAGTGTGCCGGCGGCACATTGAACTTTCAGTGGACTGGAAAGGGGAAAAAACCGCTTTGTTTGAGATGCGCAAACACTACAGCAATTATTTCAGGGAAATTCACGGCTTTAAACCATACAGAATAAGGCTGGTAACCGCAGCTTCTCTGGCGGAACTCCATCAGGTTATGGATGATATCGAAAATGCCTTTGTCTGAAACCCTATGCGGATCCTCTGCCTGCTTCTATCGTAACAGAACCGGCCGCCGCCCAAGTCAAATTCATGGCAGTATCAGCCTTTCAATATCCTGTCGCAAACGATGGGTTTCGGTAAACAGGTCATTTACCTCCTGATGCTTCACATCAAGCCAGACTGCATGCACCCCTGCTTTGCGCGCACCTTCCACATGCTGGAAGGAATCATCAATAAACATGGTTTCCCCGGCATCCAGCCCCTGGTCAGACAGCACGTACTCATAGATCTCCCTGTCGGGCTTCCGCATCCCAATTTCAAACGAGAGGTATTGCTTTTCAAACAAAGCGGCCAGGTCAGCAATCCCGTAATGCCGGTTCAGGTAGTCCATATATGCAGGGTAATGGATTGAATTGGTATTGCTCAAAAGGAATGTACGGTAATTTTTACCCACCCTTTCAAGCAAAGCCAACCTTTTGGCAGGAAGATCAAGGAGCATGGCATTCCACGCTGTATCAATCTCAGAATCGGAGATATCAAGGCCCGACAACATGCGCAACTCCTCCCTGAATGAAGGCGGTGAAACCTCCCCTTTATCCATACGGTCAAACAACTGATGCTGCGCAGCCTGGGTGAAAAAGGCATCAAAGTCTTCCATCCCAAGCTTTTTGAATTCATTGATGGTGGCCTGGTAATCGATATTCAACAGGACACCTCCCAGGTCGAAAATGATGTTTTTGATTTTCATTTGTAAGGCAGTTTGTCGGCGCTGACGCGCCTCCGGTTAGTCGTGGCTTCGCCACTCCAGTTGTTGGTTCCGGCGCTTCGCGCCTGTTAGTTACGGGTGACCCCTTCAGGGTCAAACCAACCAACAACCAACAACCAACTAACCAACAACCGCCCGGGCCATTAACCAGGCCATCGGCATCTCCCCCATCACTCATCCCGTGAGAACCAACAACCAACAACCGCTTTGCCCGTTTCCCGGGTCATTGGCAGCTTTCCCTTATCCCCACCCGTGAGAACCAACAACCAACTAACCAACAACCAGACAGCTTCGGCAAAGTAAAAAAACTTTTTCGAAATAGTCATATTATGTGTAAATTTGCACTCGCAAATGCCTGCTTTGCCTGCAGGCGAGGAGCGTTTCGGGCCCATAGCTCAGTTGGTTAGAGTAGCTGACTCATAATCAGTTGGTCCCTGGTTCGAGCCCAGGTGGGCCCACTATAAAAACCAGCCACTTACGAAGAAATCGTGGGTGGCTGGTTTTTTTGCCACAGCATCATTTTTCAACGTATTTTTTTCAATCAGGTATTCCGCCCGATGCACTCCATCAGCTCGCTCCGGCTGATGGGTTTGGTGATGTAGTCATCAAACCCGGTTGCAAGTGCCTGTGCCCGATCCCCGGTCAACGCTTTGGCTGTCTGGGCAATAATGACTACATCCTTGTTGAACCGGCGGATCTCCCTGACGGCATCATCCCCGGCCATGACAGGCATTTTGATATCCATCAGGATCAGGTCAATATCGGGTTGCTTTCTGCAAATTTCCACGGCCTCCTCTCCGGTGGAAGCCTGCAGGGTTTCCTTTGCCACTTCTTCCAGATAGGTTTTCAACAAACTGGAAGACATTTCATCATCTTCGACAATCAACGTCTTAAGCTTTTTCTTCAAGGGATCCTGCAGGTCGGATAGGTCAGAAGCATCATCTGTTTCTTCATGCCCGGCCTCTCTTTCGAAGGGAATGGTAAAATAAAACACCGAACCTTTACCCTCAGCACTTTCTACCCATATTTCTCCTCCAAGCATCTCCACATAAGCTTTGGAAATGGTCAGACCCAGGCCGGTTCCCTCCCGGGCTTCCCTGTCTTCAATGTCTGCCTGTACAAAGCGATCAAATACCGCCTGTTGCCGGTCTTTTGGAATACCGATCCCTGTGTCTTTTACAAAAAACTCAAGGAATGATTCTTTTGCGGTGCAGCCAAACTCAATGAGCCCTTCATCGGAATACTTCAGGGCATTTTTTACCAGGTTGGTCAATGCGGCCAATAGCTTTTCCTGATCCGTAACCACCACGCATTTTGCAGCAGGCAACAAATCCGGCTGCAGAAGCTTCAGGCCTTTACCTTCAGCCTGGGGTCTGAAAAATGAGTAGATAAAATCCAGTTGTTCATTGATATCACATTCAGCCAGTGACACATCCATAACGCCCGCCTCGATGCGCGAAACATCCACAATGTCATTGATGATATTCAGCAACCTGACGCCGCTCTTTTCA
>SL_8KL_010_SEDDRAFT_10004491_pt1 | contig 11194 bp, 10 predicted proteins | sample SodLakKL_010_SED_4_FD_11160 | JGI IMG/M metagenome (IMG submission 11160) | reverse complement strand
GACATCCACGAAAAGGCGATCAAATTCAATCCCGACATTGACCTGCGGGGAAAAAATTCAGAAGAAGCACTCAAAGCACTTCAGAATCATATTGACGATGCATTTCTGCTGGGAATGCCGCAAATCCGGATCATTCACGGAAAAGGTGAGGGTGTGCTGCGACCGGCAGTCCGGAAATTCCTGGCCGCTGTGCCGCAGGTAAACCGGTACAGGGATGAACATCCCGACCGGGGAGGTGCCGGGATCACCATCGTGGATTTTAACTAATCCCGCATCTCATCCTCGTCAAACAGGTCAAGCTGGTTTTCCGTCACATAGGATGGCGGCGGGTCACCCGGGCGATAACGGGCCACATGATTATTGACCAGACTTTTGATAAAACGGATCGGGGTTACCCTGTGCACCTTGCAATAGTGTTCCAGGGCTTTTTTTTGCCCGTCGGTCAGCTTAAAGCCCATCTGCCGGTATTTGATGCGCTTTCTTTTCCCTGCCGTCCCGGTTCTGTATTTTGGTGCAGTATGATCAGCCATAATCAGGCATTTTTTTCGGTGTCATCCAAAAATACGCATTTTACCCAAAAAGAGGTACTTCTGTGGAAAAATTTTCAGGGAAGAGCGATATTTGCCAAAACCTGCACCAGTTTACGCACTTCCTCCATGGAATTATGCCTTCCGAATGATACACGCAATGAGGGCATGGTTTCATCGGCCCCCAGTGTATTCAGCACATGCGATCCCTGACTGCTTCCGGAGCTGCAGGCACTTCCCGAAGACACACAAATGCCCTCAATATCCAGGCTGGGCAGCAGCATTTCAGCATCCACCGTGGGAGGCAAAGAAACATTGAGTATGGTGTGCAGTGAACTTCCTTCTGCATCCCCGTTAAAATGAACATCGGGGATCTCATTGCGCAGCAGGTCAATACAGGCTTCCTTCAGCGACCTGCAATGGTGCTGNTCTTCCTCCATTCGCTGATGTGCCAGCTCAAGGGCCTTAGCCATCCCTGCGATGCCATAAATATTNTCGGTGCCTGCACGCATATTACGCTCCTGCCCCCCTCCCAGCAAATAAGGGGGGAAAAATTTACCGGAGCGCACGTACATGAAGCCGGCTCCTTTCAATCCGTAAAATTTATGGGCACTTCCGACGGCAAAATCCATTCCCAGTTTCTGCATGTCCATGTGCAGCTTTCCGATCGTTTGCACGGTGTCGGAATGAAACAACGCACCGGCAGCGGCACACAATGAAGCCACAGCCTTCACCGGAAGCAGATTCCCGATCTCGTTGTTGGCATGCATCAGGCTGACCAGTGAACGCGGATATTCGGCGAGCAATGCTTTCAGATGAGCCAGGTCAATGTGTCCTGTTTGATCAACCCGCAGGTGATGTACCCGTATTCCCTTTTCTGCCAGGCAGACCAAAGGGTTCAGCACAGCAGGATGTTCAACGGGACTGGTGATCACGTCCGAATAGCCCAGCCCCAGGCAGCAGCCCCACAATATGGCATTGTTCGCCTCCGTCCCCCCGGATGTAAAGAAAATCTCTGCCGGAGACACATTCAGCAGGCGCGCGACGGTGCGGCGGGATTCTTCGATCCTGACCCGGGCCCTCCGGCCCAATGCATGTACAGATGACGGATTGCCGTATTCTTCGCTCATACAGGCAATGACTTCGTCCAGCACATCCTGGTCGGGCCGTGTTGTGGCGGCATTGTCAAAATAAATCACCGGTGTTTTCATGCAGGCAAAAATAACCAATAACTGCAGCAAATAAACAATAAAATCGAATGGATAGTGGCCATATGTTGGGCAAAAAATGTACTTTTGAGTTGGATTTGCCTGGGAATACAAATTTGTATTGCATACAACCCGGTCTGTAAACCCCGGACGTACCATCAAAAAATGGCAGAAGTGAGCGACAGTCTTGTTATAATTCCCACTTACAACGAACGGGAAAACATTGAGAAGGTTCTGCAAATCGTATTCTCCCTTCCCAAAGACTTCCATGTGCTGATCGTAGACGACAGTTCACCGGACGGCACTGCCGGACTGGTCAGTCAACTCATGGAAAAATACCCGGGTAAACTTTTCATGGAATCAAGGAAAGGAAAGCTCGGGCTCGGAACCGCCTATATACACGGGTTTAAGTGGGCGCTCAAAAGAGATTACCGGTTTATTTTCGAAATGGATGCAGACCTTTCCCACAACCCCGGGGATCTGGTCCGGCTTTACCGGGAATGTGCAGAGAACGGTTATGATCTGGCGATCGGATCCCGGTACATTGACGGGGTGAATGTGGTAAACTGGCCTATGGGCAGGGTGCTGATGTCCTATTTTGCGTCCATTTACGTTCGAATGATCACCGGAATGCCCGTACACGACACCACGGCAGGCTTTAAATGCTACAGGCGGGAGGTGCTCGAAGCCCTTGATCTTGACAGCGTCAGGTTCACCGGCTATGCATTTCAGATAGAAATGAAGTTCACTGCCTGGAAAATGGGATTTAATATAACGGAAGTATCTATTGTATTTACTGACCGAACGGAAGGGGAATCCAAAATGAGTTCCGGCATTTTTCAGGAAGCCGTTTTGGGCGTGATCAAACTCAGATGGAGAAGTATTACGAACCCGAAAAGGTATCAGAAACCTTCCTGACCCGCTGCGCTCAAATCCGTTCTGCTTTTTTATTTCACAAAACAATCAATTATGCGGGGCACACCACTGCTGCTGAAAAATGCACAGATCATCAACGAAGGGCGGACCTTTCAGGGAGACCTTGTAATCAACAATAAAGTGATTGAGAAAATCTATCCCGGGGGTCACCAGGGAAGGTTCAACGAGGAATCGGGCCGGTCGGTTGATCTTGAAGGAATGCTTTTATTCCCGGGAGTCATTGATGACCAGGTTCATTTCAGAGAGCCGGGGCTGACCCACAAGGGTGATATCGCTACAGAGTCAAAGGCTGCGGTGGCAGGTGGTATCACCAGCTTCATGGAAATGCCCAATACAAACCCGCAAACCATCTCCGGGAAGTTGCTGGAAGAAAAATTCAGGCTGGGTCAGGAGAAAAGCCTCGCCAATTACTCTTTTTATATGGGGGCCACCAATACCAATAAATCGGAGCTTATAGCGGCCGACCCGAAGCAGGTTTGCGGAATCAAAATTTTTATGGGATCTTCAACCGGGAATATGCTGGTGGATGATCCCGGTGCACTGAACGGAATTTTTCGTGATGTAAAACTTCCCGTTGCGGTTCACTGTGAAGACGAGGAAACCATCAGAAAACAACTGGCAGCGGCAAAGGCAACCTATGGTGAAGACATCCCCATGGCCATGCACCTGCGAATACGGAACCACCAGGCGTGTGAACGCTCTTCGCGGCTGGCTGTTTCACTGGCAGAAAAATACGGAACCAGGCTCCACCTGCTGCATCTGAGCACCGCAGAAGAACTCAGAATGCTTGAGAACAGTACACCACTGGCAGAAAAGCGGATCACTGCAGAGGCATGTGTACACCATCTTTGGTTCTCGGCAGAAGATTATGCAGATAAAGGGGGGATGATCAAATGGAATCCGGCCATAAAATTCAAAGAGGACAGGATGGCGCTGATTGATGGAGTCAGGAAGGGCTTTATCGATGTGATCGCCACAGACCATGCACCCCATACCCTGGAGGAAAAAAGCAACAGCTACCTGAAGTGCCCTTCGGGCGGCCCCATGGTTCAGCATGCATTGCCAGCCATGATCACACTGGCAGAAAGGCAGCAGATCCCGCTTGAAAAAATTGCAACCCTCATGTGCCACAATCCCGCCATTTGCTTTAACGTGGCAAACAGGGGATTCATCAGGGAGGGATATGCCGCCGATCTTGTGGCCATTGACCCGGGTACATCATTCACCGTAAACAAGGAAAACATCCTGTATAAATGCAAATGGTCGCCGCTGGAAGGTAAAGAGCTGAAAGCAACCGTCAAATATACTTTTGTGAATGGTCATCTCGTTTATGAGAATGGCACGATCCATGATGAGGTGANGGGTGAGGCTTTGCAATTCTCACGATAGGNTCCGTCACCTTTACAGGTATCGGCAAAAAATACCGAATATGACGCGAATACCCGGATACTTCAGATTTTTAGCATTTTGTGGGCTGGCAGCCTCCATGTTGCTGTTTTCCTCATGCAATTTTTTCAGGGCCCCGGGCAGAGACGACTGCGACAAACTGTTGTCAAGGGAAACCATGGTGGATGTGCTCAGTGATATGTACCTGCTGGAAGCCTTTCTGGTTGAATATCAACATGTACAAAGGGGTGTCAGGGATTCCTCAGAATATTATTACGCCGGATTGTTTGACCGCCACGGGGTTGAACCTGAGCAATTTGAGGCAGCCCTGGAGTGCTATCTGCTCGACAGACGGGAGATGGACCTGATACATGAGATGATGCTCAACCGGCTCAGCGTCATGGAAACAGAAGAGGAACAATTGCTCCCCATGGATGAGATGAGGGAAGCTCCATTACCGGAAGAAACCCTGCCCCGGGAGTAAACCTGTCCGGGCAATCGTGATTGATTATTCACGAAACAATCCGTCCAGCAACTCATCGCCAGGCACATTGGGTAAAGTTACTTTCAGCCCGGGCTCAGATTCCATGGCCCGCCTGATGGCAAAAACAGCTTCTTTGTTTCGCGCCCAGCTACGACGGGCAATGCCGTTATTCACATCCCAGAAAAGCATATTTTCCAGCCTGCGATCAGCATCTTTACTGCCGTCCAGCAACAGGCCGAATCCGCCGTTGATCACTTCACCCCAGCCAACACCTCCGCCATTGTGAAGAGACACCCAGGTGGCTCCCCGGAAACTGTCACCGATCACATTCTGGACCGCCATATCGGCAGTGAACTGTGAACCGTCATAGATATTGGAGGTTTCACGGTAAGGGCTGTCAGTGCCGCTTACGTCATGGTGATCGCGCCCAAGGATGACCGGCCCCCTGAGCCTGCCTTCCCGTATGGCTTTATTGAAAGCCTTTGCAATTCGTATCCGTCCTTCAGCATCGGCATAAAGGATACGGGCCTGCGAGCCGACAACCAGTTTGTTCTCTTCCGCCTGCTCGATCCAGCGGAGGTTATCTGCAAGCTGCTGTCTGATCTCTTCAGGGGCCTGTTGCATCATCTCCCGGATCTCCCCGGCGGCAAGGCGATCGGTGGCACGCAGGTCTTCCGGATCGGAGGAAGCGCATACCCATCTGAACGGCCCGAATCCATAGTCGAAACACATTGGCCCCATGATATCCTGCACATACGACGGGAAACGAAACGACCGGTCTTCATTGAAAACATCTGCACCTGCACGGCCGGCTTCCAGCAAAAAGGCATTGCCATAGTCCCAGAAATACATTCCCCTTTCGGCCAGTTTGTTTATGGCTTTTACCTGCCGGATCAGAGAAGCTCTCACTTTCTCTTTGAAAAGTTCAGGATTATGCGCCATCATTTCATTGGCCTCCTCAAAACCCATACCTGCCGGATAATACCCCCCGGCGTAAGGGTTATGCAGGGATGTCTGATCCGACCCCAGCTCAATTTCCAGGTCTGAATCTGCAAATTTCTCCCACAGATCAACCACATTTCCCTGGTAGGCCAATGATACGGCTTCCTTGTTGGTTTTTGCTTCACGGGTCCGTGACAACAGCGCATCAAGGTCGTCGTAAACCTCATCAACCCACCCCTGCGAATGCCGAACTTCCGTAGCCTTTGGGTTGATCTCTGCCACCACGCCAATGGCCCCTGCTATCACCGCTGCTTTTGGCTGGGCACCTGACATTCCGCCCAGACCGCTTGTCACAAACACCTTACCTGCAAGATCCTCTCCCTGGGAGGATACCATCCTGCCGGCATTCAACACCGTGATGGTGGTGCCATGTACAATCCCCTGAGGCCCGATATACATGAAGGATCCGGCTGTCATCTGTCCGTATTGTGTTACCCCCAGGGCGTTGAAACGCTCCCAGTCATCCGGGGAAGAATAATTGGGGATCATCATTCCGTTGGTCACCACAGCACGCGGTGCTTCAGAATGAGAGGGAAAAATCCCCAGCGGATGACCGCTGTACAATACCAGGGTTTGCTCATCTGTCATCTCTGCCAGGTATTGCATTGTAATCAAGTACTGGGCCCAGTTCTGAAATACAGCCCCATTGCCCCCGTAAGTGATCAACTCATGCGGATGCTGGGCCACCGCATGATCCAGATTATTGCTCAGCATAAGCATGATGGCAGCAGCCTGGCGCGACCGGTGGGGAAAGTCTTCAATCCGTCTGGCATGGATGGGGTAATCAGGCCGGAAACGGTGCATATAAATCCGGCCGTAGGTTTCCAGTTCATCTGCAAATTCCCCCGCCAGTTCAGCATGAAATTTTTCCGGAAAGTAACGAAGTGCATTTTTAACCGCCAGGCGCTTTTCAGGCGCAGTAAGGATCTCTTTGCGGCGCGGAGCATGATTCACAGAAGGATCATAAGGTTTGGGCTCCGGAAGTTCGTCGGGGATTCCCTGAATTATCGCTTGTTGAAATCCTGAATCAGACATATGCAATCTCTCTTTTGTCAGATTAAATAAAAATACAAACCCGGCATTTACTCATCATCCCGGTTTTCACAATCATCGACAATTGCTGCACTGACATACAAAATATCCCAGGAAAACCACTCCTGCTCAACCATCGACATGGTGATTCCGTCCGCCACGAAACGAAGTCCGGCACGGCCACCCCTGATGGTTTCACCCGGAGCCAGGCATGCAGTAAATTCAGGGGTTTCATACATAATAACCCCGTCACGATAGTAGGCAGGCACAAAAGAAAAGGCCACATAATCGCCCGACAGATTGGTAAGACGAATATTCAGTACCGCATTCGGATCACTCCCGAAAAAACGTTCCCGCTGCCAGCGGTATTCCACCTTGACCTCCTCAATGGTGTCGTGCACATGATACTCTACCTGTGCAAATGCGGTTTTTCCTGCAATGAGAAAAAGGCCCGCAACAAAAAATCGAAATATTACAGCGCGCATGGGTTTGGATTTATGGGTTAATACAACTTTTCTTTCATATTTTTCAGGGAACGGTAGAGAAACTCCCTGGCTCTGAATAGCTGGGCTTTCACAGTTCCCAGCGGCAAATCCAGTTCTTCGGCAATCTCTTCATAAGAACGTTCATCAAAATAACGCATCACAATCAGCGTCCGGTACCTGGGCTTCAGGGTTTCAACAACCTGCCTGATCATACCAACCTTCTGGCTTTTGATGAACCGCTCTTCCGGGTTGATCATATCCACCACAAAGTTGAACTTATCATCAGGGTCATCCAGCTCTTCATTGGCTTCCAGGTTCAATACATTTTTTTTCTTTTTCCTGATAAAATCCACACAATTATTGGATGCAATTTTAAACAACCAGGTGCTGAATGCATATTGTTCGTTATACTGTCGGATATTCACAAAAGCCTTGCCGAAAGTTTCGATGGTCAGATCTTCTGCATCCTGGACATTCCCGGTCATTTTCAGCAACATGTAGAAAATCGTATCACGGTATATCCGCATCAGTTCGGCAAAAGACTGCTGGCAGCCTTTATCAGCGGCATTTCGCACAAGTTTCAGGTCACGTTTCGCTTTTTCGGTATGTTGCTTTTCTACTTCCATTTATTCTTTTTCATCCAAACCGGCGACAGAGATAAAAGCAATGAACACCCCATCAGTATCAATTCACCCGGAAGCGAAAATAAGCAAATTTTACCTTCCCTGAGTGTTTTGGCCCCCATACGTATGATCATCAGATAACTTGTCGTGCGCAACAGGAAAACACCCAGCACCAAAAGACCGGCGGTGGAAAAACCCGAAACAATCATACTGACGGCAAACAACGGGTAGAACAACAGCTGAGCCCACTTATAGAGCCTCAGCATACGCCTGTCACGTTTTTTGTAATACCTGCGGCTGCTCAGCCATTGCTTTTTTGTACGGAGCCATCCCGCAAAAGTCGTATCCGGCACAGAAACAGTATGGGCGGCCGGAGCCGGTTCCACAACGGTATTGTCTTTCCGGGCGGCATAATTGATAAAAAGATCATCATCACCCGCTGCTATCTTATAGTGGGAGGTAAACCCCTTTAGCCGGTAAAACAGTGAACGGGTATATGCCAGATTCCTGCCTGACCCCATGAAAGGACGTCCCGCTGCAGCCATTCCCATGTAATTAAGCGCTGTGGTCAGGTTGTCAAGCCGGATCAGCTTATTCAGCAAGCCCGGCTTTTTCTCAAAGGCCCCATAGCCCAGTACAATCTCCTTATCTTGCTCAAGCTGAGCAGCCATACGGCTTACCCACGCCTTATCCGCCGGATAAGAAGCAGCCTCTGTAAGGAGCAATAATTCATGTTTTGCAGAGCGGATCCCCACCGACAGGGGGAGTTTTTTCCCCTGCATAAAACTGACGCTGCTATTGAGATTGACCACTTTCAGGTGAGTATTACTCCGCTGCATCTCCCGCAGTAATTGATCTGTGCCATCATTGGAAGCATCATTCACCACAACCACTTCATATTCGGGATGATCCTGCCCGAGCAGCAAAGGTAAATGACGGCTGAGATGGTCATATTCATTGCGGGCAGTAAGCACAACAGAAACCGGAGTTAAAGCGCCACTTTCATGATGGCTNTCCGGGTCTGAGAAAGCAATGCGACGAAAGTAATACCAGTGCCACCAGAGGTGAATCAGTGTTACCAGTGCAAATAATGAAAATAACAACCACTCCCGGGGCAGGGCAGCTCCTTCAATCATTCCCGTTATTGAATCCATAGTGTATTCGGAGATTTACAGGAAGACAAAATTACCACAATCTAAGGTAATAGTTTCTATCTTTGATAAAAAATAGCACCCCAGATGAAGTTTGACATTTCGGCGCAGGATAAAGGCAGCAAAGCAAGAGCAGGGGTTCTTTCCACAGATCACGGAGAAATAGAGACCCCGGCATTCATGCCTGTCGGAACCGCTGCCACGGTCAAGGCCATTCACCATAAGGACCTGGAAAATGAAGTCCGTCCGGATATCATCCTGGGCAATACATATCACCTTTACCTTCGCCCGGGGTTGGAAGTACTGCATGAGGCAGGTGGCATTCACCGCTTTATGTCGTGGAAAAAACCAGTACTCACCGACAGCGGGGGTTACCAGGTCTATTCCCTTACCGACCGCAGAAAAATCAGCCGGGAGGGCGTTCAGTTCCAGTCCCACATTGACGGGTCAAGACATACATTTACCCCCGAAAAGGTGATGGATATTCAGCGAATGATCGGAGCAGATATTATCATGGCTTTTGATGAGTGTACCCCGTATCCCTGCGACTACACCTATGCCAGGAAATCGATGCACCTGACCCACGACTGGCTGGAACGCTGCTGCACCCACTTTGACAATGCACAGCCGGAGTATGATTATTCACAAAGCCTTTTCCCCATTGTCCAGGGAAGCACGTATAAAGACCTTCGCAGGGAATCGGCCTCTTTTATCCGGGACTGCAACAGGGAAGGAAATGCCATCGGAGGGCTTTCTGTGGGAGAGCCGGCTGAAGTGATGTATGAAATGACTGAGCTGGTCTGTGACATATTGCCGGCGGACAGGCCCCGCTACCTGATGGGGGTGGGCACGCCGCAAAACATCATCGAATGTATCGCCCTGGGGGTCGATATGTTTGATTGTGTGATGCCCACCCGGAACGCAAGAAACGGGATGCTCTTCACGCGGCAGGGGATTATCAATATCCGGAACAGGAAGTGGCAACACGACTTTTCCCCCATAGACCCGCTGGGAGATGCATTTGTTGACGGCAGGTACACCAAAGCCTACCTTCGCCACCTTTTCGTAGCCGGGGAAATGCTCGGTCCCATTATCGCTACCCTGCATAATCTGAGGTTTTATACATGGCTTATGGAAGAAGCCAGGAGGCAAATCNANCATGATAATTTTGAAGGATGGAGGCAGTCTGTCACCGTTAGTTTGGCACAGAGATTGTAAAATAANNGTATATTTGCCCCGTTCTCACGAAATTAAACCCCGAGTAAANCAAAGTCAACAAGGGCCCGGACNGGCATGCTGAAAAAACTGGACATCTATATCATTAAAAAGTTCCTGGGAACCTTTGTCTATGCCATCACGCTGATCATTCTNATTGTGGTCATCTTCGACCTGTCGGAGAAGATTGACAAATTCATTGACAACCAGGCTCCCTTCTACGATATCATCTTTGTTTACTACCTCAATTTTGTTCCTTACTTCATCAATCTGTTCAGCCCCCTGTTCACCTTCATCGCAGTGGTTTTTTTCACTTCCAGATTGGCTTTCAATACGGAAATCATTGCCATTCTGAGCTCAGGGGTAAGTTTCCGGCGCATGCTGGTCCCGTATATGATATCGGCCATGCTACTGGCCCTGGTATCGGTGTATCTCTCCAATGTAATGATTCCGGCAGCCAACGAAAAAAGGCTTGAATTCGAGTATGTATATGTCCGGTCACCCAACCTGTCAGCAGGGCGCCACATTCATATGCAGATTCGCCCTGGTGTTTTTATTTACCTGGAATCATTCAATGAAAGGACGCAAACGGGTTATCATTTCTCGCTGGAAAAAATTGAACAGGGAGAACTTCAGTATAAACTGTTTGCAGACCTTGCCAGGTATGATGAAGAGGAAGACAAGTGGCGTATTGAAAATTACAACATCCGGGAAATACACGGCCTGGAAGAGAAACTCAGCTTCGGCAGGACGCTTGACACCGTACTGCCCCTTACACCCCGTGATTTCATCCACAACATCAAAGACATGGAAACGATGAATTTCAGGGAGTTGAATGAATTCATTGCCAACGAAAGATTAAAAGGATCCGAAGCCGTCAGCTTTTACGAAGTGGAGCGGCACCGCCGGATGGCCTTCCCGTTTTCCACACTTGTGCTAACCCTGATCGGGGTCGCACTTTCCAGTCAGAAGGTCAGGGGCGGTATCGGATTGCACCTGGGCGCAGGAATTGCCCTGAGCTTCACATTTATCCTGTTTATGCAGGTTACCACCACTTTTGCAACCCAGGGGAACCTTCATCCCATGATGGCCGTCTGGATTCCCAACATCCTGTTCGGCTTACTCGGAATATACCTGATCAGAAA
>SL_8KL_010_SEDDRAFT_10004490_pt1 | contig 11195 bp, 7 predicted proteins | sample SodLakKL_010_SED_4_FD_11160 | JGI IMG/M metagenome (IMG submission 11160) | reverse complement strand
CTACGGCGGAACGGATTCTCACCGTTCTTTGCTGCTACTCATACCAGAATTCTCGTTCGAACGCGGTCCACTCGATCTCACGACCAAGCTTCTACCCACGCACGACGCCTTCCTACCAGATTACTTTTCAGTACTCTAGGGTATCGGTAGCCGACTTAGCCCCGTCCATTTTCGGGGCCCACAATCTCGACTAGTGATCTGTTACGAACTCTTTAAAGGAAGGCTGCTTCTAAGCCCACCTCCTAGTTGTTTTGGACTGCGGACACCCTTCAATCTAACACTTAGTCGGCATTCATGGGACCTTAACCCTAGGCTGGGTTCTTGCCCTTTCGGACACCAGGCTTACCCCGGCGCCCTCACTCCTGTCGTCTACGGCGATGATGAATTCGGAGTTTGACAGGATACCAAGGGCTCTCGCCCCCGAATACCCAATCAGTGCTCTACGCCATCATCTACCTCAAACAGGGCCTACCTTCGAGTAGTCTCGGAAGGAACCAGCTATATCCGGTCTAGATTGGACTTTCACCCCTATACCCAGGTCATGGGAAGGATTTGTAGCTCACTACCCCTGCAGGCTTCCACCTCCCTTTCGGAAGGCTTCACCTTGCCCAGGCATAGATCGACCGGTTTCGGATCTCTGACCGATGACTCCAGGCGAGCACACCTCGTTCCTCTCCCGCAGATGCGGGATGCGAACTTGTTGGTTTCCCTTTGGCTCCGCCCTTAGCAGGCTTAGCCTCGCCATGGATCAGAACTCTCTGGCCCGTTTTTCAGAACGTACGATAGCACATCGGTCCACTCTTGCTAAAGAGCTTCGTCCCTTTCATGCACTATCAGTCTGTAACCATCTGGTTTCAGGTTCTTTTCATCTCCCGTCAAGGATACTTTTCAGCTTTCACTCACGATACTAGTTTACTATCGGTCTCGAGTTGTGTTTAGGGTTGGGAGTGTATGCCTCCCAAATTCACGCGCGATATCCAACGCACGCTACTCTGGAGACCCCGAATCATCTTTCCATCTATCTCCTACGGGACTATCACCCTCTTTGGTGCTCTATTCCAAGAGACTTCGCATTGGATGGGTAAGATGTGCCAGGATCCAAAACACCACATGTCCTTACCATTTCTGGAAGGATTCGGTTTGCTCTACACCGCTTTCGATCGACTTTACTCACGGCATCTCATTTGATTTCTTTTCCATCCCCTACTAAGATGTTTCAATTCGGGGAGTTCCCTATCCGCATGGATCGCTAGAGGTTTGCTCTAGCAGGAAGTCCTATTAGGCGATCGAGGGATCTAAGGTTCCTTGCGCCTACCCCTCGCCTATCGCGGCTTGGCACGACCTTCGTCGGCACTCGAGCCGAGCCATCCACCAGATGGCCGAGCGACTGCAGCAACGCTGCCAGTCTGGTACACATCCAGGTCTGCGTATGATCGGTAATCATCGGATCAGTACGATCCTATACCCTTCCTCGACAACCATATTCCATGTCGCCGAGTGCATCTATCAAGTGCATCAATACATAACGTATCAGGGGTATTTTAAACTTACTTCCCGTGAGCTCATTTCGGAGCTGATATCCGGAAAAACCCCATCTTCCGGCCACGGGGAAAGAGTTAGGAAGGCACCAACTATAAAAGCATTTTGGAGACATCCCTGGTATTTGATACAAGGGACGAACCGATCACGAACAAGAATATATCATATCAAGAATTATAGGTAAAATATAAGTGTTAGTTCTTAGATAAAAGATTAGATGGATTTGTATGACGTAAGTCTGACGGTGGTTCTACCATGAAAAAGATCCCTACAGGAGTCAGTGATCTAGATACTATCATCAAAGGCGGCGTCCCCGCCGGTTCAGTGGTGCTACTTTTCGCAGAGATAGGTTCCGGTGGTCTAGAATTCGTTTATACTTCATCTGCAAAGATATTGAGAGCTAAGGAAAATCCCGAAGATATACCCACCATCTTGGGAGACGAGTGTAAAAGTTCTATACTACCCGAAGAGATACATTACATAACGTTTTCAAGGGCAAAGGTAGACATACTACAGGAGATCAAGACTTCCTTCAATCAAAATTATTACGACATCATCGAGGAAAATGTGAATTTTAAAGACCTTTCCCAGCAGTATTTTAAAAGGACCATGGTACCGCCGGGGTGGGCCGGAGACGACGGTACCAGTCTTTTTTCAGATAAAAAGGAGACGGACCTTTTGGAGGGACTCGTACACTTTCTAGAAGAGAACGCACAAAATAACATGGTGGTCATCGACTCTTTGACCGACTTGTTGACCAATACGTCCATAGATAACGATAAACTGGTGACCATAGTAAAGGGCATGAGAAGAGCCTCTAGAAGATGGGGCGGCGTGATATATCTTCTACTATCCAAGGACATCTTAGATAGGAGTTTGGAGTATCATATAATAGACAGTGTGGACGGTGTCTTTAATTTCAGATGGTCGGAGAACAAACGAGTTTCAAAAAGGCAGCGCTACTTGATAGTTGACAAGTTCATGAGCGTTTTACCGCATCTTAAACGAGAAAAGATAGCTAGATTCACGGCGGAAGTCACCGATTATGAAGGTTATATAGTCATAAATTATGAAAGGATAATATGAGGTGAGATCATGGAAAATCAACCAAAGGAAAGGATAAAAACGGGCATAGAGGGTTTAGACCAGATGTTGAGAGGTGGTGTTCCGAAGGGGCATGTATTCACGGTGATGGGAGCCTTCGGTACCGGAAAAACAACCTTTTCTCTGCAGTATATATGGGAAGGTTTGCAGAAAGGCGAGTCGGGCATATTCATAAGTCTGGAAGAAGACAAAGACGCTATGATCGAAACGGGACTTTCCTATGGATGGGATTTTCAAGAATACTTAGATCAAGGAAAACTAGCCGTCGAAAAGTTAAGACCCGAAGATGCGGAGGCCACCATAAAAAGGATAAAGAGCGATCTCCCTCGATTCATAAAGGATTTCGGAGCCGAAAGGATCGCCTTAGATTCCATCTCACTGATGAATATGATGATGGATACTCCTCAGCAGAAGAGGGATCAACTTTTTGCGCTCAGTGAGATGATCAAGGAAACAGGAGCTACCGCCTTACTCACCGCGGAAGTAAAAGACGACAACCCGGAGAGTTCACGAGACGGCCTCATAGAATATACCGCCGACGGTGTCATACTGTTGAGGTACAATCAGAACGAATCGGGAGAAGTCCAACTCAGCATACAGGTAAAAAAGATGAGGAGGATAGAGCACTCTAGAAAGATAAAATCATTCGATATAACCGACAGCGGCATAGAAGTACATATGGAAGGAGCGGTATTTTAAAAAAAAGAGGGTAATCATGGGAGTAGGTATAAGAGATATAGTAAAAAGCCAAGAGATCACATTCCAGGACATGGATAACAAGATCATAGCCATCGACGCTTACAATATAATCTATCAATTCTTATCCAGCATAAGGCAGAGGAACGGTCAACTTCTAGAGGACTCTCAAGGAAGAGTGACTTCTCACCTTTCAGGGCTCCTCTACAGGAACGCTAGATTGATAGAGAACGGTATCAAGCCGGCCTACGTCTTCGACGGGGCACCGGACATAATGAAGGAAGGTACCCTAGAGAAGAGAAAAGAGAGAAAAGAAAGAGCTGAGGAAGATTACGAAAAGGCTCTTGAGAGAGGGGATCTCGAAGAGGCGAGAACCAAGGCCCAGCAGACTTCACGTATCAGTGCCGAGATAGAAGAAAGCAGCAAAGAACTGCTAGACTTGTTGGGTATACCCTGTATTCAGGCTCCGGCGGAGGGAGAGGCTCAAGCGGCCCATATGGTAAAAAAAGGAGATGCCTGGGCAGTCGGAGGTCAGGACTACGACTCCCTACTGTTCGGAGCTCCAAGGCTAGTAAAGAATCTGACCATAACGGGTAAAAGAAAGATGCCCGGTTCCCAACGATACAAGGAGATAAGACCGGAATTGATGGTCCTCGAAGATATATTGAACGAACTAGACATAGATAGGGAGCAACTGATAGATATAGGTATATTGTGCGGAACGGACTACAACCAAGGCGTTAAGGGCATCGGTCCAAAACGAGGTCTGAAGTACATAAAAAAATTTGAAGACCTGGAAGGTGTTTTAGAGGAAAAAGATAAAGATGTCAACAACTATCAAGCCATCCGAAATATATTCCTAGAACCCAAGGTAAAAGACGACTATTCCCTAAAATTCAAAAACGAACTCGGCGACGTGAAAAGCTTCCTCTGCCATGAAAGGGACTTCTCGGAATCAAGGGTCGGATCCGCTCTAGAAAAGATAAGAGATGGTTTCAAGAAAAGAGAGCAGACCAGTCTTTCCTCTTTCTGATCTCCTTCAACAGAATTCATCCAAACTTGGTGTGGATATCTTATCATTTTCGAAGAGAGATTCTATCTCCATCTCTAGCTGTTTTATCCGTTGGTATAAGTACTCGGGTACCTCGTACTCTTCGACCATCTTTATGGAAAAATCCAGATATTTCTTTACACCGCCTTCGTGTATGGTAAGAGTTAGATTTCCTCCACACTTACAATCCCCGCTCAAAGGGATCCTCCTATACTTGGTGTTGCACTTGGTACATCTGATCTTCTGCACGCCGAATTTGTTGAGATTCCCGATCAAGTCAGGTATAAAATGATCGCTGATCACCCTGCTCACAACGTCAGTGGTGTCGACGGCTCTGATCAAGTCGGCAACTTCGATCTGGGCGTTCATCTTATCGGTCATCTTACCCAGTCTAGTGTATCTACTGGTAGAAGGCCCCTCGGCGATATCCGTGGTTTCGTGAGTGTAACCGAAATCTTCGTACTGTCCCTCCTTACCAAGCCTGTCTTCTACGGTCTCCACCAGATCTTTTACGTCTTTTGGATCCGCATACTCCTGTGCCTTTTCATAGAATTCCAGAGGATAGCTCCATCCAGTATCCACGTTATGTGCCTCGCTGTCGATCTCCGACGGGTCTATCTTGGTGGTCATGACCAGTGGCGCATCCATCAGACCTCCTCTTTTCTCCGGCAAGAAATACTCGGAAAAATTCAATAAACCGTCTAGAAGAAGCATTATACAGTCCTCGTCCCCATCACAATTACGCCTTTTCGACGCATGAAAGTAAGGATGTGCGTAACCGGCCCTGCCTCTATGGAAACCTATGATCCTGCCGAGAACACCGCCGGACGTATGAGGTGCCAAACCCACCACGAGTTTTCCTATCAAGTCCTCCTTTCGCTTAGCTTTATAATAAGGATCGAGATCGTAGTATTTTTTCAAAAGATCGTCTACGAATTTAGCGACCCTCACCATGTAGTCGCCTCCGTTTTGGGATATGATAAGATCTTGGGGCTTCAATTCGACTATCTGATGCTCGTCTTTCAGCTCTTTATCGTGTACGTCCCTTTCATATCCGAGTTCCTTCGCTTTGGATAGAGTCAAACCTATCTCGGCCGGTTTGAAATGTGTCAAAGGCAGGTCCGTCATATCATATCTCGAGGTCCCGTCCTTGAAAACGTATATTTCATGTTTAGCTCTCAGGATCCCTTTCTCTAAGGCCTCGGGTGTTTTGGTTTTGGTTATAAGCCCCTTCACGCCCTTGATCTTTTTTACATTTCCTCCTTCCCCTAAAGTATTCAAAGCCTCTCTGTATATGTTCTTCATGGGTATCTTTTGGGATTGTGGTTCGCCCAATATCTCACATCTACCCCCGCACGAACATCGGATCTGAGCGCTGCTTTTTCCGCACTCCTGGCACTTCCTAGCGCTTATATCCACCTCTATCACTCCCTTGTCCACTGCTTTCTTCACCAGCCTCTGCGAAGCTCCTTCGTCACCCACGGGAAACAGACTGTGGACCGGCGGCTTCATCTTTCTTTCCTTGGCTTTCTCGGGCCTAGCCATCCTCGATCCTATAGATGTGGGGGCCTTATCCTTTATAGGTACGCCGGCGAGTTCGCTCAAATACTCTAATATGTCGTCTTTATCCGATGCTCGTTTAGCCGTGAGCTCTTTACCATCTATACCGAGAGTGAAAAGAAAAGCTTCGTGTTCTTCCACGAAGATAGTTTCCTCATTGGCCGTATGAGGGACCCCTATGACCTCCATGGTCCGTTTTATCTCCTGTTCAAGGGGAAGGACAAGAGCATCGTCTTTTAATTTTCCTTTCTCTAAGATCCATCTTCTGAGTTTTTTGACCTTGTCCATGTCAGGATAAGTCCAAAAATAGATATATTCAGGATGTAAAGGGAGACCTCTTTCTTCAGATAATTCCACCGCCTTTTTTGCGGTGATCTCATCTTGGCCTATATCTTCATCCACCTCTTGGATCCACCATTCGTGACAGTAAGCACCCGGGACTAAAACGTGATTGTTTTCGATGAATTCACCGTAGGGCACCAATATCTCACCCATATCCATTATCTCTTCCAACTTACTCTGAAGTTCCTTCCCCTCTTTGGAAGAATCCACCCGCTTCACCGTCCCGTCTTTCAACAAGACAGTAGGTCCGTCTATGCTGTCACAGGGAGTTATGGCCCCCGCCTTACCCGGTCTCTCCGTTTTTATCTGCGTTCCAAGAGCCATGAATTCATCGCTGAGGTACATGGCGGCGGGATTGATGGCCACGGACGCCAAACCTTCGGTCCTTGTCCTTCCGTACCTCAACCTGAATCCGCCTTTTACACTGGGATGACCGAATACGGGGCGTCCCGCTATGGTCTCTTTTATGTATTTCGTCTTGGGCGAGATCCCCTTGGGTCTTTCTTCTTCCTCTTCTTCCTCTTTCTTTCCAGATACGTAGCTCTCTATGTATTGGTCTAAAAATTCCCATCCCTCTATCTCTAACTTGTCAACGTGCTTTTTCAGCTTTTTGGCCTTGAGGCACATCCCCTCGGCGATGACCAAACATGCGCCTCCTCTCACCTGATTAGTATTAACTCGGGGCAGGTCCCTGTTTCCGGAGACCTCTTCCTCTCCCGTACCTTCACCGCTTATACTCACAGGGCAGCCTTCGACTATCAACGATATCTCTTCAGGCGATGGCGTATATTGTAAACCCAAAGATTTCTTGTACAGAGGTATCTCCTCTTTGAAACGTTGTATCTCGGCGGGGATCGGTTTGAATCTATCGACGCCGAGTTCTCTTCTGACCACGTCTGCGATGAGAACACTCATGGCCTGCCCGGTACCCCCTGCCGAGCGTATAGGACCTGCAAAAGATAATTCAAGATAATTGGTTCCGTCATCATTTTCTCTCAGATTGACCTCTCCTATCCCCTCTAGAGGTGCAACGAGGATACCCTCCGTGAGTACCGCCAGCCCTATCCTAACGGCATCCTCTATCCGCTCGGCGGGACTTCCTCCTTTTCTAGATGCGACCTCTTTAGCTATCCTTATGGAGACCTCTTCTCTATCGTATCTTTCACTGAGCTCTCTGATCTTCTCAGCGGTGTTTTGCACTCCGGTCAGTTCCTGGGCCCTCAAAGCAAGGTCCTCGGCCCTGGGTATCTCTACCTCTTTTTTTGGATCGTAACCCAAAGACCTCGCTTCCTCAGCTATGGAATAGCATCTATCCGCCTCTTCCTCCAACTTTCGAAAGTAATCTCCCATTTCCTCTGAATGAACTAATTTTGACATCATTACACCTCGGCCCGAAATGAAAACCTTCGGTAGTTCACCTCTATTGTATTCAAGATAATTAAGGCTTTTGAAGAAAAAGAAAAGGGGTTTTAGTAGAGTTCCATGAATCCGTCTAAGAACTCTTCTAATCTGCCTTCCTCTTGAACGTCTAATTCAAAAGTCACGTGAACCAAGGGCTTGTCCACTTCTAGCACTCTACTCAGGTCTATGGGTGTACCCGTTATGACCAAGTCGCAGTCGGAATCATTTATGGTCTTCTCAAGATCTTTGATCTGTTTTGGAGAATAACCCATGGCAGGAAGGATGTTTTCAAGATGCGGGTTTTCTTCAAACGTCTCCTTTATAGAACCCACCGCGAACTCTCTCGGATCTATTATGTCTGCCGCACCGTACTTTTCAGCCGCTAATTTTCCGGCGCCGAAGGACATACCGCCGTGTGTGACCGTGGGACCGTCTTCAACAGCTAGAACCCTTTTACCCTTTACAGCGTCAGGATCGGTCACTTTTATGGGAGAATTCGCTCTGATTATCGCCGCCGATGGATTCGTTTCCTTTATGTTGTCTTCTAACTCCTCTATATCTTCTTCCGATGCCGTATCACACTTATTTATTATGCAGATGTCGGCCATCTTCAAGTTCGCTTCACCGGGATGATATCTGGTTTCATGACCCACCCGATGAGGATCTAAAACGACTATGTGCATATCCGGTCTGTAAAAAGGTGTGTCGTTGTTTCCACCGTCCCATATCAGGATATCTCCTTCCTTCTCCGCCTCTCTCAGGATGGCTCCGTAGTCGACGCCGGCGTATATGATCATACCCTTGTTCAGATAGGGTTCGTATTCTTCTCTCTCTTCTATGGTACATTCGTGCCTATCTAGGTCCTCGTATCTTGCAAATCTTTGGACGGTCTGTTTTCCTAGATCACCGTAGGGCATGGGATGTCTTATGGTGACCAGATCCGATCCATTCTCGTTCAAATATTCACATATCTTCCTGGTGGTCTGACTCTTGCCGGCACCCGTCCTGGTAGCACAAACCGATATCACGGGCAACCTCGCCCTGAGCATGGTCTCGTTGTTGCCGAGTAATGTGAAGTCGGCTCCGGCGGCTATAACTTCTGAAGCTTTATGCATAACGTACTCGTGTGTTATATCACTGTAGGAGAATATCACTTCGTGTATGCCTTCTTCTTTTATCATATCAGTCAATCTTTCTTCGGGGATTATGGGTATACCGTCAGGATATAATTTACCCGCTAACGAAGGAGGATACCTTCTGCCTTCTATATCGGGTATCTGCGTTGCGGTAAACGCCACGACTTCATAACCGTCGTTGTCTCTAAATACCGTGTTGAAATTATGAAAATCTCGTCCAGCCGCGCCCATTATAACGACTCTTCTTTTTCTTTTCTCCATGTTACCACTGGTTTTCCCTATATGCATGGCGTATTTCTACTTTTTGGATTTAAACGGGTGACTTCCTCACCATTTTTGAGCGATACCGTTCAGGTGCTGATCCAAATACGGATGGCGGTTGTTACCAACCGCAAAGTAAGGGAATATTCTATTTCTCAAAGATAGTGGGATATGAACGCCTATTTCCTGACGGATCTTATGGGTCTGTTTCAGGTGATAAACGCTAGGGAAGGTGATAGGAGATTGAAGATAGCCGGAGCGGAACATCTCGAGCTTCTAGCTGTCAGGATATTCACCATTTTGATCTTAGAGATCCTCTTCTGATCATCCTTAAAAGAAGTCTTTTGTTTTGAGTAGTTTTTCATATCCTGCCTTTTCAAAGTCTTTGTCTTGTGACCAAAGATAATTCTTGGTCTCGATAGCTAACCCAAGTATCTCTACGTCTTTTTCATCTGGATCACCCGGGTGAGGAGCGAGACCCACCATAAGAAAGTGAATAAAGCCTTTAACACTGACTATAACCGCAGTTTGGACACGTTCTGCATCCTTCGGTCAGGGTCAACATGGAACCACATTCGGGGCAGGCTGGATTCATCCCTTTAGAGACCAGCTCCTTTACGGAGGAATTGACCTTGTTCTCTCCATCTGTAGGGAGTTGGGCTTGTTCCGTTATCTTTCTTCCTTCCTTGTGCCACTTCATAGCCTTGGCCATGGCGTCCGGTATGGATAATATCTTCTCTCCGTGCTCAAATGCTATCTCCGGCGATCTTATACCTTCCAATTGGTCTATTATCTCAGCCACGGGTATATCTGAGCGTAGACATAAAGAGATCAACCTGGCTAAAGATTCAGTGAAGGATTGAGTAAAACCTCCCGCTCTACCGATCTGGGAGAATACCTCGAACATGCCGTGCTCGTCCTGGTTTATGGTAACATAAAGTCCTCCGTATCCCGTATTTATCTTCCTGGTGGTACCTTCTATCGTCGCGGGTCTCCTTCTAGGATGCCTCTCAGGTTTTTCTTCAGCGTCTTTTTCCGTCTCACTTCCAACTTCCATCACCTGCTCCTGACGAGAGCCGCTTCTGTAAACGGTTACACCTTTACATTTCAATTCATAAGCCAGGTCGTACACCTCTTTTATCTCTTCCTTGGTGGCATGGTTGGGGAAGTTCACAGTTTTAGATATGGCGTTATCCACGTGTTCTTGAAAGGCCGCCTGCATCTTGATATGCCACTCGGGCGTTATCTCTAAGGCGGTCTTGAATATCGCCTTCATATCCTCTGGGACCTGCTCTATATCAGATAGGGTGCCCTTTTCAGCTATCTCTTCCATGAGCTCTTGGCTGTAGATGCCTCTCTCGCGCGCCATCTCTCCGAACACGGGATCAGGCATGACCAGAGTTTCGCCGTCCAACACGTTCTTCACGTAAGAGACCGCGAATATGGGTTCGATACCTCCGCTGGAATCCGCTATCATGGAAGTGGTATTGTGTGATACGAAACCGTTAGCGATATAGGTATTGTTCTCGGGAACCTCCAGATCATGAGTTCTTGCGGTCCCCTTTTCCTTCTCCTTCACGGTTCCGATGAAGAAGTCATTTTCAATGAAACGTTTGATCGCTAGGTCTTCCTCTTCCGTGTTTTCAACAACTTCCTCTGCAGTCCTTTTCGTCAGGAATTGATACCGTGACTGCCTTACACTGTGTTTCAGTTCAGGGTTAAGCTCATTGAAGACCGCTAACGCCATGAGTTCCCCGACCATCACAGGAGAAAAATCATGGTTTTCGAAGGACTGTGGAGTCAACTCCAATCCTTGTTCAGGAGCTTTCGTGATAGATCCTACCTGGTTTAAAAATTTATTATCTTCACTTTTGTTGAGCCCTCTAACGACGTATCGGTCTTTATCTCCGTGATGATTCTCCCCCGATCTCCTTTCACGTTTGAAAACTATACCTAGGCTCAAGAGCAGTATCTGGACCTGTTTAGAAAGTTTTTTAGACTCTGTCGAAAGTTCTACTTTCCTTGAGCTATCGGCTTCAAACAGACCGCGAAGGAACGCCTTCGCCGGTTTTCTACCCGATCTCATCACCTGTTCAGGTACTANC
>SL_8KL_010_SEDDRAFT_10004488_pt1 | contig 11196 bp, 12 predicted proteins | sample SodLakKL_010_SED_4_FD_11160 | JGI IMG/M metagenome (IMG submission 11160) | reverse complement strand
GAGTCAGTCACAATCGTGAGCAGCCCAAACGGGCCGATTCGGTCGACGGCGTACCGATCAGTAAACGCCGCCGTGATCTTTCGTTTCGCCCACGGACCTGCNACACCGGTCATCGCCAGCATGATGTTGCCGACGATAAATGCCGCAATCAGGGCAGCAATAAGCTCGCCGATTGGGCCGCCGAGGCCGAGAATGTCAGCGATGCGTTCGGGCAACATGACTTCGCCCTGCAGCAGACCTGCCATTAGCGATCCACCTCACCAAGCACGATGTCGAGACTGCCGAGCGATGCGATGGCATCTGGGACGTACTCGCCGTTCGACATCTCAGGCAGCGTCTGGAGGTTCGAGAAACACGGACTCCGGATCTTGAAGCGCGCTGGCTTTTCGGTGCCGTCCGCACGCATGTAGATTCCGAGTTCGCCTTTCGCGCCCTCAACGGCCCGATAGATTTCGGTGTCGTCGTCGGGTTTGATCGTCCGCGGCACGTTGGCCTGGATGTTGCGTTCGTCCTCGGGCCAATCCTCCAAGAGATCGATACACTGCTCGACGATCCGCGCGGACTGTTCGACTTCGCGCATGCGAACGAGCAGTCGACTGTAGTTGTCACAGCCGTCTTCGACGGCGACCTCCCAATCGAGTTTGTCGTAGTAGCCGTACGGATCATCGCGTCGGAGATCGTAATCGATCCCCGACCCACGAGCGACAGGTCCGGTCGCACCGTAGCTTTTGGCGACCTCCTTTGGCAGGACACCCGTGTTGATGGTCCGCATCTGGAGAATCTCGTTGGAGGTGATCATGTCGTGGTACTCTTCGAGTGCGGCTGGGAGTTCATCGAGGAAGTCGCGAGTCATCTCGAAGAAGTCCTCACGAGGCTCTGGAAGATCCCAGACGACCCCACCAAGCCGGAAGTAGTTGAACATCAGCCGCTGGCCGGTGAGATCTTCGAGGATGTTTTGGACCTTTTCGCGGTCCCGGATCGAGTACATGAAGATCGCCGTGAAGTCTCCATAAATGTCCAAAGCAAACGTCCCGAGCGCAAGGAAGTGGGCTGCCATCCGGCACAGCTCTGCACCCATCGTCCGGATAACTTGGGCGTACTCTGGAACCTCGATGTCTGCCATGTCTTCGGCCGCACGCGCGTAGGCCCACTCGTTGAGCAGCCCAGCCGAGATGTAGTCCCAGCGGTCGGGGTACGGCATGATCTGGTAACGATACGTGCTCGATTGGCACATCTGTTCTTCGCAGCGGTGCAGATAGCCAATATCGGGTTCGAGATCAACGACCTGCTCGCCGTCGAGGACGGCTTTGACGTGCAGCACGCCGTGGGTTGCTGGGTGGTGCGGACCGATGTTGAGATACATCGTCTCGCTTTCGCCCGGTGCCTGCTGGTCTTCCAGAAGTGGGTTTTTGTGCTCTCGGAGCGGGACAACCTGCGGCTGGTCTTGGTCGTAGTCCAACCCGAGCGGATGGCCCTGCCACGTGTCGGGCAGGAGAATCCGGCGGAGATCTGGATGGCCTTCGTACTCGATGCCGACCAGATCGTACGCCTCGCGTTCGTGCCAATCTGCGGTGCGGAAGACCTCGTTTGCCGACTGGCTGACGGGGTTTTCTTTGTCCGCAGGCACAACAATTGAGACCTCTTGGGTTCGGTCGGCGAACTTCGTCAGATGATAAATTGACTCATAGCGATCCTCGTACTCCTGGGCCGTTACACAGGAGAGATGATCGAAGCCGGCCTTATCGCGCAGTCGACTCAGCGCGTCGACGACCGTATCAGGTTTGATGACGAAGCCCGGTGCGTTGAGATGATCATCGCGGCCGATGACGAGCTCGCCGAGAAGGTCGGCAAGCTCTTCGGGTGACTGTTCGACAACGCCAGTGGTGTCGGGAAGTTCGACGCTCATGGTGAATCAGCCCAGTTGTACCGCATGACGAGATCATCGGTGTCGATCTCCTGTGCCAACTGGTCGACGATCTCGTCGCGTTCGAGGTTCCCGAACTGTTCGAGCTCGTATGGTTTGACGACCACGGGCGAGGATTCACCGTTGGCGATTCGTTCTTGCAGCTTGGCAACCCCATAAACGAGTGCCTCCGGCCGTGGGGGACAGCCCGGGATGTGGATGTCGACGGGGATGACCTCTTCGGCTCCTTTGACGACGTTGTAGCCCTCTTGGAACGGGCCGCCAGAGATCGTACACGAGCCCATGCCGATAACGAATTTGGGTTCGGGCATCTGGTCGTAGACGCGTTTCATCCGTGGGGCGAACTTCGAGACAATGGTCCCGGGGATGATAATCACATCAGCCTGTCGAGGGGAGGCTCGTGGCACACCGGCCGCAAAGCGGTCCAAGTCGTGTTTGACCGCGTAGGTGTGCATCATCTCGATGCTGCAGCACGCAATGCCGAACTGGAGCATGAACATCGACGAGCCACGCACCCAGTTCATGAACTTATCGAACTTGGTGAGAATAAACGGCGAGGAGCCGAACGCTTCGCGCAGCCGCGAGTTGAATCGGTCGTCTTGGCCCGCAAGTCGCGCATCGCGGGTTTCAGTTACTACCTTCGAGGTGTCGGTGACGAATGGTTGTTGATTTTCGCTGCTCATGTGTTTTGTCTCTCTGTCTTACGCGTGGCCGCACGGACGCTTTTCGTCCACTGAACTGCGCCGACGCGCCACGCCCATACGAGACCGATGACGAGGATCCCAACGAACAGTAACATTGGGAGCAGCGCTTGGGACAGCGGAACGCCCGCCTCCAGTGCGCTGCGGTACATAACCGCCCACGGGAAGATCATCACCGTCTCAATATCGAAGACGACGAACAGCAACGCGACCATGTAGTACTGAATATTCAGCTGGACGCGCCCCGAGCCGGTCGGGATCTCACCGCTCTCGTAGGTCGTTTTCTTGCCTTGTTCGGGGACACTTGGACGTAGGAGTGCCGAGACCACCATCATCGCCAGTGGGATGGCGATCCCAACAAACGCCAATGCCCCGATTGCTATCCATGACATTCCGAGTTCTCCGTAACGTGCGAAGGTTTGAACCCGCCCCTCATAAGCGTTGATTTTTGACCGGCTGTGTCAGGTACTCGGCTCGCACGGACACCGAAGTACAAACCGAACACCAAATCCTCAACCACTCATCGGAGTCTGACAGTTGATTACCAGCGGTCCCAACAGTACAGTATGCACTGTGATGCAGTAGTCGACGACTACCTATTTGTGCAGTTCTGAAGTCTCAGGCCTCGACAGAGCGAATCGAATCAATCCGGGCGAGCAGCTCCGCAACGCTTGGCCGGTCACCGGGGCTGTTGCCACGGTAGACGGAGTCGACTATTGGCTCAGTAGCTGTGGCTTCGATGACGACGGCTTCGGGCATGCGACCGATCATATCATGGAGCCCGCCGAGCGCGCCGAACCGGGTCGGCTGGTCATACTGCTCGCCGACCGTCTTCGAGCCATCGGCCAACAGCGGAAACGGCAGCTCGGAACTCTTGGCCCACGTGCGAGTTCGGTCGACCGGCTCTGGGAGGACGGCGACGACATCGGCGTTTCGGGCCTCGAACTCCTCGTAGCGTTCGGCAATCGTCTCGACCTGGTTGCGACATTTCGGACAGTGGTAGTCTCGGAGGAACAACAGCACGAGTGCCTTGCGGTCGGGATCTGCGGCGTAATCGAGCAGTTGAAACGGATCGAAAGCGGTTGTTACGTTCGGGAGTTCGAAATCAGTGAGTTCGACCATTGATCTACTGTTGTCTCCGGTCGAATAGTTAATGAATCAAAATGTAACCACCCCCTCTGTAGGTTACCAGCCGGTTACTATCCGGGTCAAGACACAGAATTACTCAGAGAACGCTTCGGGCAGCGGTTTCATCTCCACTCCATCAGGAGGATGGAGGTTCTCGATCCCCCAGACGCCCATCGCCCGAATAACTGGTTCGAGCGACGCGCCGAACTCAGTCAGTGAGTACTCAACGCGGACCGGTTTGTCGTCGATTACCTCGCGGTCGACGAGTCCTTTCTCTTCCAAATCGTCCAACGCACCGGACAGTACCTTGTTCGAAACGCCGTCGGCTGCGCGTTTGAGTTCGTTGAACCCCAGCGGTTCAGCCTTGAGAAGTTCGAAGACGATGACTGGATGCCATTTCCGCCCGATGAGCTGTGCGGTCGTCGTCACCGGACACCACAAATTCCCCGTACACCAGACATCCAGCTTTGTCTCGTTCATACCGCACCCACTTTCCAGTGGATAATAACTGCTGGGAGCCGATACGAGCGGTTAGGCGTCGCGCTCACGAAAGCCGTCGATCCCCAGATCGTGGAGGGCCTTCGAGACCTCACCAACGCCACCCTGCAGCGAGTCGTGGTATTCAACAAGCGCCTGTTCGATCTCGTCGTGTTCGCGCGAAAGAATCTGGCCAGCCGAGAGTCCCGCATTAAACGATTTGCCGGCATCAACGGCGGTGATCGGTGCGCCGGTCGGCATGCCGATGACGCTGTCGACTGATTTCTCTTGGACGGGAACCCCAATCACGGGAATCGGATACGCAATCGAGGCCGACATGTTCGGCAGATCAGCCGACTTCCCACCCGCGCCCGCGATGATTACATCGATGCCGCGGGCGGCGGCGGTTTCACAGTAAGCATACATCAACTCGGGCGTGCGGTGTGCAGAGACGACATAGCTCTCGAACGTAAAGCGACTCTCCGGCGGATTTTCGAACTCGGTCTGTTCGGCGAATCCCAATTCTTCGAGAGCTTCGTACGCACCGGCCATCACGTCGAGATCCGAATCCGACCCCATGATAATGCCCACGTCGGGCGTCTCGGCTGGATCGCGGTTCTGTTCGGCCTCGGCTTCGAGTCTGTCGATCAACTCTTGGACTTCGACTGCGGTAGTCATTGGATACGTGGATACACTCAGTGGTAGCCTTTGGCTACTACGGTTTGTGTCGACCGCTCACTGGGCGTCGCCGTCGACCGCTCACTGGGCGTCGCTCTCGACGAACGTCAGGCCGTCCCGGAGCGATTCAGTGTGGTCGAGCAACTCCTCGCGGTCGCCAACCTGAGGATCGGTGACCGTAATGTGGCCCATTTTCCGCAGCGGGCGGACCTGCTGTTTGCCGTACCAGTGCATGTGGGCGTTCGGTGATTCGAGGACGGTCTCGACGTTATATAACGTGGCTTCCCCGGGTTCGTCGACGTCGCCCAAGATGTTAGCCGAGACCGTCGGTTCTCGAAGCTCGGTTGGCCCAAGCGGCCAGCCCAAGACGGCCCGGATGTGGTTTTCGAACTGCGAGGTGCGTGCACCTTCGATAGTCCAGTGGCCGGAGTTGTGGGGCCGCGGCGCGATTTCGTTAACGAGAATGTTCCCGCCCTCGGTTTCGAACAGCTCGATGCCGTACACACCCCGGCCGTCAAGGAACTCCAAGACCTCCCGAGCAACGTCTTGAGCGCGGTCGAGAGTCTCGTTGTCGCTCCGGGCCGGCGAAACGCTGGCCCGCAGGATTTCGTCCTCGTGGATGGTTTCGGTGACGGGGTAGGTCGCGACCTCGTCGACGCCTTTGACGCCGATAACGCTCACTTCGCGCTCGAAGGGAACGAACGATTCGGCCATGGTGTCGACACCCAACAGCTCCAGCGCGTCGGCTGCCTGCTCAGGGTCGTGAACAGGGGTGTTTCCTCGGCCGTCGTAGCCGCCCTCGCGGGCTTTCAGCATCACGCCGTCGAGTTCGTCGACGACCATCTTCAGGTCCTTTTCGCCGCCAATGCCGATGAACTCCGGCACTGGGATACCGGCATCTGCGAGTGCTTCCTTCTGGACGAGTTTATCCTGAATCGTCCGGAGGGTCCCCGGATCGGGGTTGACCGGAATATTGTACTCGTCGGCGACCGCTTCAAGCGTGTCGGGGTCGGCGAGTTCGATTTCATACGTTAGAGCATCACTAACCGAGGCGAGTTCCCTGACTGCGTCGGGGTCGTCGAACTCACCGACGATCTGTTTGCGGGCGACTGGCGAGGCCGGACAGTCGGGTGTCGGATCAAGCACAACGAGGTCGACACCGAGCGGCGCGGCGGCTTCGCAGAGCATGCGGCCGAGTTGGCCGCCGCCAACAACGCCGAGCGTCGGGCCGGGGAGTGTAGTCATGTCCGAGGGATTCGGTCGACGGGCCAAAAGCGTTCCCAACCAAGTTGCCAGTTAACCACCCGCAGCGGCCGTCGGACGCGTGCCGGCGATAACCAGCCACAGCCCAGCGAGTGTCACCGCACACGTGAGCGCGAGTGCGGCGGTGTAGCTCTCTGTGTAGGCAATCGAAGCGGTCCCCAGCGGCGGCATCGCCAGCGAACCGATTCCGGCTGAGATGTTGAACATCCCGACAACCGCCGAATCCATTTCGGGCGGATACACCTCCAACAACAGCGGAATGTAGAGCGTCGCACAACCACCGAGGCCGAGACCAATGAGCACGACGCCGATGGCGACTACAGGGACCGGGGGAGCGACCAGGAGCGCGATACCGACTGCCGAGCCAGCGAGCGCGCCGAGAAACGCCCGCCTCGAGCCGATCCGGTCGGCGAGATAGCCGCTGGCGATCCGCGAGATGATGCTCACCCCGCCGATCAGCCCGAACGCTGTTGAGGCGCCGACGGCACTGAGTCCCCGGGCTGAAAACAGGTCGACCGCGAACGCTGCGAGCAGATGGTACCACGCGAACGCCAGTCCCATTCCGACAAACAGATACTGAAACTGCCGGTCGCCGGCCAACCCGACCGACCACTCGACCATCTCGCCGACCGAATCGGTCGAGTGGTCGACCCAGTCGGGACGCTTGCAGACGAGTCCCGCCAGCAGAAAGCCAACAGCCGTCGTGCCGATAATCAGCCCGAAGGCCTGTTCGACGCTGTAAGCGTCGAAAGCGAGTTGCCACAGCGGCGGGAAGATAAAGAGTCCAAGACCGTTGCCGACGAAGATTAGCCCCGTAGCTGCTCCGCGGTGTTGTTCGAACCACCGAGGGACGACCGAAGCGACGAGCACAAACGCGGTTCCAAGTGCCAACCCAAGCAGCCCAAACACGACGAACAGGCCGAGATAGGAGTCGACGACGTACAGTGCGGGCGCGACGAACCCCGTTGTCGCTGCGCAGGCCAGCAGAATCCCGCGTGCCGGCAGCCGGACGCCGAGCACACCGATCACGCCGGAGCCAATAAAGAAGGCAAACAACATCACCGAAAAAACGGTCGACAGTGCAACCGGCGAGATGCCGAACGCCTCGCTAAACGGCTCGCGGAAGATGCCGTACGAAAGCGGCGTGCCGAACGTAAACACCATTGCAAACGCCCCGACACTGGCGACCAACCAGCTGTGTCGACTGTCGGCAGTTGCTCCGGATACCACAGCCCGGGTTTCGTGCAGGCGGCTGAAAACGTTCTGTTTCGACCGGCGAGAACGGTAGGTCTTTTGCCGAACCACGTGACCTCCGAGTATGACCGCACTGGGACTGGTAGTAGCCCAATTCAACAGTTCAGTTACCACCGAGATGCAGGCGGCAGCCGAGGCAGCCGCCGCCGACCGAGACGCAGAAATCGTCGACGTGATCGAAATACCGGGCGCATACGATGCGCCGCTGGCTGCCGACCGGCTGGCTCGCCGCGAAGAAGTCGACGCTGTGGCCGTCATCGGCGCAATCGTCTCTGGCGACACTGACCACGACCGAGTGATCGCAGATGCAGCCGCCCAAGGACTGACTGATGTGAGCCTCGAACGCGACAAACCTGTCACCTTCGGCGTCAGCGGGCCGGGGATGAGTGGTGCGGAGGCTCGCGAGCGACACGAGAAAGGAGCGGAAGCCGTAAACGCCGCCGTGGATATGGTAGAGGTACTAGCATGACCATGGAGTTTGCAGACCGAGTCGGTCGGGTCGAACCGAGCGCCACGCTGGCGATCAGCAACCTATCAAGCGAACTGCAGGCCGAAGGCAAAGACGTCGTCGACCTCTCGGTCGGCGAGCCGGATTTCCCGACGCCTGAGAACATCGTCCAAGCCGCCAAAGACGCGATGGACGCCGGCCACACCGGCTACACCTCCTCGAACGGGATTCCAGAACTCAAAGACGCGCTGGCGAAAAAACTGAACGGCCAAGGAATCGACGCCAGCCCCAGCGAGATCATCGTCACGCCGGGCGGCAAACAGGGACTGTACGAGACGATCAACACGCTGATTGACGACGGTGACGAAGTTGTCCTCCTTGATCCCGCGTGGGTCTCCTACGAGGCGATGGTCAAACTCGCCGGTGGCTCGCTGAACCGCGTCGATCTGTCGCCATACGGCTTCCAGCTCGAACCGGGCCTCGACGATCTCGCCGAAGCAGTCTCCGACGAAACTGAACTCCTCGTTGTTAACTCACCGTCGAACCCAACCGGCGCGGTCTACTCCGACGCAGCCCTCGAAGGTGTCCGTGATCTCGCGGTCGAACACGACTTTGCGGTGATCTCCGATGAGATCTACGAGCGCATTACCTACGACGTCGAACAGACCTCGCTGGGCTCGCTCGACGGCATGGAAGACCGAACGATCACGCTGAATGGCTTTTCGAAGGCGTTTTCGATGACTGGCTGGCGACTCGGCTACATCCACGCTCCACAGGATCTGATCGACGAAGCGAGCAAACTGCACTCGCATTCGGTTTCCTGTGCGGTGAACTTCGTCCAGCATGCCGGCGTCGAAGCACTCTCCGAACGTACTGACGAGGCAGTAGCGGAGATGCGCGAGGCCTTCCGCGAGCGACGGGATATGCTTGCGGACCTCTTTGCGGAACACGATGTCGACGTCCCAGTCGGTGACGGCGCATTTTATATGATGATCCCGGTCGACGACGATGACCAAGCGTGGTGTGAGGGCGCAATCCAAGAGGCTCACGTGGCGACCGTCCCCGGTAGCGCCTTCGGTGCGCCCGGCTATGCGCGAATCTCGTATGCCGCCAGCGAAGAGCGTCTCCGCGAAGCCGTCGACCGACTCGTTGAGCACGAGTACCTGTAATCACCGACAGAGTTCGGCGGTTCAGCGGCCAAACACGTCGACTGCGTCGGGCCCTGAGCGAAAGTAGGAGTCGACTACTGATTTTTCACTGTCTGTAGGGCGAGATTACTGGCTCCACTCGATCCGATAGACCTCGGTGTCGATTGCTTTGGTCGCTTCTTTATGATGGTCGAACTGACGGTCGACCTCAAAGTCGGCGGCGAAGGCGTGGGTGACCTCTCCAGCGTTGTCGGCCGCAAACGCCTCGATAAACGCTTGGCTGCCGGTGTTGTGAACAGAGTACGAGACGTCAGCGATCTCGGCGGCGGTCTGCAGAAATCCTCGGTCGGCTCCTTCTTGGCCGTTTTGGGCACCGAACGGCGGGTTCATGACGACGGTCGCCGGCTCATCGAGTGCCAGTGGTGGCCGGGTGGCATCAGCCTGCAGCCAGTGGATTTCGGTGGTTGTGCCGACCCGCTTGCGGTTCGCTTTGGCCGTCCGGAGCGGTTCGCCGTCGACCTCAAGGCCAATGACGCGACGGGGGCCCCGAAGGGCGGCTCCGAGTGCGAACATCCCCGTGCCGGCACCGAGGTCGACGACCGTCTTACCGCCGAGGTCGCCTTGGAGGTCCGCCAGGTGGATGACATGGGCTGCCAACGACGGCGGCGTTGGATACTGTTCGAGCGCAGCCCGCGGGTTCTCGAAGCCGGCGACAACCGCCAGTTGGCCTTCGAGGTCGCGTTTGCGAGCCATCTCAGGGCCTCACAGTCGGTTGTGGGCTGCCGCCCGCGGTCGCTCGTCGGGACTGAATCATACCGACTGTACTGGCCGTCGGCCCAAAAGTGTTACAACGGAACTACTGGGTGGTACACCAGCCAATATCCAACCGATTGGCACTAACAGAATGCATACAAAACCGCGTTTAGCATGAGAGACAATGTTTCTCATTCGACAGCAGTTCTATTGTTCTTGTCAGTAGGCCGTATTCGCTTCTCATGGCCACAAACAGCCGCCTCAGCCGATTTGGTCGAACGGTCGACCGTCACGTCAGACGTTTATTACAGAAGACAGGTCTGTTTTATTTCAAAAACGTTTAAATACAGTCCGAACCACAAACCTTATAATGGAACGTCCGAGCAGGCAGCGCCAACAGGAGCGAGAATCGGAACAGCAGTCGGACGAAGCGCTTGAATGTCCGGAGTGTGGGTCGGACGAAATCGTTACCGACGCCGATCAAGGCGAGTTGGTGTGTGATGACTGTGGGTTGGTTCTCGACGAACAGCAGATCGACCGCGGACCGGAGTGGCGGGCGTTCAATCACTCCGAGCGACAGAGTAAATCCCGCGTCGGCGCGCCAATCACTGAAACAATGCACGACCGCGGGCTGACAACCACGATCGACTGGAAAGACAAAGACGCCTACGGCCGGTCGCTGTCGTCGGAAAAACGCAGTCAGATGCATCGGCTGCGCAAATGGCAAGAACGCATTCGCACCAAGGACGCCGGCGAGCGCAACCTCCAGTTCGCACTCAGCGAGATCGACCGCATGGCGAGCGCGCTGGGTGTCCCCCGGTCGGTACGGGAGGTCGCCTCGGTCACCTACCGACGAGCACTCAATGAGGACCTCATTCGCGGGCGTTCAATCGAGGGCGTTGCGACCGCAACCCTGTATGCGGCCTGTCGACAGGAGGGGATTCCGCGCTCGCTTGACGAGGTCGCCGAAGTCTCACGGGTCCCACAGAAAGAGATCGGCCGAACCTACCGGTATATTTCTCAAGAACTCGGACTTGAGCTCCGGCCGGTCGACCCCAAACAGTTCGTTCCACGCTTTGCCTCCTCGCTCGGATTGAGCGAAGAGGTACAGGCGAAAGCCACCGAAATCATCGATGTCTCTGCAGAGGAAGGCCTGCTCTCAGGGAAATCACCAACCGGCTTTGCGGCTGCGGCGATCTATGCGGCTTCGCTGTTGTGTAACGAAAAGAAAACCCAACGCGAGGTAGCTGATGTCGCCCAAGTGACTGAAGTCACGATTCGGAATCGGTATCAAGAGCAGATCGAGGCGATGGGCTTCCGGTGACCTCCTCCTCGCTGTAAACGACGAGGCTTCCCACGGTACCGCACCGCTGAGTTGGGATATTTACTGGTTGACGACCTGTCGGCATGACGGGCCGATGG
>SL_8KL_010_SEDDRAFT_10004484_pt1 | contig 11203 bp, 10 predicted proteins | sample SodLakKL_010_SED_4_FD_11160 | JGI IMG/M metagenome (IMG submission 11160) | reverse complement strand
AACTAATGAAACTGAAGAGCAGGTCTACCAGCATGATTTTTTTCATACAACCAGCGTAACCGATTTCAGGGTCATCCAAAAGGGTAATCCTCCACCTGGTTATCCGGCAGAGCCTTGCCCGGATGAATATACGGTTTTTCCTTTTGAAGAGGAATATGAAAAAAGAAAAGAGGCTTTCCTGGAGCACTGCCTGCGCAACCCTGCTGCTCCGACTATAAAGGGATATTATTATGAATTGGCCAGACTCTATGAAAATGCCGGACCGGTTTATGAGGGTGCAATTGAAGGAGCGCTTGAATATATAGATAAACGTTTCGATTGCTCGGACTTTGTTCTGCTGGGTATAATTCGCCTTTTATACCAGTTCCCTGATAGTAAGTTAATAAGCGAAGAGCTTCTTGCCGGTGCTAAAAAAACGGTGCTTGGCTTTAAATACTGGCCGGGTGAACCGGGTATTGACTCTATGTGCTACTGGACAGAAAATCACCAGATTATGTTCTTATCCAGTGAATACCTGGCCGGACAGCTTTATCCCGCCGAAGTATTTAGCAACTCCAAGATGACTGGAAGAGAAAAAATGGACCATGCCCGTCCGCGCATACTCCAATGGCTTTCATTGAGATATAAAACCGGTTTCAGCGAGTGGCTTTCACATATTTACTATGATGAAGATATTACCGCCCTGGTAAACCTTGTTGATTTTTGCCGCGATGAAGAAATAGCTGCAAAGGCAAAAACGGTTCTTAACCTGCTTCTCTACGACCTGGCCTTAAATAATTTTTATGGTACTTTCTCTTCAACTCACGGGAGGAGTTACGGAAAGGAGAAGAAAAATGCCCTGGTTGAATCTACTATCGACACGGCCAAGCTGTTATTCGGGATGGGTATATTTTCCGGCAGTGATAATATGAGTGCTGTGACCCTGGCCTTAAGTCCTGAGTATACTTTGCCTCCGGTAATATATGAAGTTGCCAAAGATCAAAAACGCCCTGAAATGATTAATCGTCAGCGAATGGGCCTTAAAATCGATGAAGCTGAAAAATGGGGGTTAAACTTTAAAGACCTGGACAGCGGAATGGTCTTTCTCAGCATGGAAGCTTACACTCACCCAAAAACAATAGCCCTGACCATGAAAATGTTTGATGCTTTTCGGTGGTGGGAAAACCAGTTCTTTGACATGTTCAAAGCGAAAAAGAAATTGATCGGTTTCCTGCGCACATTTAACCTGCTGTCTCTTTTTGCCCGCCTCTTCGAAAAAGATATTACCAGGAATACCAGGGAAGAGGTTAATCTTTATACTTACCGTACTCCCGATTATATGCTCAGTGCCGCCCAGGATTACCGGGCCGGCTATGGTGGTGATCAGCAGCATATCTGGCAGGCAACCTTGTCGCCCAGTGCAGTTTGTTTCACAACTCACCCGGGAAGCAAGGAAGATAGCTCAGCTGGTTATTGGGTTGGGTCGGGGACCTTGCCGAGGGTAGCCCAGGTTAAAAATGTCCTGATTGCAGTCTATAAAATATCTCGCATGCCCGGCATTTACATGACAAATAAATTATTTTTCACCCATGCCTGGCTTCCCCGGGATTGTTTTGATGAAGTAGTTGAAGAAAAAGACTGGGTTTTCGGCAGAAAGGGAGATGGCTACATTGCCCTGCGCTCGCAAAACAGCTATTACTGGCAAACTGAAGGAGATGATGCCGGCTGTGAAATTATAGCCAGTGGTTTGAAAAATATCTGGATTTGCGAAATGGGACGATCCGAAGTCGATGGAGAGTTTGAAGCTTTTATCGATAAAATTGCCAGCGCTTCTATTGTATTCAATGGACTTAATGTTGCTTATAATTCTCCATCGCAGGGTCTGCTTGAATTTGGCTGGCAGGGGTCACTGAGGCAGGAGGGTAAAGTAGTAGAGCTTGGAGGTTATCCCCGCTACGATAATCCTTATTCAAAAGCAGATTTTCCATTGTCAACTTTAACCATAGAAAATGCCGGTAAAGATGCGACATGGAGATTGTTCCCGAAATGAATTTGTTATTTTTCTTTTGGAAGGAGTTATATAATGAATAAAAAGGTTGTTACTTTCGGAGAAATAATGCTCAGACTTTCTACCCCCGGACATCAACGTATTCAGCAAGCCCAGGCTTTTGATGTAACCTACGCCGGTAGTGAAGCAAATGTTGCTGTATCGCTGGCCCAATTTAATATGAATGCTTTCTATGTCACCAGGGTCCCTGACAGTTTAATTGGTATGGCAGCAATAGGCAATTTGCAGCGTTACGGAGTTGATACCAGCTATGTTGCTAAAGGTGGCAACAGGCTTGGCATCTATTATCTCGAAAGCGGTTCAGCACAACGGCCTTCAAAAGTGATCTATGACAGGGCAAACTCTTCTATAGCAGAAGCAAATCCTTCAGACTTTGACTGGGAAAAAATATTTAATCAAAGCTCATGGTTCCACTTTACAGGTATAACGCCGGCCCTTGGAGACAACGTTGCTTCTATAACTAAAGATGCAGTTAGGGCTGCAAAAAAAGCAGGTTTAGCTACCAGTGTGGATCTTAATTATCGTAAAAATCTTTGGTCCACGGACAAAGCGAATAAAGTTATGTCTGGATTGATTGAAAATGTGGATTTATGTATTGCTAATGAGGAAGACGCAGCTAAGGTTTTTGGGATCGAGGCTGAAGCGGCAAAAGTTTCGGAAGGCAAAATTGATGGTTCATCCTACAAAGAAGTGGCGAAAGAATTAAAGAAAGAGTTCGGTTTTAAATATGTTGCCATAACCCTGCGGGAAAGTTTTTCAGCTTCACATAATGGTTGGTCCGGCCTTTTATATGATGGCACTGATTTTTATATTTCAAAGAGATACGATATTACCCCCATAGTAGATCGTGTAGGTGGAGGAGATTCTTTTGGTGCGGGTCTGATCTATAGTTTGCTAAGCGGGAAAAAACACCAGGATGCAATAGAATTTGCGGTTGCTTCATCCTGTCTGAAGCATACTATTCCAGGAGATTATAACCTTATTACATCAGCTGAAGTTGAGCTTTTGATGAAAGGCGATGCATCAGGCAGAGTTCAGCGGTAAAGTATCTATCAGTTATTCTGATTGTGAAATTCTTTAACTATTGTTCTGAATTGACGAGCCTTTTCGGTTATTCTGCTAAAAAAACCTTTATCGCTACCGGCAGTTAATTCAGATCCTATCCCTACGGCAAGACAGCCATTTTCTAACCACTCTGCTGCATTGTCCAGATTTACACCACCCGTTGGGATAAATTGTGCTTGCGGTAGGGGCCCTCTAAAAGCTTTCACGGATTTTGGTCCTAAAATACTGCCCGGGAAAAGCTTGATTATATCTGCACCGGCTTCAAGTGCAGCAACCATTTCAGTTACTGTCATACATCCGGGCATATTTAATATCTGGTAGCGATTGCATGTTTTTATAACATCCAGGCTCAGAGAAGGGCTTACTATGAATTTTGCCCCGGCCAGCATGGCCAGTCTGGCTGATTCCGGATCCAGAACAGTCCCGGCTCCCAGGAGAATTTCCTCTTCATTAAAAATTTTTGATAATGTTTTGATAGTATCTATTGCACCAGGAACAGTCAATGTAATCTCTATAACATCTATTCCACCTTCTTTTACTGCTTCAGTAATTTTCAGTGCATCTTCCGATGATCTGGCTCTAATAACAGCAATAATTCCAGTTTCGCGGATACGATTATACACAGCTATTTTCTCCTGCAATATTTCCCCTCCTCTTAGGCAATTTCTCTAAATAATTCTACCATGCAGGCACTCCATAAGTAACCGGAAATTGAATATGTAGTTCAAATAAAATTCAAAATAACTTATTGCTGAAGCGTGCTGCTATTTAACCGTTTTACTCTGCTTCATCCAGAAGGTTTTCAACTCATGTTTTCTGCTGCCCATACCTAAAAATTCGCCGTGGTCTAAAATGTAACCGGTATTCTTTTTATGGACGGCCCTGAACTTATCAGCATCAGCAGGTTCATTTTTTTTGCCTAAAACCGAATTGCTGATCACCGGTGCATGGTTAATTATATCAAGGGAGGCCTGGTCCACAGATACCGGATCGGTGGAGGCCAGGATGCCAAGGTTTGAAACAATCGGGATGTCATTCCAGGGTGCGCAGTCACAGTCCGGTGTAACGTTCATGACATAGTTAATAAAGCCCGTTTTACCCTGCTTGGGCTTTATTACCCCGTAAGCATATTCAGCGGTTTTTTCCTGGATTGCAGCTTCATCTGTTTTCCAGTTAATCGGAATGGCTTCTACCGGGCAAAAAGCCACGCATTCTCCGCATCCGATACAGAGTTCTTCATTGATAAAAGCCTTATTATTCTCAACCCTGGAGATTGCATCTTCAGGGCAGTATTTAATGCAGGTTCCGCAGGCAATGCATTTTTCAGGGTCCACTTTCGGCACCATGTCGGAATGCATGGTTTGTTTGCCGGAAGGGCTGCCGCAGCCCATGCCCAAATTTTTCAGGGCTCCGCCGAATCCAAAAAGTTCGTGGCCTTTTACGTGACTTACGGCAATGATCGAATCAGCCTGGTGTACGGCGCTGCTAATTTTAACAGTGTCAAAGTGCTTTCCGCCAATTTCAACATTGACATAGTCAGCCCCGATTAATCCGTCGGCAATAATAACGGGAGCGCCGACAGTTTCATAGGTAAAGCCGTTCTTGATCGCCGTTTCGATATGATCGACAGCGTTACGTCTTTTCCCTCTGTACAGGGTGTTGGCATCGGTTAAAAAGGGTTTTCCGCCCCTTTCCCTGACCATATCTGTGATAACTCTGAGCAGGGGAGGAGGGGTAAAGGCAAGATTGCCCGGTTCGCCGAAATGAAGCTTAATAGCTACCAGGTCATTCTTTTCTATACAAGCAGTGATGCCGGCCTTTTTAGCTGCTTTCCTCGTTTTTTCCAGCAGGTTTCGGTCGGCTTTTGTGGTCATATCGGTATAATAGACTGTGGAAGTCACTGAACATCATCCCTTTTAAGAATATTTGGTTGCTCTATAAAAACAATTCAAGTTTATTGCAAAAAATCCTTTTAAATTTTGTTAACGGAGATTATCATTTTTGAATAGGGCACTTTGACATTTCAAGACGGTTTACTAAAATTTTACATTCAAGTATAATACATAATATACTTGCTTAAGGGGAGGTAATGAGCATGCCTCAATTATCGTTATACGTGGATGCTGAAACCCTGAAAAAAATTGAAAATGCGGCAGAGCTTGAAAATACTTCTATCTCCAAATGGGTTACAGGTAAGCTTGCCAAGTACCTTGAAAAAAACTGGCCCGAAAACTATAGAAGCCTATACGGTTCAATCGATGACAATAGCTTTTGTGTTGAGACTATCAAAGATTTTTCAAGTGATGCAGAAAGAGAGGAACTATGAAACATGCATTACTTCCTGGATACTAATATTTGCATTTATTACCTTTAAGGTTTATATCCGGTGCTCCTTGATAGGATGCTTATACATAGTGTGAGTGAAATTAAGATTGCTTCAATTGTCAAAGCTGAACTGCTATACGGTGCAGTGAATAGTAAAAAAAGAGTAGATAACACGAGTAAGGTAGGAAAATTCCTGCTTCCCTTTGAAATTGTTCCTTTTGATGATAAAGCGGCCGAGATATATGCACACATAAGAGCAGATACGGATAGTAAAGGCAATCCAATCCTATTGGGCCTAATGACTTAATAATTGCTGCAACAGTCCTGGCTAATAGTGGCACTTTGATAACCAATAATCAAAGTGAGTTTATTAGGATTGATGGCTTAGAAATTGCTAATTGGACAAAATAAATTTCACCCAAACCCATATTGGTAAAGTTTAACTAAGCATTGTTTTACTTATTATAGTTCTGATACGCGTTAGCTGTCTCTAACCTCTGATATCTCTTTGCAAGACAGCAGATCAGAGCAGTGGCAAGCCTGATTGCTAATTTTACTGTGAGGGCAACCAGGGCATTGAATGCCGTTTTTCTTATCAATAATAAGCTTGATGCATGCCCCGATGATAATAATTGAAATAGCCAGCAGGGTAGCTATATTCCCCAGCATCAAACCGCCTCCTTTAGAATATGCTTTGAATTTTGGTCATTTCTGCGGATCAGGTAAGTTATAATGCTAATAAATATTGCAACTCCTGCAAAGCCCGGGACTAAACCGGCCCCGAAACTTCCCGTTGTAATTAACGTACCAACCTGGTATACGAAATAAGCCAGGGTGTAACCTACTCCAAACTGAAAACTAATGCCAGCCCACAACCACTTTTTGCTTTCCATCTCGGCATTCATTGCGCCAATAGCGGCAAAGCACGGAGGCGTAAAAAGGTTAAACATCAGGTAAGCCAGGGCTGCCACAGAGGTAAGGCCCATTACAGCTGCTACATCGCCGGNTCCGGAAACCAGTTCGAATTCCTCAGTATCGATAAAGTTTGTCAGGCCATATACCACAGCCAAAGTCCCTATAACATTTTCTTTGGCAATAAAGCCGGCTATAGCTGCTGCGGCCAACTGCCAGGCACCAAACCCAAGCGGTACAAAAAGAAGAGCGAAGGGACTGGAAATGCCGGCCAGTATGCTTGTGTTTTCCATACCGGTTTCAACAACCTGGAAGTTCCAGGTAAATGTTTGCATTATGTGAACGGCGGCATTACAGACAAGAATAATTGTTGCTGCCCTGATTATAAAAGCTTGTGCTCTTGACATCATTGAAATGAGAGCCCGCTTTAAACTCGGCAACCTGTAATCGGGAAGTTCCATGATAAAATAAGATTTTGATGGTCCTTCATTTGTTATTCGTTGAACAATAAGCGCTCCAACCACAATGACAAAAATAGCCACGAAATACATCGAAGTGCCAACCCAGGCTGCATCACTAAAAAATACACCTGCAAAAAGTGCGATGACCGGCAGCTTAGCCCCGCAGGGCATAAATGGTGTCAACATGGCGGTGGTACGACGCTGGCGTTCGTCGCGGATTGTTCTTGTCGCCATTACACCGGGTATGGCACAGCCGGTTCCTATAACCATGGGGATAACTGATTTTCCTGACAGGCCCACCTTTTTCAGGTAGCGATCCATTACTACGGCAACGCGTGCCATGTAACCGCTATCTTCTAACAACGCTAAAAGAAAAAAGAGCACCATGATCAAGGGTAAAAATCCCATAACAGCACCCACACCACCTATTATGCCGTCCAATAAGAGGGAGCTTAACACAGGTGAAACTTCTGTGCCCATCAAGCTTTCTATATACCCGTATAAGTTGTCGATCCAGCCAACTAAATAGTCTGCGAAAAATGGTCCCAGGTAAGTTTGAGACAGCGAAAATACAAAATAGATTACTGCAGCAAAGATAGGGATTCCCAGTATTTTATTTGCTATGATGCGGTCTGCAGCATCCTGCACAGTTTGTTTATTACTTGCAATCTGTCGCATTTCGACTTCTTTTACCAGCTGGTTAACAAAGGCGAATCGCTCATGCTTGATCTTTTCAGCAGTAGTTTGGTCTGCAGCGCTTGCACTGAGGCCTGTAAAAGGTGATGTCTGTTTTTTCCCATGCGCGTCTATAGCTTGATCAATCAAATCAGTTAGTCCGCTGCCCTCGGTGGATGTTGTTTCAACAACAGGACAACCGAGTTTTTTCCCCAGTGCTAAACTGTTAACAACTATACCCTTCTTTTTTAGCAGATCACTTTTGTTTAAAGCAATTACTAAGGGAATACCGAGTTCGAGCAATTGTGTGGTAAAAAACAGACTCCTGTTTAGATTAGTGGCATCTACAATATTAATGATCACATCTGGATTTTCACTTTTAATAAATTCACTGGTTATATTTTCCTCAGAGGTGAAGGGCGACAGGGAGTAAGCTCCCGGAAGGTCGACAACTCTTAATTTGTCACCCGATTTGTTTAATCCTTTTTTCACATCTCCTTCTTTCCTGGCTATAGTTACACCGGGCCAGTTGCCAACGTACTCTATCTTTCCGGTGATAGCATTGAACAAAGTGGTTTTTCCACTATTAGGGTTACCTGCAAGTGCAATTCGCATAATCATCCTCCTTAAGCAATCGATGTGTTAGCCACTCCTAACAAAGTAGGCAAAAAAATAGAAGAGATCCTCGATCTCTGCTAAATTAGAATCGCTCTGGCTAAATCTTCATCTATACTGTATCGCGCATCTTTTACATTGATCACATAGTTTTCAGTTAAAACAGAAATCACTGTTACTTCTTCGCCTTCGTAGCAACCCAGGGTAAATAGAAATTCCCTCATTTGTTCATCCTGGGTATCGATTTCTTTAATTATATAAGGCGAGTTAATATCTGCTTCTGTTAGATTTAGATGCTGACTAACCGGCTCATCTTTCAAATTAGAAAGCCTGTTTTTAAAAATATTATTTGCTAGTGCCAGTTCCATTTTAACCTCCTGCGATTCAATTTATATTAGCCATTCTTTCTCTGATTTTTTTCAATTGCCTTTAGAATAGTTTAATTGCCATAGGGGTTCTCAAAACAATTTAAAAAAGTTTGGCAACCCTAACTCCACGATCACATTATATGAGAATGCAATATTCCTGTCAAGGTTTTTTTGAATTTTTGTGTGGTTAGCACTTGATAATGTCACCTGGAGGGATAATTATTTGCTTCATGCACATAGCCTACGCAGATAGTTTATAAAGGTATTTAGATTCCTCTGGTAGCCAGAACTTCTTGGGCCGGAGTGCGGTCTCCATTACAGCTAATTCTTCTTGGGGCATCATAGTATTTAATGTTAAACCCATATTCACCATAGAGCTCTACTATTCTTTCAGTCGCCTGGTTAGATAGAACTATAGGTCCAGGATGCCCTGCCAGCCATCTGACCAGACGCACCTGGTCTTTCCAGGTGAAGCCACCTTTTGAATAGCTGGTGAATTCAACATCATAAGGTGGATCAGCGTAGATAAAATCATTGTCCTTTATGGATAGCTCCTCAAAATCATTACAGGTAAATTCCCATCGTTTAAATACTTCCATGTATTGTTCATAGTTACGGATGTAGTTGATTTTCTTGTAGCGGCCAAAGGGCACGTTGAACCGATCTTTTTGGTTAAAACGGCAGAGGCCGTTAAAGCCGGTGCGGTTAAGGTAATAAAAGAGCTCTGCAGCTTCTTTGCTGTTCATGTTCCCCTCTTCAATCAGGACATTAAAACGTTCCCGGTGACTGTAGTAAAACTCCTCATTATTTTCTAAGGGAATGTCTATATAAAGGCCTTTTTGAACCCACTTGAAAAAGTTGATTAAATGAGTGTTGATATCGTTTAGAAGAGCTTTTTCAGGCATTAAACCTAAGGTAACGGCCAGGCCGCCACAGAGTGGTTCTACCAGGCGGCGCTGAGAGTATTGCTCCCAGATTGGCTTTAAATGTGGGACCAGCCATCTTTTTCCGCCAGCCCATTTGAGGGGTGGTTTTAAGTTGTTTNNATNAAGTGTGTTTTTCACGAAAAAGCTCCCTGGTGGTGTAATAGTGATAAGTATCTTTGTTTAATAATTTGACTAAAAGGGTCAATTCCCTGCCTGATTTGTATGGCAAGATAAAGAAGGTTGCCATATTTAATGCGGACACTGCAGCCGGTGGTGTTTAGAACCATAATGTTGATTATCAGCCGATGATGCGCAACCTGGAAAATTTAGAAGGTGATGCCCTTGATAGGGTTTTTCTGGAGGATATGATCCCACATCACATGACTGCCGTGATGATGTCTCAACAACTTTTAGCTCGGGGACTGGCAGAACATGAGCAAGTGACAGTCTTGGCCAGAAATATCAGGGATAGTCAGCGGGATGAAATCCACATGATGAGGCGGTGGCTGACATCCTGGTATGATGAGGATCCGATTGCTGGTGGCAGAAACCTGCCGGCTCTGATCATAGGCGGGCTGCTGTTGCTATTGCTTGTTATAATGCTCGTAGTTTTACTAATAATGCTGCTGACTCTAAAAATAAGCGCCAGAGATCTGCTGCTCCTGAAAATCGGGAAACCCAGGACAGACGCTATGCAAAAGGGTAAATTTCCCGAGATGAATACCTGGAAATACGCCGGAACCTCGCCCAGGGCGTTATTGCAAAATATTCTGACAAATGTTAAGATAGTCCTGTAACCTAATCAAAGGTTAAGTCATATAGGGTTACATGTTTTTTACGATCGGACTTTGCATCTTTAGATTATTTAATGGTCGGGAAGGGATCTTTATGAATCAGGGAGCGGAAAAGTATCGCCTTTTGCTAGAAAAACTGCCTCACGCCTTCGCATACAACCAGGTCGTCACAGACAATGAAGGTACCCCGGTAGACTTCATCTTTCTTGAGATTAACGAAGCATTTGAAAAAATGACCGGACTTAAGCGGGGTGAGGTGATCGGCAAAAAGGTTACCGAAGTGCTGCCGGGCATAGAAAAATCCGGGTTCGACTGGATCGGTGTTTATGGGAAAGTAGCCATGAGCGGGAAACCGGTTCGTTTCGAAAACTACGCCGAGCAGCTGGGGCGCTGGTACGACGTGAGCGCTTACAGCGACGAGCCTGGCTATTTTGCGGTTGCCTTCTCCGATATTACCTTCCCAAAAAGCGAAAAATCAATCCTGGAGAAACTGATTACCCTGGTCGAAGAGAACCTGCAAAGCCCGGTCGGTGAACTAAATTACAAGGATTTGACCGATGGCCTGTTGGAACTTTCCGGCGCCAAGTTTGTAGCGATCAATACCTATGATCTGGGCAATAATAAAACAGTTACCAGGGCTATTTCCGGTATGTCTGCCGGTATCCGCAAGGCCGGCAGCATTCTAGGCATAGATTTGGTTGGCAAGGCCTGGGATATCATACCCGAAAGATTGAACTCAATCAAAGAGGGCCGGCTGCTGCGCTTTGCCAATCTCTATGATTCAGCATCCGGGGCTATACCGAAAAAAGTGTCTACTCTGCTGGAAATGGCATTTGGTATCGGTGAAGTCTATGTTGCAGAAATCGGACACGAAGGTAAAACAATTGGTGACTTGATCTTGTTTATGCCGCGGGACAAAACACTGGAGCACCCGAAGGCAATAGAACTTTACGCGACGCAGATCGGGATAATGCTTGTACGCAAAGAAACCATAGAAGCGCTGCAGGCGAGCGAA
>SL_8KL_010_SEDDRAFT_10004481_pt1 | contig 11214 bp, 12 predicted proteins | sample SodLakKL_010_SED_4_FD_11160 | JGI IMG/M metagenome (IMG submission 11160) | reverse complement strand
CCCCTCTTCCCCCCTCCTTTATCTTGCTTTTCTCTCAAAAGCTCAACTCATAGGGGAAAATATCCGTCATTTTTATTGAAGGAGAGAGTTAAAAAATTTGCAAATCCTTAAATACTTCTTCGTATGTAGAGATAAGTTTCGTCGCTTCCTCCTTGGAAACGTTTTTATTAGGGTCGTAAACCATATCTCTTCTTTCTTTGTGGGCACTCCTAACATCTTCAATGTTGGGAATAATTTCTTTAGTCAATCCGGATAATTTTTCTAAAAGAGTTTCCCCTTCATAACCAAGTTGCGATAAAACATCATTGATTAAATCGTCCGCTTCAATTACCGCAAGCTTTCTTTCCGATTCATCTTCATCTTTTGCTTGCCTTAAAATCTCATTCCAATCTTTATCTATTTTTATCTCTTGATAGGGTTTTCTTTTCCAGCTTTCCGTATGTTTCTCCCGAAACCTAAATTGAAGATAAGGGCTCTTTGTAACTAAAAAAATAATCATACCCACCATAAGAACGGAAACGGTTATGAAAATTATTCTCAGAACACTGAAAATATAGGCGAAGGTAGGAGAAACAGCTTCGGGATTTAAAAAATATTCGTATATTTTTTCAATTATTTCTTCCATAGTTTTTCAAACTTTTTTGCCGTATCGAATAAAGCCTCTTCTTGAAAACGTCTGGCAAGAAGTTGCGCTCCTACCGGAAGCCCTTTTTTTTCACCGCAAGGAAGAGTGATAGCAGGTAATCCGGCAAGATTAGCGGTTACTGTAAATATGTCCGACAGGTGCATAGCCAAAGGGTTTTTTATTTTTTCTCCTATTTTAAACGGAAGCGTGGGCGTAGTTGGAGTAAAGATTATATCTACTTGGGAAAATGCCTTTTTAAAATCTTCGGAAATGAGATTCCTCACTTTTTGGGCTTTAATATAGTAAGCGTCATAATAGCCGGCGGAAAGCGCGTATGTCCCCAATATAATTCTTCTTTTTGCTTCCTTCCCGAATCCCTCTCCTCTATTTATAAGATAGGCTTCTTTGAGGTTTTTCGCGGCAGGTCTTTCAAATTCCAACCCGTACCGTATTCCGTCAAACCTCGCCATATTGGCAGAAACTTCGGAAGCCATAATAATCTCGTAGGCGGAAAGCGCATACTGCGTATAAGGAACCGTTATTTCCATTAACTCCACATCGCTGTCTTTAATCTTGGAAATAGCCTCTTCCAACGCCTCCTTAACCTCACTATCCATACCTTCGGCAAAAGACTCTTTAAGGATTCCCACTTTTATTTTTTCTTTTTTTTCCTTCCTTAAAAGATCACTGGTCACCGAATCTTTTTCATCCTTCCCTCTAATCGCGTCAAAGATAAGCTGTGCATCTTCTACCGTATTTGCAAGCGGCCCTACCTGATCAAAGGAAGAAGTCATACTAATAACACCATAACGAGAAACTGTTCCATAGGTTGGCTTAAACCCAACCACCCCGCAAAATGCGGACGGTTGCCTTATAGAACCCCCTGTGTCCGATCCGAGACCGGCATTACACATTCCGTCGGCAAGCGCCGCAGCACATCCTCCGGAAGACCCCCCGGGCACTCTGGTTAAATCATGCGGATTCCTTGTCGCTCCAAAGGCGGAATTTTCAGTAGATGATCCCATTGCAAATTCATCCATATTCGCCTTACCGATAATCACTCCCCCTTTCTCTTTTATCTTTTTTATGACTGTCGCATCATAAGGAGCCGTATAATGTTCAAGAAGTTTTGACCCGGCAGTACATTTTCTTCCTTCCACTAAGATATTGTCTTTGATTGCAAAAATGCTTCCATAAAGCGGAAGTTCTTTGTTTGTTTCTTCGATTTCCCGTGTCGCTTTATCAAAAATAGAAAGAAGTGCGTTTGTATTCTTGTTTTTTTCTTTAACCCGGGAAAGAAAAGAAGTAACAACTTCCCTTGGAGATATTTCCTCATTTCTTAGTTTTTTTTGCGCTTCTTTTATACTTGTTATCATAAAGTAAATTCCACCTTTAAGTAATCGTCTTTATCTTTGCCCATTCTCATCATTCTTTTTTGCACTTTCTGTTCCACCTGTTTTACCTCGTCTTCTCTTGTAATGTTTTTTAATTCCGGAAAATGAAAAAGTGGCTCAATTTCTTCTGTATCCACATCTCCTAATCTCTGGATGTACCGCAAGATGGATTCCAGTTCACCGGGAACATTTCTCTGCTCTTGAACATCGAGATTAAGACGCGCAAGAAAAGCTAATTTTTCTATTTCCTTTTTACTAATCATATTATTTGGGTGGTTCAATATCTTCCGTTTCTAAGAATACTTCGGTATGCCTATCGATATGCTCCAAGGCATATCCGGCACCCCGCACCACGGCGGTAAGAGGATCATCTCCAATCACGGTTTTTATTTTTGTTTCCTCTTCAATTAATCTGTCCAATCCTCTTAAAAGCCCTCCTCCACCGAGTATGTATATACCTCTTGTCATTATATCCGCCAAGAGTTCGGGAGGAGTCTCTTCTACCGTGTCTTTAATGGTTTTTATAATCTCCTTTACCGATTTCTCCATCGCTTTGCGAATATGTTCATCCGTAACAGTAACTTCTTCGGGAAGGCCCGTAACGAGGTTTCTCCCTCTAATTGAAGTCTCCATCTTTTCCTCGAGCTTACAAGCGGAACCTATGTTTATTTTCACATCTTCCGCCGTCCTCTCACCGATAAGAATTTTGTATTCTTTTTCAGCAAAATTTATTATATCTTCGTTGAGTTTATCACCCGCAACCCGAAGACTTTTGGAAAGCACTATCCCTCCCAGTGAAATAACGGCCACCTCCGTGGTTCCACCCCCGATATCGACGATAAAGTTCCCTCCGGGATCCTGAATGGGAAGCCTTACTCCTATGGCAGCCGCCATAGGTTCTTCGATTAAATGCACCTCTCCCGCCCCCGCATTCTTTCCCGCATCTTGTACAGCCCTTCTTTCAACCTCCGTAACTCCGCAAGGAATACCGATAACAACTCTCGGACGGCTCCGCAGAGGAAATCCCCCTTCATTAGCTTTTTCAATAAAATATCGGAGCATCTGTTCGGTAACATCAAAATCGGAAACCACTCCCGAAACGAGAGGTCTTGTAGCTACAATATGTCCCGGCGTCTTTCCCACCATTCTTCTTGCCTCTTCTCCTATCGCTAAAATCTGCCCTGTTTTATTATTCACGGCAACCACGGAAGGTTCGGACATGGTAATCCCTTTTCCTTTCACATACACAAGACAATTCGCAGTTCCAAGGTCTATACCAATGTCCTGAGCAAATCTACTAAATAATTTTTTGAACATAATTTACAATTTCACTTATCTTAACAAAAGTTACCTCCTCTTTATCTCTTCTTTTTACTTCTACCGATTCTTCCTGAAGCGTTTTCTCCGAAACAACTACTCTGTGAGGAATTCCTATTAAATCACTTTCGGCAAACTTCTCTCCGGGGCTTTTCTGTCTATCATCCAGAAGTACCTCCACCCCCGCATCTGACAGTGTTTTATATATCTTCTCCGCTTCCTTGTCTGAGTTTATAGAAATCAAATGCACGGCAAACGGCGCAATATTTTCCGGCCACACAATACCCCTGTCATCCGAGAATATTTCCACTATAGCACCCATAACTCTACTTATTCCTATTCCGTAACACCCCATAATTACCGGTTTATCATTGCCCTCACGGTCCTTGTATGTAAGTGAGAAAGAGTCGGAAAATTTAGTGCTGAGCGGGAAAATATTCCCGACTTCAATTGCTTTTTTTACCTCCAAATTACTTTTTTTATTTTTACACTCGGGGCAGCCACCCGTCTCCTCAATGATTTCCTTATTTATGCCAATATTGCATTTCTTGCAAAGATATATCTCATCCTCTCCGGCCTGAGAAACGGTTTGGAACTCATGAGAATACTTGGAAAAAGTTCCTCCCGAGGCAAAAGTGAAATAAGTCCGGTCGCCAATCCCGAGTTTTCTGTAAATGTTATGGTACGTTTCCTGAGCCTTTTTGTAGTAACTATCAAAACATTCCTTGGTAGCGTGGAAAGAATAAAGATCCTTCATTAAAAACTCCCTTCCTCGCAAGATTCCCGATTTTGCCCTTAGCTCATTACGAAACTTCGTTTGAATCTGAAAAACTCCCTGAGGAAGGTCTTTATAAGAAGAAACAAATCGTTGCAGGAGAGGCACTACTATCTCTTCGTGGCTTTGCCCCAGTACAAGATCTCCTCCGCTGCTTAATTTGGTATGGAAAAGAACGTCTATCTTGTCTCTCCCGGTAGTCTTATAATTTTCAAGCGGATGGAGTGCCGGCATAAGAGCTTCTTGTGCCTGAAGACTTTCATTCATCTCTTCTCTAACTATTTTCTCTATATTTTTTAACACTCTGAGCCCAAGTGGCAAAAAAGAGTAAACGCCCGCGATTTCCCGATTAACAAAACCGCCGCGCAGTAAAAGCTGGGCGTTTAAAGATGTTTCCTCCTTCGCAATTTCTTTTTTTGTTTTCGTAAAAAGCTTTGATTGCCTCATAAAATTGTTTTAACCTAAAACCACATTTTCATTATATCACTATAAGTTACGATAGCCATTACTCCCAAAAGAATAATCATTGATATGGCGATCATTCCTACTTCCGTTTTTTCAGGTATCGGGCCTCCTTTTATTTTTTCTATAGCTAAAATAAAAAGTCTTCCCCCATCAAGGGCGGGAATCGGAAACAGATTAAAGATAGCAAAAATAACGGTAATTGTGCCAATAAAGTGGAGAAACCAAGAAAGCCCCGCGGTAACCGACCCCGCCCCGATACTAACAATAGCCACCGGTCCTCCAATAATATCAAGAGTAGAAGTTTCCGTAAAAAAGGATGAAAGAAGGAAGCCAAAACTTCGAACCGTAAAGAGTGCTGTCTCTCCGGTCATTACGGCTCCCCGAATCGGCGCAAGATAAAGCGGGTATCTTTTTTCCGTTGTCAAATCCATAACAATCCCAACAGCGCCCTCCCCTTCCGGAGGATCTTCTCGAGGGATTAAGGAAATATTTACGCTTTCTCCTCCTCGCACTACCGTCAACTCCGTTTCTTCTCCTTTTCTTTCCTCCATCATTGCACGCACCTTTCGCGGCTTTTCCACTACTTGCCCATCTATGGCAACCAAAACATCCCCTACCTCTATCCCGGCCTCCGCAGCGGGAGATCCCGGGGCTATTCCGGTAGTGGTAATGTCCACTTGGCCGTAGAGATCTTCCTCGATAACTTTTTCTTCTGGAACACTGGCGCGATGTCCCACTGCCGCAAGCACGGAAAAAATAAGAAAAGCAATAACAAAAAATGCTGCAATCCCGGCAAAAAGAATAATTGCTCTTTGATAGATAGGTTTTGAGGAAAAACTTCTTTCATCATCAATTTTTCTATCCTCTCCGTAGAGTTTAACAAACCCGCCCAAAGGCAGCCAGTTTATAGAATATATTGTTTCCCCTATTTTCTTGCCGTAAAGGCGAGGAGGAATCCCTAAACCGAATTCTTCCACTTTTACCCCATACCTTTTGGCAAAGATAAAATGCCCCAATTCATGGAGAAAAATAAGCACAAAAAGGCTGACTATGATAATAAGTATCGACATAAAAAATTACATTAAATCACAAATCCAAAGCACCAAATTCCAAGCATTAAACGTTTTGAATTTAAATATTTGAATTTTACTAAATTGATTATTGTTTCTTTGTTTGTTTCTTTGTTTGTTTCTTGTATCTTGTTTGTTTCTTGTATCTTGTTTCTTGTATCTTGTTTCTTGTTTGTTTCTTGTATCTTGTATCTTGTTTCTTGTTTGTTTCTTGTCTCTTGTTTCTTGTTTGTTTCTTGTATCTTGTTTGTTTCTTGTTTCTTGTTTCTTGTATCTTGTTTGTTTCTTGTATCTTGTATCTTGTTTGTTTCTTGTATCTTGTTTGTTTTCTATTAGTTATTCTTTCACTTCCTCCTCTCTCTTTTCTATCATTTCTTCCACCTTTTTATTATACTCATCAACAATTTCCTGCAACTCATCCTTCGCCCTGTATTTTTCATCCTCGGTCACTTCCCCTTCGTGTTCTTTATCCTGAATCTCCTTCCATGCATCTTCTCTTATTTTTTTCAATCTCACTCGGGCATCCTCCTTCTTCCCGGAAAGCATTTTCAGCAAACCCTGTCTGTATTCACTAGTAAGCGGCGGAAGAATAATACGAATCGCGTCCCCCTCTACCCTGGGACTAAGCTCGGACTCCGCTTTTTGAAGTGCGGCAATAATATCCTTCGTATAGCTTTTATCCCAAGGCTGGATAAGTATCTGTCTTTGCTCGGGACAAGATATGGCGGCAAGTTGTTTTAAGGGAAGTTTTTGGTCAAAACAATCTACAACAATATCCTCCACCAAAGAAGGTGTCGCCCTGTCCGCTCTTATTTTTTTAAGTTCTCCCGTAAAGTATTCTATGACTTTGTCCATTTCCGGTCCTACTTTTTGAATAATTTTTTTATATTCTGCCATAATTTTAATTTTTTATTTATAATTCTCGAATTTTTAGTTGTTGTTTAACGGTTACCGCTTATTTTAAATCTTTAGCATTATTTTTTCCAATGCAAGTTGCACATTAATATTTGTTTTTGACCGCAAGAAAAGTGTCTCCTGTATTTCCGTGAGGGCCTCCCTGGTTTTCTTTGTACTTGCTTTTTCCCTCAACTCCCCCTTCATTCCTTCCTGCATTACTTTCAAGAGATACTCAAGAAAATCCTTTGCCCTTTCCTCTTTGACAATCTCCTTTACTTTCGAAAAACGGAAAGCCATGTCCTTTTCGAATATTTCTTCTATATCACTTTTTAATTTTTCCGCCCTCTCTTTTTTTTCCGGAAACCGGAGATATTCAATTGCAATTCCGGGTCTTTCGAAAGAGAGAGAAGAAACTTCGCTATTTCTTAAACTCTTTTCGATATCTCCTTCGGGAACAGTCGAGAATTTAAGTTCAAATAAGCGTGATATCACCGTAGGAAGTAATATACTCGGATAGTTCGTAACAAGAAAAAATAGGGTGTCTTTTGGTGGCTCTTCCAGCACCTTCAAAAGAGCATTCTGCGCATACGGATTCATTAAATGGGCGTCATCGATCAAAACACCTTTAAAAACAGCCTTCGAACCCTTATAAGAAACTTTATTAATAACCTCTTCTATTTGCTCTAAATATATCTCCTTTTTTTCAGGGGAAACCCAAACCATATCGGTGTGAGTTTTTTCTTTAATTTCCAGACAACTCCGACAACAATTACAAGGTCCATCATCTTTCCCGTTGCTACAATTTATCATTTTAAGAAACCAAGAGACAACCTTTCTCTTGCCAATTTTCTCGGGACCGGAAAAAAGAAAAGCATGAGGTATTTGATTTTTTTTTAAAAGTGCTTGTAGTTTTCGTTGTTGATTTTGGTGCCCGATAATCATATTAAAGTAAATGTCAAAAGCCAAAGCCCAAATGACAAATGGCTTGAATGTCTCGTTGTTAATTGTTATTTTGGCATTTGGATTTTAGGCTTTGGCATTTTTTGGTTATTTGCTCATGATGCTTTTTTTGTAGGCGTCCAGATTATCAAGTACAACACCCGCTCCACGAGCTACGGAAAGAAGTGCATCCTCGGCAACAAAAGAGGGAACGCCTGTTTTTTCGGTGACAAGAACATCTATATCACGAAGAAGAGCGCCTCCTCCGGTAAGAACCATTCCTTTGTCCATTATATCCGCGGAAAGCTCGGGAGGAGTATCTCTAAGAACTTGCTTTATAACCTTTATAATTTCTTCCAATGTTCCCGTTACCGCTTCACAGACCTCATTCGAAGAAACTTTAATCGTTCGCGGTAATCCGGTGACAAGATCTCTTCCTCTTACTTCCATCTCCATTTCCTCTTTTTCTTGCATAGCAACTCCTATATTGGTTTTTATATCCTCAACGCTCTTTTCTCCAAGTGCTATATTGTGTTTACTTTTAACGTAGTTGGAAATAGCAAAGTCCATACTGTCTCCCGCCACGCGAACCGAGCGCGAAACAACTATACCGCCCAACGAGATAACCGCTATTTCCGTAGTTCCTCCTCCTATATCAACCACCATATGGCCTGAGCAAGAAGAAATCGGTATCCCCGCTCCAATGGCAGCCAGTATAGGTTCCTTTACCGTATAAACAGCGCGCGCTCCCGCGGAAACACCGGCCTCAATGACCGCCCTTTTCTCTGTTGATGTTATCCCGGCAGGAACGCCCACCATCATTTCCGGTTTTATAAAATTAAGTCCGGGAGATTTTTTGATAAAATGTTTAAGCATTGCTTCCGTTATCCTGTATTCAGCAATAACTCCATCCCGAAGCGGTCTATAAACCTTGATTTCGTCGGGCGTTCTCCCGGTCATATCCTTCGCTTCTCTCCCCACAGCGAGAATTTTATTTTCATAAACGCTTACCGCAACAACGGAAGGTTCGTTTAAAATAATCTCTTTCCCGGGTGCGAAAACGAGCGAATTACAAGTTCCCAAATCAATTCCTATTTTTCTTGAAAACATAATTTTAAGTTTGACTTTTGAAAGTTATCACCGTCAATAGTCAATGGTCAAGAGTCAGGTGTTTTTTATTCTTTTTATTTTTGCTCCAATCTTACACAATCTTTTGTCTATCTCTTCATATCCCCTGTCCGCTTGAGAAATATCCTTTATTACCGTTGTTCCTTCCGCAATAAGACCGGCAATTATGAGCGCCGCACCCGAACGAAGATCAAGCGGATCAAGGCTCACCCCGTGTAGTCTGGTAGGCCCATTTATGATAGCTCTGTGAGGATCACAAATAACAATCTCCGCTCCCATCTTATTCAATTCTTCCAAATATTTTAATCTTCCCTCGTACAAAGTATCATGGATAAGAGTAAGCCCCTTCGCCTGCGTAGAAAGCACTCCCAAGGGTGACTGCAAATCCGTAGGAATACCGGGATAAGGCATTGTTTGTACTTTTCTAATACAAAGATCTTTCCCGGGGGTGGTAGTCACTGCATTTTTTTCTACTTTTAGTTTACCCCCGAAACTCTTAAGCTTGGAAAGGAGTAGGGAAAGTTGCTTTGTGGGTACATTCTCAATTCTTATATTCCCTTTTACCGCCAGTGAAAGGAGGATAAAGGTTCCCGCTTCCATATAATCGGGTGTTATTGTGTGCTCAGCCCCGCAAAGCTCTTCTTTCCCTTTTATTTCTATAGTATTTGTTCCCTCCCCTTTAATATCCGCGCCCATTTTCTTGAGAAAAACCGCTAAATCATAAACGTGAGGTTCCGCAGCAGCAATTTTGATAACGGTCTTTCCCTTTGTCAGTGTCGCCGCCATAAGAATGTTCTCTGTCGCCGTAACGGAAAACTCATCAAGAACGATTTCTTTTCCTCTAAGTCCTTTTTTTGTTTTAAAATGATAAACGTCCGATGATTTCGACCCGTTTTTCTTAAGTCCAAACTCTTCAATTTGGACACCCATTTTTTTAAGAGCGTTCAGGTGAACATCAATGGGTCTCGAACCGATAATACATCCTCCGGGCTGGGGTATTTTAAAAGCTCCGCATCTGGCAACCAAGGGGCCGATAAGAAGAATGGAAGACCTCATCTTGTTGATGAGAGAAAAATCCATTTTTTTCGGATCAATATTCTTTGCGGTAATCTTTATCTTTCTTTTTTCTAAAAAATCAACTTCCGCGCCCATTTTCCTTATTATATCGATCATTCTTTGGACATCATTTACGAGAGGGATGTTATCCAAAATACAAGGAGAAGAGGTAAGCAAAGTAGCCGCAATAATGGGTGTAGCGGCATTTTTTGACCCCCTCACGTCAATAACTCCTTCCATTTTGTTCTTCCCCTCAATAATCAGCTTATCGGACATATTTTTCTTTTTTGTTTACGCTGCAATTATAATACAGAAGGATATAAATATCAAACGACACAAAAAAACAAAATCCACCTTCCATTAAGCCCTTTTCCCCTTTGCACACCCCTGGGGTGTGCATGGGAATTTGATGGAAACATAATAAAACTCACCGCTTTTTAGGCGGCGAGAGGTTTGCGAGAACGAAATTCGAAGATATTATCTCTTTCTCCATTGAGGAGCTCTCCTTGCTCTCTTTAATCCCGGTTTCTTTGATTCCCTCATTCTTGGATCACGGGTAAGGTGTCCCGCTACTTTTAGCTGCTTTCGAAGACTACCGTCAAAATTTTCAATTGCGCGAGCAACACCGTGCCTTACAGCTTCCGCTTGAGAGTTCACCCCTCCCCCGGAAACTACTGCCGAAACGGAAAATTTTCCTTCGTAGCCAAGATTGGTAAGAGGGTCGCTTACTTTCTTTTGTAATTCAAAAGTCGGAAAAAACTCTTCCATTTTTTTCTTATTTACAGTAAACTCTCCCTTCTTGTTCTCGGAAAGACGAACAACGCAAGTGGAAGTTTTTCTTCTCCCGACACCTTGATAGTATTTCTTATTCTTTTTTTCTTTAGTCTCTTTTGCGGACATTTTATTCTACTTTAAGTCTTTTTATTCTTCCTTTTCTCAGTCTGTTTTTAGGAAGCATTCCGTAAACCGCTTTTTTTAACGCAACTGTGGCATTTTTTTCGTTTAATTTTTCGTAAGGTATTTTTTTTAATCCTCCGGGATACCCGCTATGGCGATAATATATCTTATCATCTTTCTTTTTTCCCGTAAGTATTATTTTTTCGATATTCTCCACTACAACAAAACTTCCCCTGTCCTCGCTTTGTGAAAAATTGGGATCGTTTTTACCCGTAAGTAAAGCTACTATCTCTGTGGCAGCTCTTCCAAGGGGTTTCTTTGAAACATCAACTTTGTTTGTCTTTCGATTTAACATATTTACACAAGTTCAATAATAACCATTCTTGCTCCGTCCTCTTTTCGTGGACCAAGCTTCATAATACGTGTATAACCGCCATGGTAATCCTTGTAACGGGGGCCGATATCTTTTACCAATTTATCAACAACATCGGCGGAAAATTTCGTTCTTAAAACCCTTCTGTTGTGAACCGTGTCTTCTTTTGCTCTCGTAACCACCTTTTCAAAAAACATTCTTAGTTCCTTGGCCTTCGCCTCAGTCGTCCTTATTTTTTTATTTAAAACAAGAGCACGAGAAAGCGAAACAAGAAGCGC
>SL_8KL_010_SEDDRAFT_10004480_pt1 | contig 11214 bp, 20 predicted proteins | sample SodLakKL_010_SED_4_FD_11160 | JGI IMG/M metagenome (IMG submission 11160) | reverse complement strand
TGACGCTATCGATGACGTACGTCGGACGTCGTTCTTCGGGCGCCGTCCAGTGTTCTCCAGGTGTGACATGGATCGGCACCGGGCTGCGCCGGTAGATGTGGCCGAGCATGTTGGCGAACGACGGATCCCGAGCCGTGGCCTGATCTAGCGGCACGTAGACAGTCACGCCGTTTGACTCGTCGGTTTCGGCTTCGGTCAGCTGCGCACAACCGGGACGGCCGTCGGGCTGGATGTAGGCGGAGAACAGCACCCGGCGCCCGTACCAACGGGTTTCGATGGTGAACTGGTCGGTCAGCGACCACGGGGACTTCATGCCCAGTCCGAAGGCGCCGATCAGGTCAGCCTTGTTGCCCTTGGTGCCGCCGCCGAAGGACATCATGCGATCCGGCACGTCGGCCGGGTCGATGCCGATGCCGTAGTCACGGATCTCGAAGTGCGGCTCCAGGAGCGTGGGCAGATGCACCTCGATCGGCGCATCGGTGTCGGCCTCGAGATGGGCGTCGATGGCGTTGCACAGCAGCTCCCGCACTACGGCCGCCGGCTTGTCGGTGTAGAGCTGGTTCGAGAGGATCTCGAACATCTCGGGCGTGGCATGGATCACGCTGGTGTGCGTTTCGCCGATGCCGCTGCTCTGGACGGTGCGCTCAGGAGCTTCGGTCAGCATGGCTTTGATCCTCGTACGTTGAACGTCGAACGGTGATGGGCGTCGGGTAGTCGTCGATCAGGGCGTTGTAGACGTCGCCCTCGTCCATGGTTGGAAGGAAGTACACGGTGTCCTCGTTGCCGTCGGCGTCGATGACGCACCATGCGTCCATCGCCATCGGCTGGTAAGTCACGCCGAGCAACGCTCTGCCTCCTTGCGGGATGCCCACTTCACGGTCCAGCCAGCGGCGGTGGCGACGTCTTCTAACCGCTGTGCTTCGTCTGGGTGGACGATGATTCCGTAGCGGGTGGTGACCACCGCACCCGGTTCGATGCGCTCGTTGGTGCGTGCTTCGAGCGTGGGGGTGTGACCGGCGAGCCGGTCGTGGAGCGTGCCAAACTCCATGCGAAGGGCTTCATCGCACATGGCTTAGGTCTCCTCAATCGTGCCGATGTAGGGGTTGCGTTCCATCACGTCGGGGTCGAGCGGCTCGGACCAGAAGTAGGTGTAGCCCGCTCCTTTGAGCGCTTCGGTGTCGGGGCCCTCGCCGATTCGCAGCAGATCGGGCAGGGCCTGGCCCTCCTGGATCTCGACCATAGCCAGTAGCACCAGCCCCTCTTGGCGGGGCAGTTCTTCGATCGGTTTCCACATGGGTTGGCCTCCCGTTGTGTGAGCGGTAAGGCCGACGGTAGGGAATTCGTCTTGGGGACTGTGCGGAGTAAGTGGTGGAGGAGGGGGGATTCGAACCCCCGTCCGTCGCAGCTCGGGTCGTGGTGGTTTACAGCGATCCACNACGAGTAAGGAGGTATCACCTAGAGAGAAGCCGGGGGCTGTTCTGTTGCTAGGCCAGCCCCCAAGCCCCAGCGGCGGTGTTACGCGGCCGCCGCTACAGCGAAGGTGTCGTCGTTGGCACCTATTGACGAGTTGGGCTCGTCACTCCCGCTGCACCACGCCCGAGGGTTACGACGTCGAACGCCATATCTCCCCCAGAGAGGATGGAAGCGGCTGTCTCACGGCCATACGGAGGTTGATGTTGGCACTACATGCAGCTCCCCGCGATTACCGCTTCCATCCGGTCGATACGACCCGCAGGCCGCATCCCGGATGGGCTGCTTAGATGTAAGGCCGGAGGTTTTCCATGAACTCGTCCAGCTCATCGCTGGTGTAGTCATCCCACGCACTGGTGCGATCCGGGTCGTTGGGATGACTGAAGCGAGCGTCGGCCAGCTCGTTGTAACGACGACGCTGAGCTGGACGCCGCAGCAGGATGTCTTTCTCATCGAGGCGATCAACGGTATCCATCAGTCCTCCAAGTCAGCATCTAAGGGCCACGGGTAAGTCGTTGTTGGTACTGGCGATGGTTGCAGATCCTGATGCGGATCAAGCGCATCCGGGAAGGTGCTTTGCAATCGCTGACGCAGCTCGTGTGCGCCGACATCGAGCCCGAGGGCGAGCTGCTCATCGATTTCTTGGAGCAGTGCGTTGCTGATCCAGGGCATAAAAAACCCCCGTGAGCTGATCCTCATGGGGGTTGTACCGGATCCGAGCTGGGGACTGCGCGGTCAGTTCTGGATCAGGTAGCCTTCGAAATAATTGGTACCGAAGTACTCACGCATGCGTTCGGGCAGCCAGTCGTAGAGACCGGGGAACGGGTAGTCTTTGCGCTCCTGCTCGAGCCGCTGCGCAAACTCGTAGAGCGGAGCCTTGCGGCCGAAGTCATAGACAAGCATGCGGAGTACTTCTTCGTAGAAGTACTGGGGCGGCGACGGTCGGTGCTGCAAGCACAGCTGCCGGACCGGATTGCCCGTAGGGGCAAGGACGTGGTAGCGCGTGCTGCGCGACACGACCGCCGGGTCTTCCGCCTCTAACCGGTCGGCCACTTGCATCCATGTCGGGTGGTCGTTGCAGCCGTCGATGTGTTGGATCTGGAGCCCGAGCGTCGGCACGGGTACGGGAAAGCCGACGTACTGGGCATCGTAGGCTAACAGGCGCTCACGCATGGCTTGGGTTGCGGCATCCATAGGCTCTTCTCCTGTGCTGTCACTGGTGTAGTCATTACACGCCTCTTGGGGTTGGCAAGTATAACGAAGTGTCAAGCAGCCTTCGGCTGGGGCTTATGTAAGTGCCCGAACACGCTGCCGATCAGATGCTGGAGCTGCTTGGCGTCGAGCTTCTCAGTCACCACGCACTGGGTGACGTCTTGGCCCTCTTCGTCATGGAAGAACTCGATGATGGTATCTCCCGTGTTCGGGTCGACGTAGAACTCCACACCGTCGACGTACTGATCGGAGAGCACGCCATCGAGCACACGTAAGCTGTGTTCGTTGTAGATGTAAAAGGTTCGGGCCATCGTTAAACCTCGTCCAGTATTTTGTCGCAGACGTCAGCGACTACGCCGTAGAGGGTGTAGTCGATGACGGTTTCAGCGAGGTTGCCGACATCGAGGGTCACGGCCATGTCGCCGATCCATTCGTCATTGGCGTTGTAGAAATAGATGACAGCCCCATCCAGAGCTTCGGCTTCTTTGATTGTTGAAGTTGCAAAGAAGCATTCCCCAGTCTCTAGCCCGCCGAACTCACGGACTTTGGCTTTGGCGACGCTTTCGTTATCGAACAGTCTTTGGATCGCCAGTCGATGTGCCGGGGTGAATCGCTTTGCGAGTGCGGAGTGGCCATTGAGTTCCAGAGCGTGCTGGATCGTGATGGCTTCGTTGGTTGTCACTTCGATCATGTTGATGCTCATTGCCGCTGCTCCTTGGGCAGGTACTGACGCAGTTCGTCGTTGATGATCTCGGTTGCACGCTCGTTGAGCCGCTCTTTCCAGTCATCGCTTTCGGCAACCTGGGCGATGACGTCATGCAGTTCGTGCTCGGGGACGTGTTCCTGGAGCAGCTCTCGAGCCAGCGTTTCGATGTCGGATTCGTCGATACCGAAGATGGGGTAGTTGATCATCGCAGTATCACCCATAGCCCGGCTCCGAAGAGCGTGAGTCCATTGAGCATCGCGGAGACGCCCAGCGCTATTCGGTAGTTGCGGATGGTCTTTTGTAGCTGGTCTCGTTGTTCGACGAGTTCAATTTTCTGGCGTGCGAGATTCAGAATGCGGTTGGTCAGGATGTTCGTTTTCGTTCTTTTGTATGCGTGAATGCTCATCGTTCATCGTTCTTTCGTCTCCATCTCATCGGCNGCGTCGATTAGCGCCTGCCCGAGCACGCGCGCTGTTGCAGGCGGCATGTCGATCACCGGGTTGGGACTCATGTACCGGTCGTGCGCTAGTTGGATCTCTACCCGGCGCGGGTTGTCAGTATCAGGCCCGACGTAGAGGAGGTCGTTGCCTTCGCCCTGGATTTGGCGGATTAGGGTCATGCGGTTTTTGTTGAGTTCATCGTTCATCGTTCATCGTACCTCGTTCTTCGTCCTTCGGTTTTAGTTCGTACCGAGTGCCGCACCAGGGGCAATGCACCATTCCCTCAATCGGCCCATCGCCGATGGACCACCACCCGCTGCAGTAGGAGCACTGGTAATGGACTAGCCATTCGATGCTGTATTTGTGCGTGATCCCGTGGCTCATCGTTCAGTCTCCGTTGTCGAGTACGAGCTTGCCTTTATTGAGTGCCTGGGCGCATTGATTGGCTACGTGGTAGCTCATGCGTACGTCTGTGGGCCTGGTAGCGTGTTGCGTGGCGTATGTACCCGTGCATTTACCAGTGTCGGTGATGATTTCGTAGACGGTGTAGATACGGTCGCTGGGGGGACCTGCATCGTGCTCGCATGCCCATGCGTGGAGACGTGCGGTGGTGCGCAGTAGGTGAGCGAGTTCTTTTGCTTCGCGAGGCGACTTTCGTACGATGCCTGCCAGGCGAGCTTCTTCCGTCATTCCAAGGGGCCAATATCGGACGTTATGCGTGACATCGGCAACGTACGGGCCGTTTTCAGGATCCCAGTACTGGGGGGCGCGTCGGTACTCTAGCTGGCGATTCCACGTCGGATGGCCGACCAGGTGCTCCCATTCGTCCATGTGAGGAGCGCGGCACTGCCAACGCTCCCACGGAACGTCTGATTCGGCGGCGTCTTTGGCGTACTCGGCCATTAGGTGTGCGTGTGGATGGCTCATCGTTCTTCGTACCTCGTTCGTCGTTTTTCGTTCATACTTCTTGGAAGGTGCGCACGGTCAGCCGAAGTCGACGATTGCGATGGACGTCGTACCATCGGCTTCTTTGGCTTTCACGGACCGAAACGGTCCGTGTACGCGGGTGCGTGGAAGGGGCTATCGGGCTCGTCGATCAAGACGAAGCCGGGGTTTTTCCTGACCAGCTCGCCCGCCGTGTAGAACGGGTCGTCGTGGTTGAGACGGGCTAGCTCAGAGGCTAGGGCCGGGAACCGGGTCGCGATGTCTTCGGGTTTCATCGTTCNTCGTNCTTCGTTCNTCGNACTTCGTTCGTCGAACTATGNTCNTNGTTCTTCGCCGGGGACTGCGTGGTCGCGGCGCTTCGTCCGAGTTACGCAGGACATGGAGCACCGCTCTGCCCCAATGGGTCAGCGACCATTTGCCAGTTACTACCTCTTGATCTGGTAGCAGTGCCGTACACGCCCACCACCGCGCGGTACACGCGAGCGTGCTTTCACATCCGGGAACCACTGCTTGAGCCGCCGGGTGAGCTGGCGCTGCGTGGGTGCTTCCCAGCCGTCATCCATCAGCTCTTCATAGGCGTCCTGGACCGGTAGTGGCTGGCGGTCGACGATCATGTCGTAGAGCTGCTGGAGCTGCTTGGGCGGCGGCTCGTCAGGCATGGGGTCGAGGTTGATGGCTTTCTCACGCCAGTTGGCGTTCGGCCCGCCGTTATCAACGACCAGGTAGGAGTCATACCGCAGGCCAAACTCGGCTCGGTTGCCGTGGACCAGTGCCTGGTAGAGCTTTTTGCCTACTTGATCAGCCCGGCTGTCGTCGTCAATGAGACCACGATCGACGACCTCGGGGATGGTCACGGGCCGGCAGCCTTCTTCATCCCATACAGTGCGTACAGCTTCACGGATCTCTTTGAGCAGAGGTGCGTGCTCGATGCGGCCGTCGTACTCCTGGCGATCCGTGAGATCACTTGGACTGAGTTTATCGGCGAGAAAAGCCTCGAGCTTTGGACCGGGTACGATGCCTCGGCCGCCGTAAGGCTCCGGCATGATTAGCTGCGAGGCCAGCATGCTCTTGACGTAGTCCTTGGCATCACGCATGCGCACGTAGTCGCTCAGGCCGTAGATGTAGTTACGCAGTGCGCTGCGCGTCGTTCTTTGTTCTTCGAGCACGAATCGAAGGGCGGCCTGGCAGATGTCACGGTTCGTCAGTACTTGTTCGGCGAACCGGGCCTTGGTCTTGAAGCCATAGGTCCGCGCCCGAAAGGCAGCAGGGCAATAGGGATTGCGCAGTGACCAGTACTGAGCCGGTTTGTCCGGGTGTGGGCGGTGCTTATAGACCTCACCGCGTTTGACGAGGGTATGAAGGCATGAGGAGACATTCTGCACGCCCGTGCCTTCACGAATGTCATTGGCGGCACGGCCGAGGCGTTGACGCTCTAGGAACTCACGGATGCGGTTAATCGGAGTCGACGACATAGCGATCCTCCTCTTCGAACGTCGGTCTTAGGCTAAGGAACAAGGAGGAGGGACTGTGCGCGCAAGGCGTTGTTTGCGCACAACTGGGCGTCAAAACCTAGACATCGGACTATACAGGGAGAATTCTAAGGACTCCGATGTTACGCTTCGAGCGTCGTACTAAGAACGTCGGGTAAGTTATTGAGATACCACGAAAAAGATAAACGAGGGCTTAGAATTCACCACGGGGCTCCAGGAATTGTTTAGCCGCCAGAAAGTAACTACCCAAAAAATCGATTCAACATTGGGTTACCCGGCGCGTATCTGTGACATGAGTCTATGTATAGATTCTTTAAGTGCCTGAGTTGGTGGTGGTTAAGATTGTGTCACCGGGCATAGTCACTGAAAATCCAACGGTTGTGATACAGACAGTTTGACGCTCGTAAGTTATTGATTTTATTGAGTGGCTAGTGTCTAGTTTGCAACCGGGGGACTCCGATGTTACAGATGCAAGTGAGTTGCATATGCAAAAACGCTTATGACTCGACAGTTACACAGCCAATGGTTGCAAAGTTCGACGAACTATGTTCTCAGTTCGAAGTTCTCAGACCCGCCCCCTCGCATCTCGCTTACCCCCCGCCCTCCCCCCTCGCACGAAGTTCATCGATCGTCGTGCGTCGTTCGTCGTGCGTCGTTCGTCGTGCGTCGCGCCTGTTTCTGGAGTGTTCTCCCCCTCCAAGCGCTTCGTGACGTGCTGCAAAAAACAAGCCCCGCCGACCGGTGGTCGACGGGGCTGCGGGCTTAGTGACGTCGGTTGGGGAAGTTGCGGATGTCACGCCGTCGTGACGGCGGCGTGAGCATCACTGCGAGGACGATGAGGCCGAGGAGGATGAGCGCGCCGGTCATGCCTCATCCTCCTTTTCCGGCGTGCGGTCACCGAAGTCGGCGATCCGCTCGTCGGTGGGCGTGGGCTCCGAACCGCCAGGACGGCCGTCGGCTTCGCCCTCCTCGATGCGCTCAAGCACATCGTCGATGCGATCCATCGCGGCCTCGAGGATGCGCTTACGAGCGCCGAGTTTTGCCACACGACGTGGGCGGCGGACACGCGCTGCCTCGCGCTTCGTCCGATCCACGTAGACGTCGATCTTGTCGGCCGCCTTATCAAGGATGCGACGGGCCGTGATGTCGGGGATGGCCTCGTCGGCCTCGGACATCAGGACGCGCTGGGTGGCCTGATTCACCCGACGGGCGATGGTCTCGCGGAGCGTGTCGGCCACTTCCTTGTGGCGCTGCTGATCCGTGGCGCTGTCCTGGTCGCCCTGCTGCATCAGCTCCTCGGCCTCCTGCCGGGAGACGCCGAGCAGGTCGGCGAACTCCGAGACGGAGAGCTGACCCTCCTCGGAGGGCCTGTCGCCCTCGACGATCAGATTCGCCATATCCTCGCCGCTGGGGACGAGGTCAGGCGACGTACAACGTGCGAAGTACGAGAGCAGCGATTCGGCCTGCTCCATCTGCCGCTCGATGGCGACGATCGCCTGCTCCCGGCGTTCGGGGGAGGCGATGTACGACGGGTCGGTCGCATCGGTGATCCGATGTTGCCTCACGGTGAGGTTGGCCAACCTCCCCGCCTGCGACCAGGCGAGGGAGCTGTGGATGGCGTGGCTGATGCCGGCCTCGTCGAGGCCGGCAAGCGCGGACGTGATGATGTCGAACTTGATCATTGTCGATACCTCCAGTTAAGCGATGCGGCGGGTTTCGAAGCTCTTCCAGCCCTGGCGCGGGCCGAGGACGCTGAACACCCATTCAGGTTCGCGATCCGGGCGCGTGGTGGCGCGGATGCTACGGGCGAGGATCACGTCGTCGTCATGCTCCTCGGCTTCGATCAGCAGATGTTCGGGGGACGTAACTTCGGGGACGTATTCACCGTTCTCAAATGCCATACCAACCTCCATAACGCACTTCACCGGGCCCATCCCGGCTCACCCCTCGCCCCAGAGCGCGCGCATGGATGCGCGCGCAATGCGCCAGGGACGGCGCACGACGGCGGCGGCCTACGGGAGTGTTCTTCCTCCGTCGGAGACGGTGCGGACGGCAAAAAAGAAGCCCCGCCGGCGTGATGCCGACGGGGCTGAGGGTTAGACGAAGAGGTCGGTGACGCCCTTCGCCGTTCCGCCGATCGAGGGCTTGATGCCGATGAACCCTTTCGAGGCGGGGAAGAGGTTGACGCTGATGGAGTCGTCGTCGCTGCTGATGACGCCCTGGCCAACGATCCGCCTATGGGCGTTTTCCACCCCGGCGTTGACGTCCTCCTGGTACTGGCGAAGGGCGTCCGGGTCGACATTCAACATCACGCGGACGCCGTTCTTCGAGCCGGTGAGGGCCGTGCCTTTCTTTTGGCACGGCACGAAGAGCTGCTCTTGCGGAACCAGCTCGTCGTTGCGCCGCTCAACCTTGCAGAACACTTGGTTCTGCTCATTGGAGAAGATCAAGCCATTGTCGATCTGATCGATAGCGCGCATTGTTGCCTCCTAATCAATAAAAGAACGTGAACTGAACAGGCCCAACCCGACCTGCTCACCCCACGCCCCAGCGCGCGCTATCGACAGATCGACGGGCCGGGGGTCGTTGCGCGACGACGAGCGGGTCCCATTTCGAGGTCGAGCGACTTCGGGCGAAAAACGTCAGAGCGAAGGCAAACAAGGCTCGGCGCTGCGTAAAGCGAAGAATCCCGAAATCGGTCACATTTGCGCGGGTCCCATCCAGCGGGGCCCATCGCACAGTCCCCATTGGCGTTTCGTCACACTGGATAACAGTCCAGTGCCGGAGGAGCGCTATGAGCTTGCCGGAGAGCTTGCAGGCCGAGCAGGCGGTCCAGCTCGCGTGGAACGAGATGGATCAGCGAATGCAGACGTACGTGGAGTCCCGCATGCGGGGTATGCCCCCGTACCCGGCTGCGCGCATGGCGGGCTACCAGAACCCCGGCTCGAAATCGAAAGAGCTGGAGATGGACCCGCGCGTGACGCAGTACATGCGCGCGCAAAACATCGCCAAGCTCCATGAGCAGGAAATCACCCGCCAGGACGTACTCAACGGGCTGATGGACGCCACCCGCATGGCGACCACGGCCACCGAGCTGGTCACGGCGTGGCGGGAGATCGCAAAGATCGTGGGCGCATATGAGCCCACGAAGCATGAGATCACTATCTCAGATACCCGTCAGCTCCAGGAGATGAGTGACGAGCAGCTTCAGAAGCTCGCCGCTATCGATGCGGACTTCGAAGTGATCGAACCGGGAGGATCCGATGACAGCAGCCGAAGAGAAGGTCCAGACCCGCACACCGAATGAGGACGCCATCGTCAACTATCTCGCCGGCGGCCCCCGTACGGCGGAAGACATCGAACAGAAGTTCGGCTTCGTGCCTGATTTCGTCGAGACGCTGCTTGAGCGGGCCCAGGAGAAGGGCCGCGTGACGATGATCGGCGACGGCCAGTGGATGGTGACGGGAGGGTAGTCGTGCCTTATACCAAGGAAGCAGATGCCTACGTAGGCGGGGACACCCAGTGCTACACCTGCGAGAAGCAGGCGGATCCGCGCTACAACGGCTATTGCGCCTCGTGCGCCCGCCGTGCGTCGAAGCAAGAGGAGTCGGTCCCGGATAAGCGCAAGGCCGCTCAGCAGGAGCTGGCCCGGCGTGAGTTGGCCCGCCGGCATTTGCTGCCGTTTACGCAGCGGTTGGTCAGTGGGTACCAGGCGGGGTGGTTCCACAAGCTGCTGGCCAAGAAGCTCGAGCAGTTTTCGGATGCGGTTGCTGAAGGCAAAGCCCCGCGTCTAGCGATTTCGACACCTCCGAGGCATGGGAAGTCGGAGCTGGCTTCTAAGGCACTGGTGGCGTGGCATTTGGGCCGACACCCCAGCGCCCGGATTATTTCGGCCGCGCACTCCGACCGGCTTGCGGTCGACAACTCCCGCGATGTACTCCAATACATCAAGGATGTGCGCTATAAGCAGGTATTCAGTACTGAGTTGTCGAAGGACCAGCAAGGCGCCATGGGTTGGCGTACGTCCGAAGCCGGGATGTATAAGCCAATCGGCGTCGGCGCTGGTGTGGCGGGTTATGGCGCGAACATGCTCATTCTTGACGACATCGTTCGCGACCAAGACGCCTACTCCCCTACGATCCGGGACAATATCTGGAGTTGGTTAAAGTCAAGTGCTCGAACCCGTCTGATGCCTGGTGGCGGGATGTGCATGATCGGCACTCGCTGGGTTCTCGACGACCCGATTGGACGAGTGCTTGACGAAGAGGGCCTTATCGAAGAGGGCGGGCGCTGGGACTTCATCCGCTTCCCGCTCGAAGCCGAGGACGACGAGTACCTCACGCCCGAGGGGCGCATCGTCCGTGGCGATCCGGGGCGTTCGGACGTGCGGTTGTTGCGCCGCCGGGGCGAGTTGCTTGACCCCGATCGTTGGTCGCCGGAGGACTTTGTCGAGCATAAACAGGATCCGGTGACCTTCCAGGCGCTGTTCCAGCAGTCGCCGACCGCTGGCGAGGCCGCCACCTTCAGCGAGGCGATGTTCGAGACGTGCGCCTGCACGCTCGCGGACATCCCCAAACGGCTGACCTACTACTCGACCTGGGATACGGCGCTCGGCGAGAAGCAGATCCACGACTACTCAGCGTGTGTGACCGGCGGTGTGGACGAAGACAACGTCCTGTGGATCGTCGATGTAGAGGAAGATCGCTTCGCACCGGACGATCTGATCGAGGCAATAATCGACAACTACCTCGCCTACCGACAGCAGCTGATCGGCGTCGAGAAGACCCAGTTCACCGTCGGCCTCAAACCCGCCTTCGAGAGGCGCATCACAGAGCGTCACGCGCACGGATTGCCGCTCGAGGAGCTGCCCCACGGCAACAAGGACAAGATCGCCCGTGCCCGGCCGCTACAGGCGCGCATGCGCCGCGGGTATGTGCGGATCCCGACCGAC
>SL_8KL_010_SEDDRAFT_10004479_pt1 | contig 11215 bp, 8 predicted proteins | sample SodLakKL_010_SED_4_FD_11160 | JGI IMG/M metagenome (IMG submission 11160) | reverse complement strand
GAGAGAACCGCCCGCTTTGTCACCGTGGCAGCACTATGTGATCCCGTCAGCGGCAGCGAACAGACCGTGCGGGGAATATGCCGCGGTCTGATTATAGATGAATTCAGAGGTGAGCAGGGATTCGGTTATGATCCTCTTTTTTATCTGCCCGATCTGGGCCAGACCATGGCAGAACTGGGCACAGAGGCCAAAAATGAGATCAGCCACAGGGCCCGGGCGCTGCGCAGGATCAGGCTGCTGCTGGAGGAAAATTTCGGTCCGGTGAGAGAGGAGCGTGAGAGATAAGATGCTCATGCGCTCGCTTCTTTTCATGCCCGGCAATAATGAGAAAATATTGAGCAAGGTGGAGGAAGTCAGGGCAGATGCTGTCATACTGGATCTGGAAGATGGTGTGCCCCTGGATCAAAAGGAAATAGCCCGCAGGATGGTAAGAGAGAGGCTTGAAACTCTGGACAGTGATGCGCTCGATAAGGAAGTACTGGTGCGTGTTAACGGACCCGGCACCGGGCTGGGGAGCGAGGACTGTCAGGCCATCGTGGAACAAAATCTGGATGGCATCATGTTTCCCAAAGTAGACCGTCCCGAGCAGATACAGCATCTTGAGGGCATCCTCACCGGGCTGGCAGACCGGGACTTTACATGCGGCGATGAGGATATCTATTTTATTCTCAATGTAGAGACAGCCCGGGGCATCATTAACGTGCATGAGCTGCTCAGGGCCTCAAGCGCCGTGGCAGGTGCGGCGCTGGGAGGAGAAGATCTCACACTTGATATCGGCGCCCGGCGCACGAGAGAGGGTGATGAGCTGCAGTATTCTCGCTCGCGCCTGATGATGGCGGCCAAAGCGGAAAGGCAGCTGGCCCTCGACGCTGTTTTCGTCAACATAGAGGATACCGAAGGACTGAAAGAAGAGGCCAAAAAGATGAGCGATCTGGGCTTTGACGGCAAGCTGGCCATCCATCCCGCTCAGCTGGGCCCTATCAACGAGGCCTTTACACCGGCGCAGGAGGAGATTGCCAGGGCCCGCCGCATAGTGGAGGCTTTCGAGGAAGCTGAAGAGCAGGGCAGGTCCGTGGCCTCTGTCGACGGTGAGATGATAGATCCACCGGTGGCGGCCAGGGCCAGGAAGCTGCTGGAGCTGGTGGAGGATCTCTGAGCTTAACCGGACTGAGGTGCAGTGCTGGATTTTTGTGCCGTTTTTTTCTGGATGAGCCTCTTGACATGAAGCCTGTTTTATTGTATAGTATATACTGTCGAAGATTTGAGTTCATCCTTCACAGCACAATAATTTTAAATCTGCGCCCGTAGCTCAGCCCGGACAGAGCAACGGACTTCTAATCCGTAGGCCACAGGTTCGAATCCTGTCGGGCGCACCATTTTTATGCCCAATCCCTTTAATGCATCTCCACTCTGAATCCCTAAAAGAGTGGTTTTTTATTTTGATAGTTAAAATAATTTCTTTTTAAGTTTGAATCGGCGGGCAGGCCATTTTCCGGATTATCCCATAAAGCTCAGAGCGCCCAGAGCCAGGAAGTTTGCCAGTATATGAGAGATAACTGCCAGCCTTATAGAACCACTCTTCCAGGCTGCCCAGCCCCAGCAGAGGCCAAATAATGTACCACCGATTGTCGCGATTACTGCACCTTCTGCTCCGAAATCGGGCATGGCAGCATAAGGTGCCACATGCCAGATGCCAAATGCGACAGCAGGAAAGATGTAACCGGGAAATAATTTTTCTGGAAAGGCTGTTATATAGGTTCCACGCCAGAGAAGTTCCTCCAGAGTGCCGTTTATCAGAGCCAATGGTATTGAAAGCAGAACTAATGTTAGAGTTATTTCGGGCCAGATCTCGGGCAGTGAAACTGCCGGATAAATGATGACTGGCATACCCAGCAGCAGCCATCCTGCCTTTCCAATATTTTCTGCAGTGGCGGAGAACATTTTCGCAAATCCCTTCAGGCCTACCGTCCACAGGGGAAAAATGATCCCCCAAAATCCCCAGTAAAAGAGATAGCCATAAAGAAGCCCCCTGGCGGTGCCGAATCTCTGCACCAGCGGAGTAAGCACTATGTAAACTGTCAGCATTATCACCAGAGGAGCAGCCAGCAGAAAATATTTTTTATAGTTTTTAACTTTGATATCAGCATTCAATTTTCATTCCCCTTTTCAAAATACATATTTCAAACCGGAATAAGACTGAATTTCATGAGTTTGTTTTTTGCAATACTTGCAATACTTAAAATATCTTTTAAGCAGACAGGCAGTCTATACACGGACTGCCTGTCTGCTTTCAATCAGCGCTTAAACTGTGTTTGAATTTCGAATTTCAAGTATTTAAATATATCAGTCTTCAGCCCAGGCAGGGCTCGCCTTCAAATAATAATCCGCCCTTTTCATATAATCTGTTTCTTCATCATCAGGTGTGAGACTTTTCAGCCACTCTGCTACTCCGGCCTGAATCTGTTCCCGGGGCAGAAGCTCACCGTTTTCATCAGTGCAGTAGCTGCAGTAAAGAGTTTTTTTCGGGGGTTCACTTATCTCCGAATTTTTTAATAATTTACTATATTTGAGTGGGAAGGGGAATATTATTTTGTTATATACTCTTTCCCCGGCGCTTTTTGCACCTGTTTTTCATCTCTGATGACTTTACTCTCCCAGGTGCGGGCGAAGTAGATGGCAAGTCCCAGCAGAGAAACAAAGAGGTTGCTCAATATCATGGCATACCAGACACCTGTCGGTCCCAGATCGGTATAAGTGCGGAAAAAGATGATTAATGGTATGCGCATAAGCCAGAGCCTGCCCACCATCATTATCATGGCATAGACGGTATGTCCTGAACCCTGGAATGTTCCAATAAATACCTGGAAGAAACCCATCAGGGGAAGTGTAAGGATTATCAGCTGCAGATAATCGACAGTCTGATTATATACGACCTCCTCGCCGGTGAAAAAACCTGTCAGGGTGGGGATGAAATTGAAAAAGGCCAGTCCTGTGGCACCCAGCAGCAGCGCTGAAATCAAGGCGCTGAGCTTAACTGCTTTGCGGGCGCGCAGTATCTGGTCAGCTCCCAGATTCTGCCCCACCACCGTGGCAAGAGCTGTGCCGATCCCCATAGCGGGCATAAGCGTAAATGAAGAGATGCGGTTACCTATGCCGAAGGCAGCGATGGTTTCATTTCCGTAGGCGATGATAAACATATTCAGAAATATAAAACCGAAGGCTTCCATCGACTGGCCTATACAGTTGGGGAGGGCTACTTTGAACAGTTTGAGCATTTTGGTGCCGGGTTTTAAATCGGCCAGCCTTATCTGTATTCTGTCGGGGGAATAATCTGTGAGAGTTTTCAGGCCATAGAGAGCAAATATTCCCCGGGAGAAGATGGTGGCAATGGCCGCTCCGGCGATGCCAAAATTAAGGCCAAATATGAGCAGGGGATCGAGAACTATATTTAGGACCAGCGAGACCAGCTTCAGTTTCATCGGTGTAAAGGTATCGCCCTGCCCCTGGAGAATGGCAGAATAGGCCAGAAATAAAAAAAGCCCGGGCATACCCACCATCATAATCCTCAAAAAGATCACTCCATGCCTCAGAACTTCCCCCTCTCCCCCCATGAAGCTGATTATATGGGGGGTGAAAACTGCAGCTATAAGCCCCATGATGAGCGAGAGAATAAATGAGATGGAGATCAGCTCGCCTGAAACCTGCCTTGCCTCTTCTTTTCTGCCATCTCCAATGTACTGTGCTATTAGAGAAGTTCCCGCTATATTCATACCTATTCCTATGGCCAGAAAAAAATAGACGACGGGCCAGGCCAGTGTCATGGCAGCCATCGGCAGTGAACCCAGCTGGCTGACAAAAAATGTATCGGTCAGATTGTAAACAGCCTGCACCATATTGTTGATCATTATAGGGCCTGCCAGAACAAGCACTGATTTTATGATGCTGCCATTTAATATTATGTCCTGGTTATTGTTGAGATTCTTCATCGCTAACACCTCATATGTAATTTTATCCGGCACCTATTATTCATCATTATTCACTTTTTCCTCAGCTTTTTCTATGGCTTTTTTGGTGGAGCTAAAGATATTTTCTTTTTCCGTATAATAATTTTCCTCACCTATTTTTTGCAGGAGCCCCGCCTGTTCGAAAATCTCGCGTTTTTGCTGATCTAATCCTGCTAAAATAACTTCCCCACCATTTTCCTGGACCCTGTCGACGAATTTTTCCAGCTCTTTAACTGCTGTAAGGTCTATATCTTCAACCCTTCTCAGCCTGATGACAAAAACTTTTTCGGGCAGATAACTCTGGGTCAATTCTTCCTTCAAGTTTTCTGCCGTATTGTAGTGCAGGGTCCCCGATAGATTTATGACGATATAATCATCCTCTTTAACTTCTTCAATATCTTCTTCCTCGGTGAAAACCTCTTCCTCTTCCTCTTCAAGGGATAGATGAGAGTAATTTATATCACTTGTATTTCTTAACACGATTACGGCCGAGACGATGACTCCTACATAGATGGCAAAATCCAGTCTGGGAGTAAGAACTGTGGTGGTAAAAGTGACCAAAAATGTAATGGCATCAGCTCTGGTGGTGGAAAAACATTTTAATATTTCCTCTATATCGAGCATAGATACCGCCACCAATATGACAACAGCAGCCAGACTGGAGATCGGTATCAGGCTCACCAGTCGGGAAAAAAGGATTACAGAGATGAGTACAGTCATGCTTGCCATAAGAGCTGTAAAACGGGTTTTGCCACCGAGCTCTACATTGGTAAATGATCGGGAGAAAGAACCTGTGATGGCAAAACTGCTGAAAAAGGAACCGCTCATATTTATAAATCCCTGGCTTATAAATTCTCTGTTGAGATCAGTGACCTCCCCGGTTTTTTCTTCCATTATTTTGACTATGGAGAGCACCTGGGTAAAGCCTAATATTGCAATTGATAAAGCTGAGCTGCTCAAAATTCGAAAAGCCTGCAGGTCAAATCGAGGTATCCGGAGGGGAGGAAGCGAAGCATCGATGCTCCCTATAATCACCAGATATTGATGCAGGTCAAATATAATCACCAAAATTATCGCTGCAATAACTCCCGCAAGATAGGAGGGGAGGCGGGGAAAATATTTCTTGCATAAAAGAACTGCTATTATTGTGAATATTCCCATAGCCAGACCATAAAAATTGGTCTGCTCAATGTTATTGATGAGATTTAAAATATTGCTGATTACATTGCCGCTTCCGGCCGGTATTTCTATCTCCAGCAAATTTTCCAGCTGCCCGGAAATAATTATAAAGGATACACCGGTGGTGATACCGATAATCACTGTATCGGAAATATAGTTTACCAGATTACCTATCTTGATCAAACCCAGAACCACCTGGAAAGCTCCCACTAAAAAGGTCAAAAGTATGACAAACTGCAGATAATTATCCGGTGTTACGGCACCGATGGCATTAAGACTGCTGGCAATGGTTACTGAAACCATGTTGGTGGGCCCTACGATCATATAATTAGAGCTGCCGGTTATAAAAAACAGTATATTGGAAACGATAAAGGTATATAAACCATAGATGGGGTTAAGGCCTGCCAGCAGGGCAAAAGCCATCACCTGCGGGAGGCTTATAGCCGCCACACCCAGTGCAGCGGTAAGATCCTGGCGCAAGTATTTTAATTTGTAGTTAGAGATCGTAGTAATAATATTTGGCATCTTCCACCTCTATGATATTAAAATAAATCACCAAAGATAGCCTTTAATTTATTGATCAAACCCTCTTCTTCACTGGTTTTCCCAATGATTCCCCATAAGATAAAAGCTATCAGCCCAAGTGATAATAAGGCTATAAGAGTTTCTCGCAATAAATTCACCACCATATCCTTCTTAATTTTTTAATTGGCTATTTTCGCCTGTAGCATCTGCCTTTCTTAATTATACCATTAATTTTTTAATCTATCCAACCCAAAAATGCCGTGCCAGCTCGAGCTGTGTCTATATGGGTTTGCCGGCCATCCTTTCAGCGGTTATCTCCGGGCTTCTGGCTGTTTGCCTGAATATTTTGTTAAATGATCTCTGACTTGATTGGATCAAACATAGAAGATCGGGCCAAGATTATAGCAAAATCAAAAGCGAAATCTCGAAAAATGAAGAAATATATGCTATAATTAGATCAAATATTTGTCAGTTTAAAAAAATTAATACAAATACATACACCTTAATGTCAGAAAAATTTCAATAACGCCAACAAACTCTGGCGCTAACACAGGCTAACACAGGCTGAACCCGAACACCTGTTACCCGGCTGACGGCTGGAGGTGATAAATTATTTACCTGCTTAAGATTGCCTTCCGCAACTTATTCCGTCGCAGAAAAAGAACACTGATGATCGCAGGCATTTTGATGGTGGCGGTGATGTCATTTATTTTCCTGGAATCCTTCATGATAGGCATGTTTGATATTTCTTTTGGAAATATCATCGATTTTGAGACACCTCATATCATGATAGGGCGCTCGGAGTTTCTGACCGAGCTGGATGACGGTCGGGAACTGCCCCTAGAGGAAACTTTTGTGCCCGAGGATGAGCTGCTGGAAGAAATTCGAAGTCTGGAGGGATTTTCCGCCCTGACAGCAGTGCTGGATTTCAATGCTGATTTCATTGCAGGCAGATATGATTATCCCGTTCTGGTGCGTTCGATAGAACCGGGCAGTATGGATGATGTGTTCAGACACAGGGAGTATCTGATAGAGGGCGAGTTTTTACAGCCCGGTGATACCGGAGTTGTGATAGGTGATCGTCTGGCGGAGTTTTTCGATCTGGAGGTGGGTGATCTTTACACACTGCGTTTTCAGGACAAACAGGGATCATTCAATACACTCCAGGGTGAAGTGAGGGGTATATTTTCGGTGCCGCATCCCGATATGAATATTGATACTGTGATGGTCGATCGGGAGCAGGCCGCAGCGGCGCTCGGTTTAGAAGAAGATAGAGTAAGTCAGCTGATGGTCCGCCTGGAAGACAGAGCTCAGGCCCAGTCCAGGGCCGAAAAGCTGAACGAGAGCTTAAGTGAAGCCGGGCTGGCGGTGCTTTCCTACAGGCAGGCCAGTGGATTCCTGACTGCAATTGAGGTCTTCGGCTATGTTGAAATTTACTTTATTCTGGCCCTCTTTTTGATCGTGGGAGCAGTGGGTATTATCAGTGCACTCGTCCTGGCCGCTCTGGAGAGAGTTGAAGAGATCGGGATGATGAAAGCCATGGGACTGAAAAGAAGTCAAATTGTGCGGGTGTTCATGCTGGAAGCAGCTGGTATAGGTGTAATTGGCGGGGATGGCTGGCCTGGTTCTGGGAGGGATAAGTGTAGCTCTGCTGAGGACTTTTGGTATTGACCTGGAGACCTTCCTCCTGGATATGGAGGGGCTGGGCCTTCCGCTGGCCGGCACACTTTATGGGGGATGGAATCTTTCAACCTTTCCCCTCATTTTCATTATTGTAGTTGTTATCGCTATTCTGGCCAGCATCGTACCCGCCTATTGGGCCTCAGGGAAGAACCCAGCAGATGCTATCCACCACAGGTAAAGTTCTCTCAAAATTTCGGGGGAGGGGAAAATGTGCAGCTGATTAAAATTGCCTGGCGCAACCTCAATCGCAATAAATCCCGGACCATTATAGCCGTTCTGGCTATAACGACGGTGGTTGTGATAGTAATTTTTTCCCGGGGACTTATGGAGGGCTTCAACATCTCCAATTTTGGCATTTATATAGAGAACAGTTTTGGCCATGTGAGAATTGCACATCAGGAATATGAGCTGAGGGAAAGGCTGCTTCCTCTGGATTACACCCTCACTGGTTTCCAGGGAGAGGGGGCGGAGAGGATGGCTGACAGAATTGAGGAGCTTGAGAAAGTAAATTATGTTCTGCCTCGAATAAGATTTGGGGCTATGGCTGGTGTGGATGGTGAGCTGGTCAGAATGCTGGCTGTGGGGAGTGATATGGGTAGAGAGGCAGAAGATGGAGTCATGAAAGAAGAGATTATCGGCGGCAGAATTCCGGAAGCGGAAAATGAAATTGCTATCGGCTCTGGTTTATCTGAAACTATATCGAAAGAACTCGGGGATAGTGTGACAATTTTGTTCGCTGACTCCTATGGATCTCTGCAGGGAAGAACATTTCAAATCACAGGTGTCAGGGAATCCAATGTGGCAGAGCTGGATGACAACTTCTTCTATCTTCCTCTGGAGACCGCCCGGGAAATGCTCTGGCTGGAGGACGAGGTGACGGAGATGATGGTCTTCGGCCCCGGGCCTGATGCCGCCGGAGCTCTGCAGACAGAGATCGAAAATCTGATGCTGGCGGAAGGAGCTGAAAATTATTCCACACTGATCTGGAGTGAAGGTGATCCCTTTATACAGCTATATGATGAGGTATCAGATCTTCTGCTGGTGGTATATGTTATGTTTATCATGATGGGAGCGATAATTATAATCTCCGTCCTGACAATGATTATAAGGGAGAGAATTTCCGAGATAGGCATGATGGCTGCCCTGGGCATGAGGGAAAAGGATATAATGAAGATTTTCATGCTGGAAGGAGCTTTCCTGGGCCTTCTGGGCAGCTTACTGGGGGCTGTAATCGGCGGTCTGCTCACTTACTATTATTCAGAGACGGGAATTCACCTGGAGATGTTTGGCGATATGTTTGAGGAGACGGCCAGACATCTTGCCGGTTTTATGGAGCCGGTATTATATACGCTCTTTGACTTAAACAATGTATTTCTTGGTTTTGCCCTGGGCTTTGTTGTTGTAGTTCTGGCCTGTATCTATCCGGCCTATAAGGCCGCTAAAATGGACCCTGCAGAAGCTCTGCATTATATTGAAGAATAATTATCTAAAGGAGAGGATAATTTCATGTTAAAAAAGCTGGAGGAAGCTGCTGAAAAAACCGAGCACCATGCTGAGCTGCGATATCACGCCCGTAAAATGAGCAGTTTTAAAATTAGAAATGGTGATCTAAGAGAGGCTGACAATTCTCAACTGGCAGGACTGGGAGTCAGAGTTTTAGCAGATGGCTGCTGGGGTTTTGTTTCCACTTCAGAACTTTCTCAGAGTGCAATAAATAAGGCTGTAAAAGAGGCGGAGCAGGCAGCACTGGAAGCGGGGAAAATCAAACAGGATAAAATAGAATCTCTGGCGGAAGCAGATATGGCTGAAGGGGAATTTATAACCTCCGGAGCCGGGGAGGAAAATGACCCGCCGATGTCGCAAAAGATGGAGGATTTACTTAACTGTGAGAGAAATGTGCGGGAATCAGGGGATAACGTAATCGGCAGTGTAGTGAGCTATACTAAATATCAAAATGAAAAATATATTTTTACATCTGATGGAGCCAGAGCACATATTAAAGATCAAAAATCAGATGTATCTTTAACTGCCTTTGGTATGGCCGATGGNCAGCGAGAAAGAACACGGGTCAGCAGTGCTGTTACGGGAGGCTGGCAGAAATTATTTGCAGAAGAGAGTCTTGATGAACTGGCAGCCAGGGTCATTGAAAAGCTCGACAGAAAACTTGGGGCCGAACAGGTGAGCGGCGGCAGATACAAAGTTATCCTGGATCCGGCGCTTGTAGGGGTTCTGGCTCACGAAGCAATTGGCCATACGGTGGAAGCGGATTTTGTGGAATCCGGCTCCGTGGTCAAAGATAGGCTGGGAGAAAAAGTGGCAGGTGATCTTATAAACATGGTGGATGACGGCAGTGTGGAGGGGGTATCGGGGCAGATCAATGTTGATGATGAAGGTGTGAAATCACAGCGCACCACAATCATTGAAGATGGGATATTAAAGAATTATCTCCATAACCGGGAGTCCGCCGCCAGGTTTGACAGCGTTCCCCGGGGGAATGCCAGGGCTTTTAACTACAATGATGAACCCCTGATTAGAATGACAAATACTTTTATACTTCCGGGTGAAAGCAAATTAAGTGAGATGATCGAAGATATAGATGATGGTCTCTACCTGGTCGGCCTGGGNCAGGGAGGTCAGGCAGATGCCACTGCAGAATTTATGTTCGATGTNTCAGAGGGCTACAAAATAGAATCAGGGGAACTCTCCGACCCTGTAAAAGGTGTAACAATTTCCGGNCAGGCTTTTGATGTTCTGAAGAGCGTTGATGCTGTCAGTGACGACTTTGAATTTGGCCTTGGCAGAGGATACTGCGGCAAAATGCAGAGGGCCAAAGTCGATGCAGGAGGGCCCTATATTCGCTGTGAAGTAATGGTGGGAGGTGGCAGTAATGATGAGTAAAGAGACAGGTGATTCAGGCAAAAATTTATGTGAGGAAGCTGTGGGGTTAGCACAAAATAAATATAATGTGGATGAGGTTGAAGTGTTTTATCAGCACAACAAATCTCTGGAAGTGAAAATTGAAAAGAATGATATTCAGGTCCCCAAATCAGATGATTATGAGGGTATAGGTATTAGAGTATTTCAGAACCAAAAAACGGGCTTTGCCTCCACAAATTTACTCGATAAAAATTCAATAGAGGAGTCGATTGAAACCGCTGCTAAAATAGCTTCGATGGCCCCCGAGGATGAAAATAATATTTTGCCGGAACAAAGAGAGATTGAATATGTAAATGATATTTATGATACTGAAGCTGAAAATCTTAAATTGAAAGATATAATAGAAAAATGCAGAATTCAGCTATCTGAAATTCGCCAGGATGAAAGGGTAGTTATAGATACAGGAAGTTTTATGGGCAACTTTACCACCAGAGCAATAGCTACTTCCCGGGGAATTAAAGCTGAGGAGAAAAAAACTACTTTTGTAAATTTTGCCCTGGGATTTGCCCGGGAGGGGGAAGAGGTTTCCTCTTTTGATGCCGAACAGCAGAATACAAATTACTGGTCTGATCTGTCCCCCCAAAAAACCGGCAGAGAGCTGGCAGACAGGGTGGTTTCCAGCCTGGGAGCAGAAAAAATATCAGGTTTTGAGGGTAAGGTCCTGTTAACGCCTTTTTCCGCTGTCAGTCTGCTGGTTAATCCCATTGTTTATGCCATCAATGCTGAAAACGTCCAGAACGATATGTCCCCCTGGAAAGATAAACTTTCGGAAAAAGTAGCCAGTGATAAATTGACAGTATATGATGATGCCTGTATTGAAAAGGGTGTCGGCTCCAAAAGTTTCGATAGGGAGGGGTTACCTCCTGAAAGCTTAAAAATAATTGAGG
>SL_8KL_010_SEDDRAFT_10004478_pt1 | contig 11216 bp, 7 predicted proteins | sample SodLakKL_010_SED_4_FD_11160 | JGI IMG/M metagenome (IMG submission 11160) | reverse complement strand
CTTGTACAGATATCATGTCGGCTGTAAGAATATCGCCACTGGATCCTAAAGGATCTCCATTTGCATCCAATGTATCTTCAGGGAGCGTAAAATAGTTGTTCATAGAAGCAAATTGAAAATTTTTGTAATCTAAATAATTTTGACTTCCTGTATGGTCAAAACTAACTGATATTTTGGGTAAGGCATACACATTTGATACTAAAAATAACGATGCTAAAAATAAAACCATTGTTACTAATAATGATAATTTTTTCATTGCAACCACTCCTTTGGTTTTTTAACTTTTAAAAGGTTTTTACTATTTTGTTTGACAATGGATCATCCCGGATGTTCGATCACGGCGGCGGCCTGGCCGGCCAGGGCTTTGAGCAGTAGATGCTGAACATGGCCTTTCTCCTTATAATTTGGTTAAAAGTGTGAAAGTTAAAAGTGCGAAAGTAAAAGGTAAAAGGTACGAAAGTGCGAAAGTTCACCCAGTTAAACCACGCTTACGCGTGATTGCCTGTGGCAGTGTTTAACCGGGTAAAAAGTAAAAAGTCAGTGTCTAGCGCCTGATTCAGTGGTCAGCAGTTTTAGCTCCAGTAATGATTCTTTTTCTACCGAATGCTGCCAGGATGAGAAGCCCTGATCCCAGAAGCAGCATGGTGGCTGGTTCAGGGACTGGAGCAGCATGGAGTACTTCACTTTCTTCACCTCGAAATCTTACACCTAACCAGTAGTCCTGCTCGATAAAGTCATTAATAACGAGTCCATCCAGGAAATTCTCTTTAAAATCAAATTTGAAAGTAGCTTCTTCCTCGAATCCCAACCCGCCATTAGGATTGCCACCTCCATTCCACGCCTGACTGTTGTTGTTTGTGCTCGATGCCCCCAGTAAAAAGCTCAAGTTTTGATTAAAAATTACGTCTTTTCCCTTAAAAAGCTCGAAATTGTTATTACCGTTAGCATGAAATCCAACTTCAGAAATCGAGTCGTGTATATTACTATCATTTTTTTCCGGAATATTAAAGGCAAATGCTGTAATATTTTGATAATTAGATGTATTTTTTAGATTTATGGTTATAGATGACGAATCAAAACTAAATTTGCCAGTAAAAGAATCATTCTTTCCATGCCCATAAAAAGGCACTGCGTGAGAACTTGCAGCAGTAAAAATTAAAAACATAAAGGCCAACACTGCCAGTATTGCTGCAGATGTTTTTTTAATCATGATTTGCATTGATTTTTCCCCTCAGTCCTTCAGGCTCTCAGTCACTTACTCTCTCAGTCCCTCAGTCTCTAATTCTCTCAGCCTAAGCTTCAAAGTTTCTGTCATTTTGTATTTGTGTAATTCGAATTTGTTTCGGATTTCGTATTTCGAATTTATATTCTCTCCATCCCTCAGTCTCTCAGTCACTTAGTCTTTCTTCTCCGTCTCTCAGTCTTTCTTACTTTCCCACTTTCGTACCTTCGTACTTTTGTACACCCAACAAAAAAGCCGGGCCACCAGTGTGCAATTTGTTTCACCTGGCAACCCGGCTTTCTCCCGCACTTACTTTTTTATAGACCTTGATCAGAAAAGTAAGTGCGGGGGACCCGTGGCTTTCCGTCCCAGCCTCACGACTGGTTTGGCTTTATCATTACCCCTATCCTTTCAACAATCGTGCCAGATCAGAGAAGCCTCTATGGTGCTATATCATTTTGGAATTACTTGCTTTTTTGGAGGAACAATTTGAGGATATACTCATGATTTGAAAATGTATGCAAGCTTGTTCCATGTTCAACCGTGCAGAGAGGCTTTTGAGTAGAAGCGGTTTGCATATCGACATGCAATCGGTTCATCAGGCTCAAGCGAAGCTGGTTTTTTGGAGGTTTGGTGTGGATTAACTGCTCAAAAAAGAACACTTTTTTCTCTCGCCCGCTTCTCCCGCCTTGGGCGGAATCGCTTGAGGCGCAGAGGTCGCAGAGAAGAGAGAAGTCATTTTTTCATTCCTGCGAGTTGCAGTAATGAAAAAGGTTCTCGCCCCTGCGGGGAGCTTGTTATTCATAGCCCCCAACTCGGGGGGTATGAATATTAAATCTCTTCCTCCTGCCTTGCTCTGCGTCTCTAGGCCTTCTTAGGCCGGGCGTGAGATATTCTTTCTCTTTGTCTCTCGCCCGCTTCGAAGACTCCGCTTGAGGCGCAGAGGGCACAGAGAAGAGAGTTTTGTGTTTTCTCCGAGCCGGAGAAATCATAAAGTTTCTCGCCCCCTGCGGGGAGCATATTATTCATATACACCGACTCAGTGGATATGAATATTAAACCTCTTCCTCCTGCTATCTCTTTCTCCTGCCTTGCTCTGTGTCTCAAGGCCTGCTTAGGCCGGGCGTGAGATATTCTTTTTCTCTTTTCTTCCTTGGCGCCCTTTGCTTGCCCGGTTAAATGCGTAAGCACCTCGAAGAGGATTTTACTGGGAGCCTTGAGCGAAGCGGGCGGTTGACTATTCTTTCTCTCCGTCACTCCGTCTCTTCGTCCCCAATCCCCCAATCCCCTAATTCTCCAATTCTCCAATTCCCCAATCCCCCAATTCCCCAATTTTCTAATTCTCTAATTTCCCACACCCACTTTCTTACCTTTTACTTTCGCACTTTTTACTTACTGTGTGCCTCCTTCCTCTCCGCCATTAAACTTGAGCGTCTTGCACTTGACCCGGTTCTTGCCCGCTTTCTTGGCCTCAAACAGGGCCTGGTCAGCCTTTTTCACCAGCGTCTCCACAGGCTCGTCCTTGAGTGCAATCAAGGGCAGAATGGATGCTGCACCAGAGCTGACTGTAAGCACCCGGGCTGCAGGAGAGAATTCATGTTTGATGCCCAAGGCCTCCACTTGAGTACGCATTTTCTCGGCCATCTTCTGAACTCCCTGGGAGTCGGTCTGGGGCAGGATCACGGCGAACTCTTCTCCTCCGTAGCGGGCCACTATATCTCCAGGCCTGGTCACTGCCCTGGATAAAGCTTCTGCTACCTGGCGCAAGGCAGCATCACCTGCCGGGTGGCCGTAGTTGTCGTTGAATTCCTTGAAATTATCGATATCCAGTATAAGCAGGGACAGATGCTTCTCATCTCTTTTGGCCCGGCCCCATTCTCTTTGCAGGGTCTCATCAAAGTAGCGGCGGTTGAAGATATTGGTCAGGCCGTCGATCATTGTCTGGGATTTCAAAAGACGCAGCTTGCCTTTCAGGGCTTCCTGGTTCATCCTGATTCTGGTGATGTCCTGAGCACTGCAGACAATTGAGCTGACTTCTCCCAGGGAATTGAATACCGGCTCCTTGGTAATGGCCAGCAGCCGCTTTTCTCCTTTATGATGGGGCAGCCATTTGTTCAATTTGATCTGTTTCTTGTCCTGGAACACCTTCTTGTTTTCTTCTACAGCCAATTCAGCCAGGTCCTCAGGCAGAACATCACTGATGGGGGCATTAACAAGCTTTTCCTTGTTCAGCCCGAAGAAATCGGCATGGGCTTTATTGGCCAGTCCATAGGTATATGGATCCTGAAAATACCAGATATGGGTATTGATGCTGTCCAGAAGGATTTCATAATCCTGTTTGTCTGTCTGCTGCAGAATATGGGCCTGGGTATGGTTATGCAGAAATGAACTGTTTTCCTGGTTTTCCCTAAGGGATTCCACAGCACGCAGGCATGCAGAATTGTCATGTATTATGCACATGATCAGCTCTTTTCCCCGATAGACTAACGGCCCGGACTGGACTTCCACATCCTGCACAGTGCCCCCGGCCAGACGCTGCATGAAGAAATTCGGTTTCGTCCATGTCTGACGCGCCTTGCACAGTTCTTTCCGCAGTACTTTGTCCGGTATTGGGGTCAGATCCTGCAGACTCATGCTCTTTAGCTGTTCACGGTTGTAGCCGTAAAATATGCAGGCCATGTCATTGACATCGACTATTTTCCCGCGAGAAGGCTCCAGCAAAATTTTAGCCGCCTCATTGCCATAGAAAAAAGACCAGAACCGGGATTCGCTTTCTTTGTACTCCTTTTCTTTCTTCCTCTGCTGGTTTTTCAGGCGGTTAATCTCTTTACGCAGGGCATGCAGCTCGGATCGCATTTCCTGGGAGGTTTTTTCCAGGTCTTCCACAGGCTGTTCCTCGTGCTGGACCAGAAAATCCACTTCAGCCCTGGACAGGGTCTGCGGGGCTGTATTTTTGCCGTTGTACATTGCCTGGTTGCTGCTCTTTTTTATACAGATTTTTGTCTCTCGCCCGCTTCTCCCGCTTTGGGCGGGATCGCTCGAGTCGCAGAGGTCGCAGAGAAGAGAGAAGTCATTTTTTCATTCCTGCGAGTTGCAGTAATGAAAAAGGTTCTCGCCCCTGCGGGGAGCATATTATTCATAGCCCCCAACTCCGGGGATATGAATATTAAATCTCTTCCTCCTGCCCTCTCTTCTCCTGCCTTGCTCTGCCTGCCCAGTGAAACCGGGTTCCCTTCAGGGTGTTTCACAGGGGTGTCTCTAGGCCTTCTTAGGCCGGGCGTGAGGCTCTTTTTCTTATTCTCTTTCCCCAATTCCCCAATTCCCCAATTCGTCCCTAAGTCCCTCAGTCTCCTTTTCCCACCTTCCTACCTTCCCACCTTCGTACCTTCGTACTTTCCTACCTTCCCACCTTCGTACTGCCCTACCTTCTTCTCCCTACCAGTAAAGCCATTCCTGGCTCCAGAGCACATATATTCCCAGCAGCAGATTGGTTACCGCATGTGAGAGAATCGGTGAAAAGAGATTTCTGGTCCGGTAGAGCACCAGGGCGTAGATCATCCCGGCCAGGATTCCCGGCAGCCAGTGGTGGTGGACAAAGCCGAAGGCTACGGCCACGGCAATGAAAGAGAACCAGCTGAAGCTGCCCAGAGGCACCTTGCGAAAGTTTGTGTCTATAAGCATGCGCATGGCAAAGGATCGCCAGAATATCTCCTCCATGACCGGGACCACCAGTACAGCTCCGGCCAGCCGGAAAAAGATGAGCGCAATGAGTCCTGCCTGGCTGGCTGTCAGCTCATACGGGTTAAACCCTGTTGGTGTACCCAGAAGGGGGTACAAACTGTCCATCCCCACCCAGAGGATAAATACGGCTATCCCGGCCAGGATGGCCACCCAGTCCAGGACCGGCTTTATTTCCGGCTTGAATGTCTTCCATAGCAGTATAAGCAGCAGGCCCACAGCCACGGTCTTGAGGGGGTAGGCTATGGTCTGGCTCACCCCTGTAACCTCCGGCAGATAGGTTAGCAAAGCAAACAGGGCAAAAGGTGCTATGTATTTTAGTATGTCCATACGTATAAGGTAAAATGGTAAAAAAGTACGAAAGTATGAAAGTGCGAAAGTTAAAGGTGCGAAAGCCTGCCACGCTGTGGCGTGGTTAAAAGTATAAAAGTACGAAAGTATGAAAGTACGAAAGCCTGCCACGCTGTGGCGTGGTAAGAGGTTGAAAATTGGAGAATTTGAATGCCCTTCTCTCAGTTCCTTAGTCTCCTCTTCCCGCCTTCCCACCTTCGTACTTTCGTACCTTCGTACCTTCCCACCTTCCCACCTTCGTACCTTCGTACTTTAGTACCTTTTACTGCTCTCAGTCTTCTTTTACTTCCCCAGTACGCATAACTTCGGCCAGCTCATAGGCGTAATCCCCCACTGCCCTGGCCCAGCGGGAATAGACCATCTGCCGGGATGCCTCCTGAAAGTTACCCTCTTCCAGAGCCGCAAGCATGCGCTTAAAACTCATAAGGCCATCTACCGAAGTCTGCCTGGCCATGCGGATGAGCACCTCCTGTCTGGTCCGGGACAGCCCTGAGTAGGCCGGGATCTGCTGGATTAATTCTTCATGGATGGCCAGATCTTCAGGGTCCATTTCTAGCGCAGCTTCGTCTGCATCCATAACTGCCGGATTTGCTTTTTGCTCCTCCAGAAAAGCCTCTTGGTGCAGTGCATCTGCCTGCACATCTACTTCAGCCCCATTGTCCTTTTCCCGGGCAGCAATGGCCTGCTTCAGCAAAACCATATGCTCGAAATCTAGATAAGGTTCCATTGAGGACTGCGTGGCAGGTGCAGACCGGTTTTGTTCGTTGAGAGCTTCTTTCTGGGACTCAACGTATCTGGTTGTTTCCAGATCATCCTGCACCTGTGAGGGTGTTGTCTCCACCGGGGCAGAGCTGAAGTTAGCCTGATATATTTCCTCTATTCCAGCCACCAGGTTGTCCCGGTAGGGGCTGAACCACACTCCCGTCGCAAGCAGAAGTGCCAGCAGTCCTCCAACCCAGGCATATCTGAACTTCTTTTTGTCTGGCCAGCCCTGCAGGTCGCTTTGGACCTCTCTGATAATGGAAGAACTGATGTTTTTTCTGTCTGATCCGAATCCGGTGATCAGGGCGTTGTCGCAGATGATATTGATGTTTCTGGGTATTCCCTGGGAGTATTTATATATTTTTTTCAAGGCTCCACGGGTGAATATTTTTTCCCGGCCATTTTTTGCTCCGGCTTTTTCCAGCCTGTGCAGGATGTAATCTCTGGTCTGCGCCCGGGTCAGGGGTTTAAGCGTAGCCCTGACTGCAATGCGCTGCTTAAGCTGCCTTAGTTCCTTCTTTTCCAGGATAGAGTCCAGCTCGTTCTGACCTATGAGAAATATCTGCAGCAGCTTATCCTGGGTGGTTTCCAGGTTGGACAGCATGCGCAGGTTTTCCATTGTGGCCAGGGGCATGTTCTGTGCGTCGTCAATGATCAGTATTACATTATACCCATTCTCGTATTCCTGAACCAGAACAGAGTGCAGCTTACGCACCAGCTCAAAAACATCATCGTCCACAGGCGTGGCATGCGGCGAACCCGGAGATGTTGCTCTGGAAACCAGGGCTTCGGGCAGATCCAGGCCCAGCTCGGAATAGATGGTCAGCAAGAGGCCTTTGAAGCTGGTGTTGGGATTGAAGACAAAAATGGTTTTGATCTTGGATTTTGTGCTCCACTTGTTCAGAAAGGTCCGGATTACTGTAGTTTTGCCCAGCCCCACTTCTCCGGTGAGGGAAATAAAGCCCTTTCTGTTTTTGAGCCCGTATATCAAAGAGGCGTAGGACTCCTTGTGACTCGGGCTCAGATAAAAGAAGCGCGGGTCAGGGGTTATGTGAAACGGTTCCTTGTTCAGACCGTAGTAGTCGAGATACATAGTAGTGTCTGTGTCTGTGACAGTGTCAGTGTCTGTGTAAAGTACGTTGAAGTCATGACGCCGTAAGGCGTGGAGTACTTTTTCTCTGTGGTCTGCCACGCCTTTGGCGTGATTTACCCCGCAGAGAAAACACTATTCCTTCTCTTTTCTTCCTTGTCGCCCTTTGCTTGCCCGGTTAAATGCTTAAGCACCTCGAAGAGGATTTAACTGGGAGCCTTGAGCGACCACGCAAGGGCTTGGGAGCGGGCGGTTGACTATTCTTTTTTTCCGTCTCTCCGTCTCCAATTCCCCAATTCCCCAATTCTCTAATTCCCCAATCCTCTAACCCCCCAACCCCCCAATTCTCTAATTCCCCAAACTCTCCAAAAGCTCCCTGGCCTTATCTTCCTCCGGAAACGGCTGTTCAGACTCCAGGGCTCTTTGCAGATGCCTCAGGGCCTCCTCACTGTTTCCAAACCCATGCTGGGCCACGGCCATATGATACCTGATGGTAGGATGCTCAGGTGCAGTCCGCAGGGCGTCATCGAACTGGGCTATGGCGCTGGCGTAAGCTCCCCGCTGCACATATATCCAGCCCAGGGTATCGCTGATGGATGCATCATCCGGATGCTGCCTCTTGGCCTGCTGGGCCAAATCCAGGGCCCGGTCCAGGTTGCCCCCTGTCTCCACCTTGAGCCAGGCCAGGTTGTTGGCTGCCGGGGCAAAATCCGGATCCACATCCAGAAGCTGTTGATAATATTTTTTGGCCTGCTCCATTTCTCCCTTTTCCTGGTAGAGCAGGCCAAGGTTCATAAGTGCCTGCAAAGACCTGGGGTTTCTGTCCAGGATGGCCTTGTTGCTCTCAATGGCCTGGTCCAGATTTCCCCGGGCAGTATACAGCTGGGCCAGGTTCTGATATGGAGTGGGCCACTCCGGGTTTTCACTAACCGCCTGCTGCAGGGCCTCTTCAGCTCCATCAAGCTCCCCGGTGGACAGCAGGATATTGGCCCGGCTGTTGTACAGCCAGGACTTAAGCCCGGGTTCCTGGCCGTGTTCCTGCAGTTTGTCCTGGACAAAATCCAGGGCCTGTTGGGGTTCTTCCTGGGCCATATAGGCCTGGATTATGCCGCCCAACAAAGAAGGAGATCCTGGTGCTTTTTCCAGGCCGGCAGTGAAGTATTCCCGGGCCTGGCCCGGGTTGTTTCTCTGCAGGGAAAGCTGCCCCATTACATGGTAGGCTTCCGGGTTTTCCGGCTCCAGTTCCAGCAGACGGGAAAAGGACTCTTCAGCAAGGCCAAAATCTTCCCTGGCCTGAGCAATGCGTCCCTGGATCAGATACGCCCGGCCCAGATTGGGATTCTGGTCCAGGACCTTGCCTATATGCTCTTCTGCTCTGTCCAGGTCTCTTTGTCCCAGCATCTGTTCCGCCTGCAGCAGGTTGGCTCGCAAATGCTGCGGGTTTAGTTCCAGGGCCTGCTCCAGGCTGTTTCTGCCATCTCTTGTCTGACCCTGATCGAAATAGGTCAGGGCCAGGTAAAAGTGAGCGTCTGCGTGTTCCGGGTCGTTCTCCACTGCCCTTTGCAGGCTGTCCCGGGCCGGCTCAAATTCCTGCATCTGCAGGTGTCTTCTGGCTTGGAGAACCAACATTGCCACGTCGTTTCTGTTTTTATCCAGCACTTTTTTAATTCTGGGATCTGCTTCCTGAGGTTCATTTTTCCGGAAGTATAGCTCGGCCAGTTGTCTGGTTGGCCTTATGTCCTCAGGAAACTCCTCTTCTGCCTCCAGATAGTATTCCATGGCCTGTTGCGGCCGGTTCATACCCTGGTAGAGTTCAGCCAGGTTGAGCAGGGGCTGGATCTTGTCCGGGTTGTTCTCCCTGGAGTCAAGCAGTGTGTCCCTGGCCTGTTCCATCTCCCCCTGTCCAATGTAAAACTGGGCCAGGACCAGATACAGGTCAGGTTCCCCTGGTTCCTGTTCAACAGCCTTTTTAAAATATTTTTCTGCCTGGTCAGGGCTCTGTGTCTGCTGATAGAATTGCCCCAGGGTAACTTTGTGCATGGGATTGTCCGGGTAATTTTCGATCATGTCCAGAAGCGCCTGTTCAGCATCTTCCAGCCTGTTCTGCCTGGCATAAAGCTCAACCAGTTGATAACCGGCCTGGGATGTGTCCTGTTCCAGTTCCAGAGCCTGTAGCAGTGTCTGTTCGGCTTGCTGGGGATTGCCTTGAGCCATATGCAGCCGGCTCAGGATAATTCTGGCCTGTATGTTTTCCGGTTCCAGCTCCACTGCCTGCTGTACATTGTCCATTGCGGCCTGCATTTCCCCTCTTTGACTCTGGATTCTGGCGCTGACCAGCAGGGCCTGAACATTATCCGGATCTACTTCCAGAACTCTTTGGGCCATTTCCAGCCCTTCTTCCATTCTGTTGCCCAGGGTGTATATGGCAGCCAGGCGAATGGCGGCCTCTACATGCTCCGGTTCTGCCTCCAGGGTGCGGTGGTAGTGTTGAAAGGCCTGCCCCACTTCCTCCTGGTTCATGTAAATCTCTGCCAGCTTGAAGTTGGCCCTGGCGTGATCCGGATTTATCTGCAGGGCATTGCGCAGGGAGATCTCTGCTTCACTGAATTTTCCCTCCTCAAAGCTCTGAGTTCCGCGTTCCATGTGTCTGGCAAAATTTTCCTCGGGGTTGCCGGAACAGGCGGGCAAGGCTCCGGACAGCAGAATAAGAGTCAGCAGGAAAACACCTAGAAATTTTGGAAGTCTTGGTTTGCACATTACTATTTTTTCTCCTTAATTTAGTCAAAAGTATGAAAGTATGAAAGTACGAAAGTAAAAGGTACGAAAGTGTGAAAGTACGAAAGTAAAAGGTGCGAAAGTGTGAAAGTATGAAAGTAAAAAGTGTGAAAGTACGAAAGCCTGCCAAGCCGTGGCGTGGTTAAAACTTAATCTGTAACCTGTGTCTGTGCCTGTTAAGAAAACTCAGCGACTTAGAGGCTGAGTGTGAAACTTACCGCCCCTCTCTTCTTCTCTACGTACCTCGGTCTCCTTTTCCTACCTTCGCACCCTCGCACTTTCGCACCTTCCCACTTTCCCACTTTCCTAACCTTCGTACCTTCCCACCTTCCTACTTTCCTAACCTTCGTACCTTCCTACCTTCACACCTTCCTACCTTCGTACTTTTTACTTTCCCACCTTCCCACTTTCCTACCTTCCCATCTACACCTTCAAAACAACCAGATTGTTGCCCGGATCGCTTTTTATGCGAATAGTGGCGTCCAGTTCCCGGAAAAAGCCCAGGATATGGTAAAACCAGAGAATATGTGTTTTGTCTCGGGGATGAATACTGTTTTTGCTTATGCAGGTGTTGTTCAGGGGCACTTCTTTATTATCTCCAGCCAGTATGCCTGAACCGTCGTGCCTTATTTCCAGATAAATTGTTCCCAGTGCTTCGCGTATCCTTATGTTAAGCTGGTTTGCATGCTCCAGAAGCAAAAACTGATAACAGTACAAAAGCAAAAAATCCAGCCCGTAGTTTATTCTCCAGATTGTTCCAGTGCGCATGCTGGTATGATCCTGATACAGGCGCATTTTTTTGCCGTTGGAGATCATAAGCGAGTCAATTTTCTCCTGAAAAGAGTCAAACCTTTTTCCCAGCTGCTGATTCATGTCGATGTCACCTGGAATATTTTCCATACATGATCTGGCCATGCATATGTTTTCCTCCTGCATCATCCGAAAAAGATTGGCCAGTTTTAAAATCCGGGAGTTGGCCTTTTCCAGAAAAGACAGGGCATAGGTTAGCTTTGAGGAAAAGTCATGCAGGATCTCATTTTTCATGACCTTGTGCATTTCGTTTTCCAGATGAGTCCTGCCCAGGTTAATATTTGAGGAAATATAAACCAGATTTTTCTGCAGGGGATCCTGAAAAGTTTTGAATAAGAGTCCCCAGAAAATCTCGAACTGAAAGAGATCCGCTCTTACTGACGAAGGCGTCACGTTGTTTTGCAATGAAAGCTGGGGGGCTAGAGGCTCGGCCGGAATGAGAGAACATTTGCTGGCCTGCTCCAGGTT
>SL_8KL_010_SEDDRAFT_10004477_pt1 | contig 11221 bp, 20 predicted proteins | sample SodLakKL_010_SED_4_FD_11160 | JGI IMG/M metagenome (IMG submission 11160) | reverse complement strand
GCGCCGAGAAGGGGATTCGAACCCCTGAGGTGCAAGGCACCACGAGATATCTAGTCTTCTTTCGAAGATCTCCAATCTCGCGCCGTACCAGGCTAGGCTATCTCGGCAATAAGTAGCTTTCAATGAATAATCTAATGATAACTGATATATAATTTATTTCCATCTCTTAGGATAATCTCCAGATGGTGAAAAAACCCTCTCCGATCTAAATACGAGTCCTTCCTCCATATCGAGTATCTCTTCTGCGTCGTAAAGTGCTCTACCTATAGAAATGCCTTCTCCCTTCGATGATATCAAGGCTATTTGATCCTCTTTTGAAAAATCCTCCATCTCGACTATACCGGGAGCAGCTAGATCTGCACCATGCAGCACAGCTCCCGCAGCTGTATCTTTGATCCTTATTTGCGGAAATATTTCAAGAGCTCTTTCATAAGGCATCAAAATCTCTTTCAATTTCTCTTCCTCACCTTCTCTATAAAATTCGTAAGCATCTCTTAGATCCTGAAGGATGATCATATCCTCTTCAGTAAACCCACCAGCCCTCACTCTTCGCAATTCCATCATATGACCCCCTATTCCAACTGTTTTACCTAAGTCCTTACATAGGGTCCTTATATACGTACCTGATTCACAGCGAACTCTTAAAAGGACCTCTCTTCCTTTAGAATCTAACTTCTCTATCTTGAATATCTTCTTTTTCCTCCTCTGTCTCTTTACCCCTGCTCGCAGTGGAGGTGTTTGATATATTTCACCTTCAAACTCATCAAGAACCCTATCCAACTGCTTATTATCAAAATTTCCATGAAATCTCATAGCTGCGATATATTCTTTCGGAACTGAGTGAAGGAGATCAAGTAACCTGACTGATGAACCTATACCCATGGGGAGAACACCAGTGACGTTGGGATCAAGAGTTCCGCTGTGACCGACTTTTTCATCGAAAATATCCCTTACCCAGGCCGAAACTTGATGGCTCGTCGGTCCCTGTGGTTTATCTATAATAACAAGAGACCTTGGGATGAGATCTTCGACAGATCTTCTATCGGGAAATTCACCCCACTCTGAAATAGTGTTAGGTTTATCCATAACATATCTCCTCTCGAGCACCCTCGATTATCTTTCTAACTATACTTTCCGGGTTGTTCGATTCAGAATCTATGATAATATCATATATGGAAATATCATCTATATCGATATCATAGTATTCCTGGTACCTTTTCTTTTCGCTCCTTTCTCTTTTAACTACTCTTTTTTTGAGCGCATCTTTATCTTTAACCTCTTCTCGATCCGCGATCCTCTCTATTCTTACATCTAGGGGAGCTTCCAACCTGACTTTATAGGCATCTTTTTCAGACCTCTCCAAGAGATGTCCAGTCAGTCTTCCCTCTAATATCATCCCCTTTTTCGCTTTCTCGACCATCCTTTGATCTAATTTTTTATCGATCTCTTCGTTCCTTTCTGCCAATTCACTGAATTCTTCCAAGTTCATTTCCCTCTCCATAGCCATCTTTCTGAAGACTTCACCTGTTGATAACAAATCCATCCCTGTTTCTTCAGATAATAATTCAGAAGCAGTAGTAGTTCCACTCCCGGGAAGACCGCTCACAGTTATGATCATCTCTTTAAAAAAATCTTTAGTGTTTAAAGCTCCTCCTCCTCCCTGAGACGTTTTTTAAAATCATACATCTTCAAGACAACCATCAAAACTTGTGTCAAGGGGAGGGAAACCAACATATAAACACCTATCCACATCGGGAAAGGCATGAAACAGTAAGGTAACTGGCTGCTCAAATCGACATGGGACGCCCAGGGTACTGAAAACATCGTGTTTGGAAGATCACCGATAAAACTCCATATCCAACCGAATATGATCAGGATTACAACCATGGTTATAGCCATAGATTTCAACTGGGGCTTGAAACTTTTCATCTGAAGCTGAGACATCTCTTCCTTTCTCTTCTCCATCTTCTTGACTTTGCTTTGTTTATTAGCTCTCTTTGCTTTCATCAATTCTTTGTTGAATTGGCTACTGATCTTCTGATTTTCTGCCATCTCAACCCAATCCATCAACTGATCTCTGATCACGGTTGAAAAAGTTATCATTATCGTTCCTGCCAACATCAATGTTAAGATAGGATACTGACCATCGAATCCAATTACAGGGTAAAGGACCTCGCCTAAAGCACGTCCTAAATCCTCTCTTAAACCCTCATCGAACATTATCAATAGAGCGAACAGACCCATAAATATGTAGATGAACCTCTGCATACTAAAAAGAGACTTATCAGACGAAGAAGTTTCAGTTTCATCGTCAATATCTGTACTTTTTTCCTTTTCCGGTTCTTCTTTCTTCAACTCTTCTTCCTTTTTCTCCTCTACAATCTCTTCCAACTCTTCTTCTGATATATCATCTTCCTTATTTTTATATCTGGAGACTATGTCATTGTAGAGTTCTTCGGATATCTCTCCTTCAGCTAATCTTTCGTCTAGTTTTCTTAACAACTCTTCATCTTCAGTGATGATGCAACACCTCTTCTATAAATTCACTACTGGTTACCGAAGAAATCCCTCAGCATCGGATGCATCTCCATCATCTGCTCTTTACCTATCTGCTCGTACAATTCTGTAAGTATAGATACGGCTAAGAACAGACTGATCCCTGTTGCTCCTCCGACGGATCCAAGTAGATCCGATCCAGCACCTACAACGCCGATGAACAATCCGCTGAATATAGTCACAGTAGGTATGTATCTCTTCAATACTCTTCTCAAAACCCTAGGATCCCTTCTGAAACCGGGTATCTGCATACCGCTGTCCTGTATCTGGTCAGCGACAGATTCAGCGTCCATGTTTGTGGTCTGAACCCAGAACTTAGCGAAAAGTACACAGGTTATAGCCATGAACAGCATATGCCCTATGACCCTAGCTATCACTGCAAGTTTCGAGTGGGTCCACTCAACACCTTCTGGAGATAGCATATGCTCATATCTCTCCGATATTAAGGGTAACAACCAACCCTGTATACCCTCTGGAGCGTTCAGATACCAAACTGCACCACTTATAGGCTCAGTAGTACCTTCTTGGAAGACTCCGAGCCATTCCTGTCCACCTAGAAGTGGGAAATTCTGGAAAGTCGGATTGGTATAGAACAACATAGAAAACAGATTAATATTCGCCAAAAGAGCATGAGCCAAGATTATCGGGATCACAGAAGCATAGATCAGCTTTATAGGATACCTACCTCTCGCGCCTCTTGCTCTACCGTGAGCTAGAGGCAATTCGATCCTACTACCTTGAATATATGCCACTACCAATAATATTAATATTGTAAAGATCAGCCCCATAACTGGATTAGGGGGCCCTATTATCAAACCTTCCAGTTCACCTCCCGCAAGTTCTGCAGCAGAATGATGGCGGATCGTATGTATCGTCCTAGGTATAGTCCCGGCAGGCACATCACCTTCCATCCCCGGGGCAGATTCCCAATTGAAAAGACCCGTAAATAATCCCTGGGCTACACCAGCGACGATAAAAAGACTTATACCGCTGCCGATACCCCATTTAGACACGACCTCATCCATCAGGAAAATGAAATAACCTCCTATGAATAGTTGAAGTATGATTAAAATTCTTGCGACTAGAAGACCTCTACCAGCGAAGTATGTTCCGAGTGTTGAAACAAAGGCATCAGAAGGAACTAAATATCCATAGACCTGAGGAATCGCCTGTATGAGCAGCATTATTATTACTAAGAACTTCTGGGTGTTCTGGAAAACTGCCTTATCTTCTGGATCCTTCATATCCAAGTCGACTATTTCCGCTCCCTGGAAAAGCTGCATGATAATGGAAGCGTTGACTATAGGCATTATACCCAGATGGACTATCGATCCCATCTCTCCGGCAAATATAGCTCTGAACTGTTCAAACAGATCAAGCGATGCTTCCTCGCTCAGCCCATAAATCATGACGTTGGTCATCACGAAATAAAGGACCAAAACGAGAATAAGCCACACCATCTTTCGACGGAAATGAACGTGACCCTCTGGTTTCTTGACCGCAGGCATCCTGTCGATAATAGGTTTCAGTTTATATAGCCGACTTTTCTCCTTCTCTGCCATACAGATCACTTTTCAGAATTATCGATCAACTCTCCTCCAGCATCTTCTATCTTTTTCTTAGCTTTTTCGCTTGAATCTGATACATTAATCTTCATCTCCTTAGTAACTTTTCCTTTACTCAAGAGTTTATCGAAACCAGCTTCATCAAGATCGACTTCGTAACTATCGTTATCTTCTGTAGCAAATCCGAGTTCTATTAAACTATCCAACATCTCTTCCACTTGATATATATTTATCACTTCTTGTTCCTTTATTAGTTTTTGTGGTCGAGTAAATCCTTTCGGTCCAAAATAATCAGGATCATCCTTCGCTAGCGATTTCCACTTATGTTTTCCTAAGCCAGCATTTCCTCTACCTCCTCTTTCGCCGGCACCTCTACCGTGTTTAGTACCTCTGCCATGAGTTCGTGATCCTCTATTTTTCTTCTTTTTCTTCTTTCCCATGTATATCAGCCTCTTCCTGACTTTTTTCAGGACCTAACATATTTTGTATCAGCGGGTTTATATCGCTTCCACGATAACCCAATGCGCCCCCGTTATTATAAGGTTTTTTGGTGTTTCTATATCCACCTACTGGAGGATGCAACCTGAAAATTTTATCTAAACCATCGATCTCATCTAAAGTTATATTATCGGAAACTACAGCTTGAGCGAGCTGATCTATTCCATCATAAGTGGTTTTCTCTTCGATCTTTTTTTCCAACTCACTCTCTTCTATGCTAGATTTACTTTTCAAAAGATCGACCATAGTATTCGTATCAATCTCACCCCAAGTAATCTTATCTTTAACCTTATCCAACATGCCTTCGTAGGTTCTTCTTTCTGGGATGACTGCACAGTGATTCACAGAGTTCAATCGAAGCATCTTAAAAGTGTCTTTCATCCTTTGGTTCTCATTTCGTGAACTTTTCAATCTTATAACAGCATAAGCCATGGTCATCCCTCCTGCTGGGAGGTCTCTTCTTTATGGATACCTTCGACTATTCCCAGTTCTTGTGCTTGATCTTTTCTGACTCTCATCTCCGCAGTCTTTTTCATGGCGTTGAATACGGCGAGAGCATAATTTACCGTGGTCCTGGTCTTACCTTTAGAGAAGCCCCATACGTCTTCTATTCCCGCTCTCTCCAAAATGGATTTAGCAGTCTCACCCACGGCAAGACCTATCCCAGAAGGTGCGGGCTTCAGAACTATCTCAACTGAACCAGCTTGACCGTCGACTTCGAAAGGAACGGTATGAGGAGCTCCACATCCACATTCCCAAGAACCACAACCTCTTCTTATCCTTACCATGTTCAACTTTGCGTTGTCCATACATTTACGGATCGTCGGACCGACTTCCTTTCCTTTTGCCGTTCCTACTCCCACATAACCGTCGTTATTTCCTATCACGGTAGTTACGGTAAATCTGACTCTTCTACCCGAGTCGGTCATCCTTTGTACCATATTGACATCGAGGACATCATCATCTAGCTCAGGGAATAAGGCATCGACAATCTCAGGCTCCTTGATAGGAAGTCTTTGAGAAAGGACTTCTTCCATGCTAGTGATCTCTCCTCGTTTTACCTTTCTACCGAGTCTAGTCTTAGGTTCCCAACCATTCATCATAATTCCTCCAATTTAGATTTAACTTCTTCAAATTTTTTAGGCGTCTCGTCATCGATGTGTTCACCTTTTATTCGTTCATCTACTGGTAGAACCTCGGGATCGTGAGGTACTGAAACACCTGCATCTATTATTCCGCTGAGGGTGGAGAATAACTTACCTCCTTTTTCTGGATAATTTAGACCCAAATCCAAGACGGCTTCCTCGATTCCCTTTTGCACTGCTCGTTTTCCCGCGAGATAGCCAACGAGATAAGCAGAAGGCAGATTAGATCCATGACCTTCCCATCCCATCTCATCAAGATGTTGGCTAGAAGCAGAGGCCTCGACTTTATCACCATCTCTATCATATCTGATGAATTGAACATCTATGTGTTTATTCGAAGGTCTAACTACCGCTCTTACCTTTCCTGATTTCAATAATCTCAATCTCTGCCGATAATCTGTCTTCCCCTCTTTTCTTCTTTTGAGAGGCATCCTGTATCTAGTACCTTCTGCCATTTTCATTCACTCCTTTTGATCTCGTAATCTTCATCTATGTGACCTTCCATCTGAAGATGGAGAACCATATCTGAGGTATCTTCATAGGCTCCACCTTTCGATTTGTTATAGAATTCACGATAAGTTGTAGGATCTATCAAGCCGTTATCTCTCATCCGTTTCAATTCTCTCCTCATAGAACGGATCCTATTCTTCCAACTATCTTTAGAGGATTGTCTAGCATTTTTTGTTCCTTTCCTCTTTCCATATCCTTTTCTTCTACCCTTGGCCTTCTGACCTTTCTTGTATTTGATCCTACCTCTTGAGTTACCCTCTTTTGGTTTCTTCTGGATAACACCTCGATTTATGAGCTCCCTGACTTCTTCTCTAGTGATCGCTTCTATGACTTCATCAAGCATGGTATCGTCTATCCACACTCGGTCTTTTCCGCAGTCAAGGAGTTCTGCTGCCAATCTTTTTTGATATTTAACATCCATGAAGATCACCTTATGATGTGGGGTTTAAAACTCTAATATCTTTTTCTTCCGCTTTCTCTTCAATCTTCAACCTCTTTCTCATCCCTACACTATGAGCTACTCTTACTGCCTGTTTATCTGGATCGATATCTTCTAAATCATCGGTATTATGAACCAAAACTTCTTCAAATCCCGAGGGATGTAGACCTCTCACTTTCTCCGGTGAGCGGAAACCAACTTTTACGTTAGAAGGCCTGTATTTTTTATTCTGCCGCGCCTGGGAGTGAAGACCGCGTGGATTTCTCCAAGTATCTTTATCCAGTTTAGGCCTATAAAACCACTCCTGATGGTTGAAGCTCGGTCTATTCTCCTTGATCTTTTTTCTCTTCTTCAACATCTCTTCAGTTTCTTCATCCAGGTCAGGCTTTTTCTTTACTTCGTAATCTTCATCATCTTCTGCCATATTTAATCACCTTTTCAACTACACGGATTTACCAGCTTTTTCAGTAATATATATCCCATCTTGGAATACCCTTGGATCCGCCTTAGATATCTTCGTTATCGATTCTATATTGGCTGCGGTCTGAGCTACAGCTTCCTTATCTGGACCTTTAACTATAACCTCGTTTCCGTCCACTTCAGCTTTTGTACTCCCGATAATCTTCGCGTTTCGAGGTTTGTTTTCCCCTACAAAGTTCTTGATAACCACTTTATCTTGTTCAGCGGTCACTTCCATGGGAAAATGAGAGTATAAAATTTTCAATTTGTAAACAAAATCTTCCTGAGCCCCTTTAATCATGTTCTCTATATGAGACTTATAAGTGCCCTGAAGTGCCTTTTCCTTTTTACTTGGTCGGTCAACTCTCAAAATCACTTCGTCCTCATCTATCTCGATCTTGATTGTGGGGTGAGTGAATCTCTTTACGACTTCACCATTTTCACCAGATACTTTAATCTCGTCTTTATGCTTTTCCACCGAAACGCTTTCCGGTATCTTTATCTTTTCTTCAGATTCCAATTCAACTGGCATGATAATCCCTCAATAAACATAGGCTAATAACTTTCCTCCTGCACCTTTGCTCTTTGCTTCAGAATGATCCATAACGCCTCTATTGGTGGTCAATATTAGAAGCCCAAAGTCCTGGGCAGGAAGATATCTAGACTCGTAATTTTCGATATCGGTATTCTTGACAGACCATCGTGGTTTGATCACTTTGCACTTGTTGATATTACCATTTAAGATAACGTTGTACGTACCTCCTCTCCCATCTTCCACATACTCGAATCTTTTAAGGTAGCCGTTCTCCTGCATAACTCTAAGTACTCTACCGATGAGTTTAGAGGCGGGTTTTATCTCACATTTTAACTTTCCGTTTTGTTCTGCGTTGTTTATCCTTGATAACGCGTCATTCAATGGGTCATGTTTCATCTTTTTCACCTCAGGAATGTTTTTTGAAACCTAAATCTTCTGCGATCTCTCGGAAACACTGTCTACACACGTGGAGGCCGTATCTCCTTATTATACCACGCTTCCGACCGCAGCGTCTACAGCCCTCTTTTCTCCCATAGTCTTTGTCTGGCTTTAGCCCTTCTTCTTCGTTCATGCTTCATACACCTCCAGATCGAAAGCTTTCTCCATGAAACTTATCGCCTCTTCTTTGGTCATCTTGTGCTCCTCCGGGATACTTTTAGACTGTTTTCTCCTGTTTTTTATACGCTGTCCTTTCCTCCCGATCTCTACCGAGATATCCATACCGAAAACTCCTATTTCAGGATCATAAGTTGCTTCTTCAAAATCAGTATAATCACTTATTCCAAAATTCAGATTCCCCTGGTTATCAAAGTTACTAGAAGGCAAACTATTTTCCTTCACCCAGAAGGCCTTATTCAAGAAGTCATATGCTCTCTTCTTTCTCAAAGTGACTTTACAACCAATAGGTTCTCCTTCTCTTATACCTAATTCAGCATTAGTGGTCTCGGCGATAGTTTCTACAGGCTGTTGACCTGTCAGCATCTCTAAAACATTGAAGGCTTTTCTAAGTTTTTCTCCACCTTGACCAACTCCGATATTTACAACACATTTAACCAAGCGTGGTTTTCTCATAGGGTTACCATGTTTCATATTATCCCTACCTCCGGTATCTCGATTATTGGCTTATCTTTCCCGACTACGAAAGCGTAATCCTCTACCGTTGTGATATCAGATTCAAAATGAACAAAATTGGGCTGTGTGCCTCTTATAACTTCATATTCCTTTATCGTATCCAGTTCACCGATGTGGTTTCCTCCTGTAACCAAGGCCATCTGGCCTTCACCAAATTCGAAACTCTCGAGTATTTTTCTAGAGGGTAACTGTATCTTTAGAACATCTTTCGTATCGTATTTAGTCCCATCTTCGATCCTGATGTTGGTACCGTCGTGAAGGTTGTACTGGGTAATGCCACCTTTCAATGTGGTTTTATCCTGTATTTTCACCAGTTTCCATTCTGCCTGACTTTTATCTATAGGTAGGAGTCTAAATTTTCCTTTTTGATCAAATAGAACTCTGTAATTTTCAGATATATCAGGTATAGATATTACATCCATCAATCCCACGGGTCTATTCTTATCAGTAGTTACTCTACCGTCCACTTTGACCTTCCTTTCTGCAAGGATGTGTTCGGCTTCCTTGGAAGTTTGAGTATATTTTAGGATGTCTCTCAAAACGACTATGAGCGGAATGCTCGTATCATCTGAATGTGGACCTGGAGTGGGACTTGGAGCCCAGAAAGATTCTTTAGTTGGGATACCCCACTTCTCTGTAGGCGCATTATAACGTTTATTGTGTCGACTCATTCATTATCCTCCTCTTGTATGTTTTCTAACTTTTCCTTTCTCCATGGATCGGAGAGATCAAGATCTGTGATCTTAAGATTTGAGGGATGAACACCATAGGGCTCTTTGGACTCATCAGCTTTTTCTACGGTCACATCCTCGATAAAAACTTTCTCATTCCTCCTGTCTACCTCAGCGACGGTATCTATATGTCCCTTGAAGCTTCCTCTCATTATTTCGACTTCATCTCCCTCTATCACAGGTATGCTCTTCGTACCATACCTTTCTTTCAATCTATCTGATAACATCGATGACATCATCTTCCTTTTCCTGTGCTTGGGAGCGTTTTCCCGTCTTTTTCTCTGCTTTCTTGCCTTTTCACTCATTTAAAACCACCTTTTCACATTATCATGGAAGCCGTAGCTCCGACCCGAGGCCACTTCTCTGCGGCTTCTCTAGCCACGGGCCCTTTGATCTCGGACCCCTTCGTTTCGCCGTCGTCTTGAGTTAGAACAACGGCGTTATCTTCAAATTCGACCATGACTCCGTCCGCCCGTCGGAACGGTCGCTTCTGTCTTACGATAACTCCTCTGGTGAGTTCTCTCTTCATCTCAGGAGTTCCTTTTACCACTGAAACTACTACCTGATCTCCTATCCCTGCTCTAGGATACCTCCTATGTACGCCGTGATAGTTGATCACTGAAACAACTCTGACAACTTTAGCCCCAGTATTATCTATACACTGAAGTTCACTCCCAACTGAAAGTCCTTTAGTTTGGTTACCAGCTACTCCTTTCATCGCTTTTCACCCTTTTCTATTACTACATAAGAGATACTCTTGCTTATAGGATTGCATTCCATTATCTTGACTTCATCTCCTTTTTCCACGTCTATACAAGGAGGGAGATGACTTGGATAATGACTTTTTCTCTTTTCATATCTTTCATATTTAGGGATATAGTTGAAATGATCCTTCCTTATTATAGCGGATTTTTCCATCTGAGTAGAATCGACTACACCCCTCATCACCCTTCCTCTAACAGAGAGTGTCCCATGGAAGGGGCAATTCTCATCATCACAGCTCTCTTCGGGGGGCGTCACTTCTACACCTATATCGCGTACTTCGTTTTCTGCCATGATATCATCAACCTAATTTCTTTATTCTATCCTCTGGACGATATTTTAGCTTGTTTCCATCCAATATATTATTACGACCATTGATGGTCAACTTGAACCGATTGCCTTCTTTCGGTACCATTTTATTTTTCCCTTCATCCGATATGACGAACATATTTTTGGTTTCGTCGATAATTTTTCCCTGTAACTCCTGGTAGTTCTTTTCAGTTGCCTCGATAACTTCAAGGTCAGAGCCTATGAATTCAAAAGTATATACTATATCTTCTGACGACATACTACCTCACCTCTACCGGAAATCCCTTTTCTTCGAGATAATTCTTTACCGTATCTATATGATCTCCTTGAAGCTCGATACGGCCATTTTTCGTAGTTCCTCCTGCAGCACACTTAGTCTTCAATTCAGAAGCTAATTCACTTATATCGATATCGCTCGTATCGATTCCGTCTATTATGGTAACTTTCTTCCCGTACCGCCTCTGGTCTGTAAATATTTCGATCTCCTGTTGCTCTCTAGCGATGTCTTCACAGATGCATATCTCTTTTGGCAACCCGCAAGTCGGACACACTTCTTCCGCCATCAATTTCCTCCTTTTGAT
>SL_8KL_010_SEDDRAFT_10004474_pt1 | contig 11225 bp, 8 predicted proteins | sample SodLakKL_010_SED_4_FD_11160 | JGI IMG/M metagenome (IMG submission 11160) | reverse complement strand
TCAAACATTGATTGATGACGCGGTATTTGAGGATAACCTTGACATAGTAGAGATACATGACGGAGAATCAGCACAGGTATATGAAAATATGAGGCTAATGGCAAACCAAGTGTTTGATGGAAAGTCGTGGTTTATACTTGCCGAAAAGACGAAACAGGAAATTGAAAGGGAAAGAATGATACAGGATATAAAAGAAATTAAGCGTGGCACAGGAACGGGGCAAATAGGTGAATCAGGATATGCCAGTAGGATAGACGACCTGGAAGCAAGGATAGAAAAGTTGGAAGGTTAATTCGCATAAGGTTTATTAAGCGAAATAAAAGTGGGTGATTACTTGGCTAAGTACGGATCATTCAAATATGGTGAAGAGCTTTACGGCAAAACTGTAAATGCCGGGGAAGCAGTGCTTACCCCTACGGGTTCTCTTGCGACCTCTTTTACCGTAGCCTTCTTGACTGTGGGAGAAGGTATAGTATCCCCTGTAACAACTTTTTCCCGCAAGATCACTCTCTTCCGAGCAGTCGGTGAAGCAGACGTAACCTCTGCAGGTGTTTTTTCCCGCCTGCTGAATCTTTACAGGGAAGTAGGACTTGCAGGCACAGACCCTCCTCTCTACGGGACATTCAAGTACGGGGAACGCAAATACGGAGAGGGAGCGCAGCAGACTCCTTCGGGTACCCTGAGGATTCCTCCTTTTATGAGGGTAGGGCAGGCTATACTTCTTCCTGTAAGCACCTTTGCCCGCGAAGTTACCGCCTACCGAAGCATGGGTGGGGGCACAATAACCCCTGTGGGCAGAGTAGCAAAGCTGATGTTCCTGATGGTTGGAGGCGGGGTAGTTAGTTCAGCAGGCACACTGTTTGAGTCCCTGTTAAAGTGGATAACAAACCCTATACTGGGGTGTGTGCGTAAAGCAGTGGAGATAAAAGGAAGGATAATTAAGAGTACCGAATTGGAGGGCGAGGTCGAGAAGGACGAGGAAATTAAAGGGAGGTTGAGGAAATGAGTTGTGTTACAGCCTCTATGGTTGATGGCAGGTTGCCGCGAGGCAAGGATAAAATTTTATACTTTCTGATTGAGGAAGATGGCGAACCGTTTGACCTTACAGGACACACGATTGCGCTCAGACTGTCTGCTTCCTGGACATACGGGGAACCCGTGGTGGAAAAGGCGGGGGAAATTCACGGTGATCCTGGTTCCGGTAGAGTCCGTTTTACCTTTGTTCCGGACGATACCGACGGTCTAATGGCAAGGTCCTACGATGCAGGAGTTTACGTGAAAGAAGACGGTACGGAGCTGGAGTGGACCGCTTTCTTTGGTAAAATAGCGGTTGTTCCTACCTCCCCGGAGGAGGTGGCGGAATGAAGCGTAACGTAGAAACTGTCATAAAAAGAATTAGGGAAGAGCTGCGGGCGGAGGGCGCAGACGGCGCAGGTTTTTCGGACTTTATCATAGTTGATGCTATAAACTCTGCTCTCGACGACCTTTCCGACACTTTTACCGTCCGGGATCTGCTGGACTTCAATACTACTACCGAGAACACTTACAACCTCAGAACTGTGGTAGACGCCGAGATATATACTTTGCTGAGGGTATCCTATGACGGTAAGGTTATAGACAGTGTGCAGATTGATGATTACTTGAGCATGGTTAATCCGGAAGAAGGACCTGTAAGGCAGTGGTTCCTGTGGGGAGACCACCTTACCCTGGTAGGAAACGTGGAAGGTAACAAAGAAGTAAAGATGTGGGTGCTAAGAGCTCCGGCTCACATTGACCCACACACGCCGACTATGGTTCCCGACACCCCCAGACATGCCGACGAAGCAATTATATCTTTTGCCATGAGCATATGCTACCGGGAGTCGAGGGAATACGAAAGAGCCAACTATCACTACGGGATATTCCTGAGACAGAAAGAAAATCTGCTCAGGCGTTCCGTTCCACAGGGTCAGGGGGACCACAACCCGCAGATGAGAAGTATTTACTGGGGAACGTTCCGTCCCTCTTCTGCAGGGGGCTGGACTCCTCCGGCATGGACCGACACGAACCCGGGAGGTAATCCGTAATGCCTCTTAAAAAAGGTTACTCGGAAAGCACAATTAAATCCAACATAAGAGAAATGGTGAAAGCAGGAAGACCCAAGAAGCAGGCAACTGCATCAGCCTATGATACCGCAAGGCGTGCCTACAAGCAGCGGAACCCCGGCAAATCTCTACCTGCTAACCTGAAAAGGGGGAAAAGCTGACATGACCACACTTTACGAAGTCTTTTCCATTCATTCTCTCGATGGCGGTATGGCAACTTCTTTTTCTCCGCGTCTTCTGGACCAGAGCAAGGGGTACGCCAGAACTTTCAAAAATATGGAAAACCTACTGCCGGGGCTACCTCAAAAAAGACCGGCGGTAGAGGAATGGTTGGAGACAGCAAATACACCCACGGGGTTGCACGAGTTTGTAAAACTATCCACTGAGGAAAAATTCATTCTGGTATCTTTTACAGACCGGGTAAGATCCTACCACAACGGAGCTTGGAGCGACGTGGTAACGGGTCTTGAGACGGGTGCACCCGTTTATTTTATAACTATAGCTGACCAGGTGGCTTTCGGCAACGGATACGAAAACCTGTTCGTGTGGGACGGCAGTGATCTGTCCTCGGACGTGGGCGGAGAAAAAGCCACCAGAAGAACTTTCCTGTTATACGAAAATAACGATCTCTCCTACACGGCAAGACAGGTTGGAGCAGACGGTAACTATATTAGGATAAGGTATATCAAGCACGACAGTGCGGGTACCTCTACTTCTGCCACCCTTACAGGGTCGGGAACAGAAGAGGACCCTTACTTCATAACCGTGAACCTGGAGTGGCATGTGGACTCGGAAAACCAGGAAGTAATAGACTCAACCGCCAACCAGGCCAAAAGTGCTGTGGAAGCTAACAGCAGCATAAACAACCTTGTGGAGGTGGAGCACGTCTCCGGAAGCGACGGTTCCACTGAAGTCTTGGAGATGCCGGAACAGCATCTTATTGGCGGTCACGAGGCAGTAAAAGGAAAGTTTATGATTGAGTACAGGTTGCGGGCAGTGGTGGCTGACGGAAGCCAGATAAGGCTGTCACATACGGGGGACCCTCATTTGTGGAGCCCCTACAAAGCAGGAAGCAACGCCGTGGAAACTTATGTTAGCCCTGACGACGGCGAGGAAATATCAGGGCTTTTAAATATGGGAGACGGCGGTGTCCTGATAGGCAAGCCCAACGGTCTGTACGGTTTGTTTGGCTACAAGAGGCAAAACTTTGTTATAGACCAGCTCGACCCCAACGTGGGGGTAGCCAGCCACAGGTCTATGGCTTTTCTGAGACCCTATGGTTACTTTGTGGGGCAGGACGGAGTTTACCGGGTAGAACCCGGGGGCATACCGGCACGGATCTCTGCTCCTATCCAGGAGCTTTACGACGAACTGGTGGACAAGGAAAGGTTAGAAGAGGCTACCGGATATATTAAAAATGGGTTGTATATAGTGTCCCTTCCCACCAAGGATGGGGAAAGCACAACCTTTTGCTGGAACACCCGTCAGGAAAACATAGCCCTGTGGGACGAGCCCTCTGCTATGGTGGACGTTATCCACACTTCGGAGGGAGTCAGGTTTGCCAAAAAAGGGTATAACAACATACTGCAGGTCGTCCCGGGTAAACTGATAGACTACAACGAACACCCTATCGAGGCAGAATACCTGTCTGTGGAATTAGATGTGCACAACCCTCTGGTGGAAAAAGATATAAACGATCTGTATGTAGTATTCCGCTGTGAGGACGAACCTTACGAGGTGGAAGTGGCTGTCTACGTGGATGGTCAACTGTCTGTTAAACCCGTCAGGGAGACCGTGACCGGTGTGAAAGACAGGCAGTTTGTGTTAAGGGTTCCTGTGGGGCGGACAGCACGGTTTATGGAAGTGAGCATAAAGAATAACCAGGAGGGACAACAGTTTACTCCTATGGCTATGTATTACACCTTCCAGGTGAAGGATGTGTTATAATGCAGATAAGACGGCAGACCCAAAATTTTCAGGACGTGAATTATAATTTTCAGCTTATAGACCGTTTACTGCGCGGTCACGGACTCGATGGAGACCACATCAGAGTAATACCCGGGGAAAAGGTAGAAGGTCTGCAGGAGTTGGTAGACGATGTAAAAGGAGAGTTCGGCAACCTCGGCGAGTTAGCTTACAGCGACGCAGTACAGAAAGCACAGCTGGGAACCACTATTATTGCCGGCGGGTATATCGTAACCGGTCTCATAGACGCCAGCAGAATAAGTGTGGGAACACTGGAAGCAGACCGCATAAGAACGAGGTCTATTTCTACAGATAAGATAACCATAGGCGGGGTAACATACGATAACCTTGCCGATTACGCGGTGGGGGAAGACAAGATAGGAAACGACGCTATAAGCGCAAGGACAATACAGGCGGGTGCGGTGGTAGCAGACCATATTTTGGCTGGAGCAATAACTACCCCTAAAATAGAGGCCGGGGCTGTGCAGGCAGATAAGATACAGTCCGGCAGTATAGAGACCTACCATATATCTGCTACGGGTATATCTGCAGACGCTATATCAGCTGGAACTATAGACGCCAGTGTAATAGATGTCATACACTTGAACGCCGATCACATTACCTCGGGGAATATGTTGGCAGACAGGATACACGGGGGCACTTTATCAGGTATTCAGATTTATGTTTACACTGACGCCTATGTTGGAGACACCCTGTATCTGGGAACGACAAGCAATACGTCAGGTAAAATGGTAAGGTTCTCCAATACAGCCACCATAAGTAATTCTCCTGTGGCAGAAGACATAAGAATATCAGCGAGGGCTATAAACTTTGGCGGGAACATCTTTTGCAGTGGTTACGTTTACTTCGATAATTCATCCGGAGCGTTTCTACCCACCAGAAATGCCGGAAGTAGTTCCAGATCCACAGACCAGTTCACCATGCCCTACTGGACAGGGAATATGTGCTATATAGACCTTCACTCCTCAGGGATTACCGTGAGAAACTCTTCCGGTAGTATTGCAGGAACCATATCATTTGATTAACGAGGGGGTAAAAACTTTGAATGTTGACGTCCAGCTTATCTTGGACAAAATGGCAAAGACTGTAGGTGAGTTGCACCTCCGCGTAGCTGTTCTGGAGGCGCAGATCGAAACCATGTCAGGAGGTGAGAAAAATGCCGCAAACAGATCCGTTGGAGAGGATCATGGGCATGTTGAGGAACCAGGGAGCAGTGGATCCAGCCCAGGCCCAAGAAAGAATGGCACGGATGAAACCGGAGCGTAGACAGTCCGGGGCCGCACCTCCTGAGCAGCGTCGTGAGACGCCCGTAGAGGGCCGACCCGTAAGAGACAGGCAGTCCAGCGAGGAAGGAACAGAAGGGGATATGACTGCTCCGGGAACTACTATTCCGGTTATTGTGGACGCCCTGAACGAATCTATCATAGCCTTAAAAGTGGAAATACACCGCACAGGAGACAAGGAGAAAAGGAGGGAGCTGGAGGGACACGCCCGCAGGTTGAGGGAACAGATATCCAGCCTCGGTGGTGAGCCTGTCTACGCTGACGAGACTGTGGAAGAGGGCTTGCAGAAACTCGGGCAGCGCAGAATGAGGGAAGAGCAGCCACAGCCGATGGGACAGGAACAGCAGATGATGCGGGAACAGCAGATGATGCAACAGCAGCAAATGGGTCAGCAGCAGCAACCGGGTATGGGTATGCTTGCCGGTCTCGGGCTGAATAAACAGCAGCCAGAACTACAAACAAGGGGTTATGTAGGAGCAGACCTTATGAAGGATTTGGGAGAACAAACCGGACATACCCCGGGGCTGACCCCAGATCACCCTGCTTACCAGACGGAAGAGAGACAGCGTAGTGGTGAGACAGCGACCCGCCCTTTTTTAGAACATAGAGGGGCAGAAGTAGGGTGGGACCAGGAAGCCGGTCAGGTTATAGCCAGAGGTCCCGCTGGGGAAACAATGTTTACTCCGTCAGATATAGAAGGTCCCGGAGTATCCTTTGCTCCTCAAGACGAACTTACCAGAATACTGCAGGAGATAGGACTTGGAGAGCCCTCTCCTGTGCAGCCGCGAGAGGCGCCGGAATGGGACGAATTTTATGATCCTGCCAGAGTGGAAGCTGCCCCCGCGCCGAGGTTTAACGAACAGTCTGTAAACCGTATTATATCCGAGTACGGTCTACAGCCACGGTCGGAAGAAGATATAGCGCAGGCGGCAGAGGCTATGGTCAAGAGGCAGGCGTTGGGCAGAAAACAGGCTGTGCAAAAGCAGCTTGACCGGTTTAACCGGGAACACCCCACCGAGTTTGACCGTGCACAGGAACAGATTAGGAAAACAGCCAAAGAAATGAGCGCGGACAGGCAAGAGGAGATCTCCAACAGGGGAATGTACTACGGCAGTGTATTGGCCAATGCTGCTTCCAGTTTGGACGCGGCCGTCATGGACGAGATTGGGCAGATAGCAAGTGAAGCAGCCAGTTATGTGGCCGACCTGCACAGGGATTTGCAGGATATTGAAGAATGGAAGGCTGTGGAACGAGAGGCTCTGCGCCATGAAATGATGGCGCAAGAAAGGGAACACGGCACCCGCATAGCCCAGATGAGGATGGGCGCCATGCAACATGCTGACCAGATGGCACTGGATATGTGGGCAACGGAGCAGCAGTTACGACTTAAAGACAGAGACCAACAATTTGAGCAGTTTAAGTTTGAGGTGGGAAGATCTCTGGAAGAGCAAGGGATGGCAGCCAGTGCATCTGTTATGAGGCAGCCTATGTTCCAGGAATACCTCGAGGGAATGGGCATGAGCCTGTACGAGTTTGAAAGGCTACCACTCCCACAGCAGTCAGTTATGGCAGAACAGGCTCCGGGTATCATGGAGTTTGAAATAAACAGAGAACGCGGCCAGCTCGAAAACAGGCTTATAGCAGAAGAGGTTCATATCGCTGAAACATACGGCAGGGAGCAGGCCAAACTCGCAACCANGATGGCTGGTCTGGAANTTTCAGAGATGGAACTACGGGTATCCGACTACCGCCGGGAAGTAGAAGCCAAAGCAGGAACTAATTTCCACAGGAGAATAGCAGGTATGACCCTGNAGGAGATGGAGCAGGGACTGCTTATGGGCTCGTTACAGATGGACGTGACGGAGCAGCAGATGAAATGGGTTTGCTGGAGTTGGACAAAATGAGGACAGAGCTTAAGTACTACCCGGAAATGCTGGAATCAGAACTGAAGATGGCAGAGCTGGAAAGGGATATTTTGGAAAAAGACTTCGAGGATGTAGACGATACAGAATTTTGGGAAATGTCTGAGCGCAGACTCTCAGGAGCACAGGAACTTTTTGTGAACACTGAGAAGTATGTCCGCAGCCAGGATGTTGATGGAACTATTCCCAACTTCAGCATGATTCACACGGAACTTGCCTCGGCCAAGCGAAGGGCGGAGGAAATAAAGGACCCCACCGAGAAAAGAATAGCTCTAAACGATATACGTGAGTTCGAGAACGCTGTAAAAGGCCATCCCGGGTATAAAGAGTGGACCAGCAGAAACGACCCCGAACAGATAGAAGAAGAGTCCAGGACCTTTTGGGACAAGATTAAAGACACTTTTTGGAAGCCCAGCCCTGAGTACTGGGAGGATCAGTGGGATTTTAGCGGTGGGGATGATGCCTTGCGCGTAGAGGGTTGGCAGTCCGGAGGGCAGCTAACAGAGCACTTTCACGAAAGCGAATTTGCCGACCCCGCAACAGGAGAGGTAAAGGTGGACTCACGATTAGTCTCCAGGTTGGAGCAGATGCGCCAAGAGATAGGGCGCCCCATTAATATTACTTCCGGTTATCGAAGTCCAGAGTACAACGCCAATCTTCCCGGGGCAGCCACCAACTCTCAGCACATGTACGGTAAAGCAGCAGATATAACAGTAGACGGGATGAGTCCCAGAGAAGTAGCAAAAATAGCAGAAAAGTATTTTGGAGATGGTGGGATTGGGGTATATAGTGGTCATGTGCATGTGGACGTTGGACCCAGAAGGCGCTGGTAAAGAGTCAGGGAGGTGTTAAGTTATGGTAATGCCCAGCCGTCCGGGAGCCCGGGCCACCATGGAAGAAGATGAAATGACCTCACTACTGAGGCGGTTAGGAATTATAGAGCCTGATACATCGTCTGGTCAAGGTACTTGGAGAAGTGACTGGAGGGGTGGACGTGAGGGAGGTGACTGGAGAGGTGACTGGAGGAGTAGAGAAGCAACTATGGCCAGTGCTGTCCCTCCTATGCTCGCGGAACCAGAAGCTGCAGGATACAAAGGAGGAGGATTTAGCACACAGCTGTGGGAAGGTTTTATGGGGGCGGTTTCTGCTCCGGCAGCACTTATCCCGGGGATAGATAGAAGGGAAACACCGGACCCTATAACCGGGGGAGAAGTTGCGGGGAATGTAGTAGGACAATTCCTGGGCTGGGCGGGCCTGTCTGTACTGGCAGCAGCTACCCTGGGAAAGGGTGCTCTTGCTGTATCCGGTATAGCCGGAGCAACGGCAAAAACGGGGGTCGCTGCTCAGGCAGTTAAGTATGGTGTCGCAGAAGGGGCACTGGGTGCTTTGTATGCCCGAAACGAGGAAATGTCGCCCGGGGAGATAGCAAAGCACGCTGGATATGGTGCTGCTCTCGGAATAGCCAGCCCTATAATAGGTGCCGCTACCCGGGGTATACGGGCAGACGCTGTGAATAAGTTGAGAAAAATACGCGGAAGACATATAGATAGTACTTTCCGGGGAACTCCTGAAGTAGGGGTACCCAGACCGGGAAGAACACCACGGGAGGAGCACGTGGCCTATGGTCTGTTTGGCAGAGAAACGCAGGCACAGCACGCACTCAGCCTACCAGACGATATAGGGATAAGGAGAGGTCTTGCTCCGGGAGAGTTATCTTCCAAACGCATAGCAGACGAGGTAAGGGACAGAGCTATCAGGGCAGGTAAATACGATAAATTGACCGAGGCAACCATGTCGGCATTTGACGCACCGTCAGGCGGTTGGAGCGTGGGGGATTCGGGGTCTTTTGCTAAGGTCTGGGAGGCACTGCCTGAACAACAGATGGGGAAGATGTTTGAAAAACTCCCCCCGCAAAAGCAAATGTCTGTGGCAGTCAGGGCTCTATGGGACGACGAGGGAGCACGCAGTATTTTAAAACCTATACTGAGGCAGACAGAAGACTCCGCCTGGAAAAGCCGAAAGATGATGGTGGGGCTTGCACATGGTAGTCCTATAGATGCGGTGCACCAGAGGACGGTAAGAACTGCTCTGGGTCAGGCAGAGGGTGTAAAGGACAAGGCCGTATTCGACCGGGTAATTGGGATGAAGACAGGACCAGACTCGGTTATTCCAGACGACATAGTAGGAAGGTCCTTGAGGGATCAGATAGATTTTCTGGACGAGTCTATAAAGTTTGACCTCAAAAGCAGGGCACAGTTCCTGGAGGCTCGTAACGCCTGGTCAGGAAAGGATTTGAGCACGGCAGCAGATATAAAGCAGTACTCCGATAACGTGGGTCGTGTGGAGGAGTTGTTAAAAGCGCGTTATCGTTTGCTACCCGATGTTGAACAGGTTTTCGGGGAATACAGGCATGGGACTATACGGGGACTGTACGCGGCTGCGGAAAAGAGGGGGGCAGAAAAAGCCCGAGGACAGTTTGCCACAGAGGGTAAGCTGTATATTGATCCCGACCTGCGTAATATTCTGAAAAGAGAAGGAGTAACCTCGCCGCAGCAGTTGTCACTGGAGAAGAGGAGGAATTTCTTTGCCCGCAAAAACTCCTTGGAGATGCAGGGCAGGCAGACGGAAATGGATATCTGGCACCTCAATCCTGAAGAAGTGTTTCCCGGCAAAACAGCCGACTATGCGAGNACGGACATGCTGGCTCTGGCACCGGTAAAAGAGCCCAATTCCTTCGACGACTTGCTGAAAGTTACCCACCCCAATCACATTGACCGTTATTTGCAGCCCATGCGGGGTGTTATGGGTGAGGCAGACTTCCGGGAAGTGCGAGCAGCTGGCGGTGCTGCCAGGAAAGTTGGTGGTACCTGGGAGAAGAGGGTGGAGGACGTTTACAAACCGTTAAAAACGAGTCTTCTTGATAGTTCGGGAACCAAACGATGGAAAGAAACCGCAGACGAAGCTGTAACAAGGTGGTTGAAGACCCCGCGCAAGGACAGGGCTCGTTTTGTGGAAAACGCCCGTAAAAGAACGGTGGACGGTAACGTTTTGTGGACGGATGAGGTGGACAAGATAGCGAAGGAAACTGACCAGATGTTTAGCCAGTTGGGGGACTTATTTGGCATACCTAAGGAAAGGCTGATTAAAAACTTTGCTCCCCGCAGGCACCCCGACGGGACAAGTTACATGGCCAACGTGGGACAAGATCCCAACTTTGATTTTATGTCCCACGAAATGAGGACAGGCTTCATGTGGCCTCAGGAGATGAGTTCTTACCGGCTGATGAAGTCCTATCTCAGAGGAGGAATAAAAGAAAAATACTACAAACCCACATTCAAAAACCTTGATAAAAAGTGGGACCCGCAAAACTTCCAGAAAACGGCACAAATGGATAAAGCAGGGTTCTTGGATAGGCACGGTTTGCAGGGTTTATCCGGAAAAAAACTCGAGGCCGCACTGCGGAAGCTGCCTAAAAAGGACAAGGATACCTACTTGAGACTCACTGAAGAAGTCAAGGAAGCAGCAGATCTGGTGAAAAATCTAAGCGCCATGAACATAGATAAACACCGGCAGCAGTTATACCGTGGTTTCAGGAACAATGTTCTGGGTCAGCCCGGTCCCATGGAGGACGTGTTAGACAGGAGTATAGGAACGGTAGCCAATGCTCTGTTCGGTATGGACCCCCAGAAGAGATACACCAAAGAAATTTTGTCCTTTATAACAGATATGATGTACGGCTCTACTATCTCTTACAATGCGTTCACGCCCATTAAGAACCTTACCCAGCAGCTGCTTCCCGTTATGCACCTGGACGATGACCCCATAGTGGGGCTCAGGTACTGGGCGAGGGCACAGATGCAGGGTCCAGGAACGGAGTTGGGTCAACTCTCGGATTCAACCAACTGGGTTATGGACAGCAGGATTGCCACAGAAGCACTCGCAAGACAGGA
>SL_8KL_010_SEDDRAFT_10004469_pt1 | contig 11232 bp, 8 predicted proteins | sample SodLakKL_010_SED_4_FD_11160 | JGI IMG/M metagenome (IMG submission 11160) | reverse complement strand
ATTTTCGGACTGGTTTTCGGGGGAATATCATTGTTCATCGGAGCCATCATGATGATCTTTGTGGTGCATGATCCGGACGAAAAACTGATCAAAAAGACCATTGAAGAACTGGAAGGCAAAGCTTAATCTGCCACTTCGAAGTACCCGGCGAATTCGGCAAGCCAACCTTTAATTACAAACAGAAAAAAATCATATATGGAAAGAAGCAGCGGAATTTTGCTACACATCACCTCCCTGCCTGGCAAATACGGCATCGGAACCATGGGTCAGGAAGCATACCGGTTCGTTGATTTTCTTGAAAAGTCAGATCAGAAGATATGGCAGATCCTTCCGCTGGGCCATACCGGTTACGGCGACTCTCCCTATCAGTGTTTTTCCGCTTTCGCGGGAAACCCTTTGCTGATCGACCTGGAAAAGCTGACCGGACAGGGGCTTCTGACCAGAGAGGAACTCCCGGAACATGAGGCGTTTCCTGAACATGAAGTGGACTACGGATGGGTGTTTCACTATAAGTACGATTTGCTGAAAAAGGCCTACGAGCGTTTCCTGCGTTCCGGTGACAACCGGTTGAAGCAACAGTACCAGGAGTTTTGCGGTGAGAATGGGTGGTGGCTGGAAGACTACGTGCAGTTCATGGCCATCAAAGACGATCACGAGGGTCAGCCCTGGTGGGACTGGGAAGACGACATCCGGCTCCGGAAGCCTGAAGCCATGATGGCCTATAAACAAAAGCTGGCAAAGGAAATGGATTTCTACCGCTTCCTGCAGGTAATGTTTTACCACCAGTGGCTGGATTTAAAATCCTATGCCAACGAAAAAAACATCCTGATTTTTGGCGACCTTCCGATCTATGTGGCCTTTGACAGTGCTGAATCCTGGGGACACCCGGAACTCTTTGATTTTGATGAAAACCTTCATCCCCGCACCGTAGCAGGGGTGCCGCCGGATTATTTCAGCGAAACCGGACAGCTCTGGGGAAACCCCATTTATGACTGGAAATACCTGGAAAAACATGGCTTTCAGTGGTGGATCGACCGCATCAAAGCCAACTTTTTGCTTTACGACATCCTTCGCATTGACCACTTCCGCGGATTGGCAGCCTACTGGGCCGTTCCCAGCGGCGAAAAAACAGCCATCAAGGGCAAGTGGATCAAAGCCCCGGGCGATAAAATGCTGCAAGCCGTATACAATGCCCTGGGAGACAAACCCATCATTGCAGAAAACCTGGGAGTGATCACCCCCGATGTGGAAGAGCTGCGCGAAAAATTCGGCATGCCCGGGATGAAGATCCTTCAGTTTGCCTTCGATTCGGCAGAAGAAAATGACTTCATCCCGCACACCTACGACAAGAACAGCGTGGTTTACACTGGAACCCACGATAACAACACCACCGTGGGCTGGTTCAAACACAGCCCGCCTGAAGACAAGGAAAGGATGCACGATTACTTCTGCCTCGACGACAATGACCCGGCATGGTCCTTTATCCGGCTGGCCTGGTCAACCGTTGCAGATATCGCCATTGCACCCCTTCAGGACATACTCCGGCTCGACGAAGATGCCAGGATGAACTTCCCCGGCAAATCGCCCGGATACTGGAAATGGCGCTTCACCCGGGATATGCTCACAGAGGAACACATGCAAGACCTGAAGAAAATCACCGGGGTGTATGGGAGGAAGAAAGAAGAAGGTGGAGGTTAGAGGGTAGAGAGTGGAAGCTCGAAGGTGGAAGCTGGAAGGAAGAAGGTAGAGGGTAGAGGATAGAAGGTGGAAGCTCGAAGCTGGAAGCTGGAAGGAAGAAGGAAGAAGGTAGAAGGTAGAGGGTGGAAGCTCGAAGCTGGAAGGTAGAAGGTAGAAGGAAGAAGGAAGAGGGTGGAAGGTGGAAGCTCGAAGCTGGAAGCTGGAAGCTGGAAGGAAGAAGGAAGAAGGTTAGACCCCGGGGTCACATGTTACTCGTGGGTCACATGTTACTCGTGGGTCAAATGTTACTCGTGGGTCAAATGTTACTAACAGAGGCGTGTAAGCGCCGGCCAACCATAACCAAATGAAAACAAAAGACAACCTCAGCCAAACAATCCAAAAACTGGAAAAAAATAAAACCACCAGCCACCTCCTGATCGGGTTCGATGGTTTCGTGGATGAAATCATCCACGTGGTGGATCAGAGGGAAAATCCTTCTGAGTACAAGAGACTGAAAACCATTAAGGCACTCTCCGAGCGGATTGCTGCGGTGGCAGGGCTCAGTGCCAACATAGAGCTTGTACCTGTGCAACAAAAACTGGGAGGGAACGGCCCGATCATGGCCAACGCCGTAATGGCCCAGGGCCAGGAGGTAACCTACATCGGGGCTCTCGGCAAACACCAGATCGACCCTGTCTTTCACGACATGGCCGAAAAATGCCGCAAGGCGATCTCACTGGCTGACCCGGGTCACACCGATGCACTGGAATTCCATGACGGGAAACTGATGCTCGGCAAAATGGACAGCCTGGTCAATGTCAACCTGAAGTCCCTGCAGAGTGAACTCCCCGAAGAAGCACTCCGCAGCCTGCTTTCTGAAACAGACCTGGTGGCTTTCACCAACTGGACGATGCTTTCAAATCTCAATGAGATCATCAGTGCCTTCGGAAAGATCATTGACACCCTTGATAAAAAACCAAGGGTTTTCATTGATCTGGCTGATCCGCAAAAACGCACCAAAAAGGCCATCAGGGAAGTGCTGGACATTCTTTCATCCATGCCGTGCGATACCGTTCTCAGCATGAACATGAGCGAATCAACCATTATCAGCGAAGTGCTCGGCATCAAAGAAGAGGAGCTGATGCCACGTGCAGAGAAGATCAGGAAAAAAATGGGCATTTTCGGCATTGTGATTCATCCGCTTCACGGGGCGGCCATGGCCACTGAGCAAGGCCCGGTCTGGACGGACGGCCCATACACGGAAGAACCCAAACTTACCACCGGAGCCGGCGACAATTTCAATGCAGGATTCTGCAATGCCTGGCTAGCCGGCCTTGAGCCTGCACAATGCCTGATGACCGGAGTATGCACCTCGGGTTATTACGTACGCAATGAAGGATCTCCCTCGCGGGATGAGCTCCTGCAATTCATGAAAAAGTGGGAATCCCTGAACTGCGGTGAAATCTGACAGGCCGGCTTTTTGATATGAGGGCCTGTGATCCGAACCAGCGGGTGGTAATAACTTTCCCTGATTTGAGCTGCTGTGAAACGGCGATTGGCAAAAACTTTCCCTGATTTGAGCTGCTGTGAAACGGCGATTGGCAAAAACTTTCCCTGATTTGAGCTGCTGTGAAACGGCGATTGGCAAAAACTTTCCCTGATCCGGGCGGATCCCGGGCGGTGATATCCCCAATCAGAATACAGCAGATTACAGTCTGCAAATAATTTGGTATTTTTGCAGCTGATACAGCTGTGCACATCCGGGTTCAATGCCACAGGCAAAAGAATCCCTGTAATAGCTACCCGGGAGATCAATATGACAATTTCGCATCCCCTTAAACACAGACCCTTAGTTGCCGCCACCGGCCTGCTGCTGGCCCTGGCCCTTTTTTATGCATGCGCCAATGTTGTGTCCCCCACCGGGGGCCCGCGTGATGAAGACCCCCCGGAGGTTGTAAGAAGCACTCCCCCTGACAGGGCCACCAATTTCACAGGCGATCAGATCCGCATTTTTTTCAACGAATTTGTCCAGCTGCAAAATATACGGCAACAGTTGCTGGTTTCCCCGCCCATGGAACGCACCCCCGAGGTAACAATAAGAGGGCAGTCAATCGTTATCGAAATAGAGGAAGAACTCCGGCCTGAAACCACCTACAACCTGTTTTTCGGAGACGCCATCCGCGATATCACCGAAGGAAATGCCATCCCAAATTTCCAGTTTGTTTTCTCCACCGGAAGCTATGTGGATTCATTGTCGGTAATGGGGCAAGTTAAAAATGCATACAACCTGAAGCCGGAAGAAGGGGTTTATGTGATGATGTATGATGATGTTTATGACTCCATCCCCTACCTGGAAAGGCCTGTTTACCTGGCTAAAACAGATGAAGATGGTCATTTCAGGATCAACAACATGGCAGGTGGTGAATACCTGATGTTCGGGTTGCGCGACAACAATGCCAACTTCCTGTACGATCTGCCGGATGAAAAAATCGCGTTTATCGACAGTCTGGTAACACCTGAATATATTGAAGAGCCAGCCATTCCTGAAGATGAGGATGAAAATGGCAATGGGGATATTGAGGATCCGGAAGGGGTTACGGAAGAAGAACTTACCACAACCCCCGCAGGCCAGGAAGGAGAAACGGTACCAGACACCCTGCTGCAGGCCGACACACTGTATCCGGCAGATACTTTGCTTCCGGACGAAATGCATGCACCGGAAAATTTTTACACCCTGTACCTGTTTCAGGAAGAGGACACCACCCAAAGGGTCGTTTCTTCATCACTTGAACGGCAGGGAATGATACGGGTGGCCTTCAGGGTTCCGTATGATTCTGCCTGGGTAAGGGAAATTCGCAGGCCTTTTGATGAAGATGACTGGTATATCCCCGAATTCAATAGCAGGAAAGACACCCTCAGGATCTGGTTTCCTGATACAGGGAGAGATTCCCTCTTTCTGGAAGTCCTTGACCAGGAAAGGGTGCTTGATACCATCCGGCACAGCACGGTTCCACGCCGCAGAAGGGAAAGAGACCCGTCAGAGATCGAATACGATCCGCTGCAAATATCCATGAACTACCGGCGTGCTTCCGCTGTTCCCTACCACAGCAATCTGGGCATACGCTCCGAGCATCCCATCGCTGATATTGATCCCGCAAAGATTACCTTATTTGAACACGACACCATCCCGACAGAAATCAGTTTTAACTTCAGGGATCATGTGCGTCGCACCCTGTATATTGAGCCGCTGCCCAAACCTGAGACACCCCATCAGCTAAAAATTCTGCCTGGTGCCATTACCGATATATTCGGGAAAACCAATGACACGCTTCAGGCACGTTTTACCACCACCTCCACGGAAAACTACGGAAGGGTGATCCTGAATATTGATCTTCCCCACCATGATAACCAATACATCCTTGAGTTGCTCGACGGGAATGAGAATGTGTTGCAGTCCAAAATCATCCGGGACGACGGCACCTATCGTTTTGAATACCTGGATCCGGCCACCTATTCGGTCAGGCTCATCGACGACAAGGACGAAACAGGTAAGTGGGACACAGGCAACTATTTAATGAGGGAGCAGCCCGACCCGGTCTATATGTTTCCTGAAACTTTGCAGGTACGGGAAAACTGGGATGTGGAGATGCCCTGGATCATCCGGTGATCCCATCGCAGTGTACCCCGGCCAAATTATTGGCAAAATCATCTCAACATATTCCATGGACGATCCACAGGATTTTGATTGAAGTTTTCATCATCGATTATCGCCTACAAACCTTCACCGGTCAACCAAGGTTACATCTTTCATCTTACTTCTGGCAACCTCTGACTTAAGTAAACATAAAATCAACTATTTATGCCTTAAATATATCAGCGGTTTCACTTTTATTCTCTATCTTTGCGGCAAAATTCACAGAATTTTGGTGGCCAGCAATGTGTTGCTGTTACAAAATTAACAACTCGTCGTCAAAAACATCTTTTATACCCTGTTTTTCAACCCTTTAATCACCAACACCAATGAACATATCACACATCGAACACATCGGAATCGCGGTAAAGAATCTGGATGAGTCCATCCGGTTTTATGAAGAAGTACTGGGAATGAAATGCTATTCCATCGAGGAAGTGGCAGATCAGAAAGTCCGTACGGCTTTTTTCCAGGTCGGTGACACCAAAATTGAACTCCTCGAGTCAACCGACCCTGAGGGGCCCATCGGCAAGTATGTGGAAAAGAAAGGAGAAGGCGTTCACCACATGGCTTTTGCCGTTAAAGGAATCGACAATGCCCTGGCACAGCTGGACGAAAAAGGCATCCGGCTGATAGACAAGGAACCCAGAAAAGGAGCGGAAGGCCTTGACATTGCTTTCCTCCACCCCAAGTCCACCCATGGTGTACTCATGGAGTTGTGCGAAGACAAAAACAAATCGTAACACTTTAATATTCAGGTTGTATGGCTTTCGAAGAAAAAATTAGGGAATTATTAAAAAAACGGGAACTGGCCAAGCTGGGCGGTGGACAAAAAAGAATTGACACCCAGCACCAGAAGGGCAAACTAACAGCCAGGGAACGAATTGAACTTCTGCTGGATGACGGAAGTTTTGAAGAATTTGATATGTTCGTAACACACCGGTGCACCGAGTTCGGACTTGAAGACAAACACTTTTATTCTGACGGCGTGGTTACCGGTTACGGAACCATTGACGGACGTATCGTTTATGTGTTTGCACAGGATTTCACCGTTTTTGGCGGATCACTTTCACTGGCCTATGCAGAAAAGATCTGTAAAGTCATGGACAAGGCCCTGAAAATGGGAGCACCTGTAATCGGGCTCAACGACAGTGGCGGTGCCCGTATCCAGGAAGGTGTAAACAGCCTTGCCGGTTATGCCGAGATCTTTCAGCGCAACATCATGGCATCCGGGGTAATCCCCCAGATCAGCGGGATTTTTGGCCCCTGTGCCGGAGGTGCAGTATATTCTCCTGCCCTGACCGATTTCTCGATAATGACCAAAGACAACAGCTATATGTTCGTGACCGGGCCCAAGGTGGTTAAAACCGTGACCGGTGAAACCGTTACCGAGCAGGAGCTGGGAGGGGCCAACACACACGGCACCAAATCAGGCGTGGCCCACCAGATCGCTGAAGACGAGCGGGAAGGCATTCTGCTGATCCGCAAAATGATCAGCTACATGCCGCAAAACAACCTGGAAGAGCCACCGGCCATACCCTGTGATGACCCCATCGACAGGCTTGAAGATGAGCTCAATACCATCATCCCTGAGCACCCCAACAAGCCCTACAACGTAAAAGACATTGTTTACTCCATTGTGGATGACAATGAATTTTTGGAGGTACAACGTACTTATGCCCCGAACATCGTGACCGGGTTTGCCCGCTTCAACGGCATGTCGGTGGGCATTGTGGCCAACCAGCCCAATTACCTGGCCGGTGTACTGGACATCAATGCGTCCCGCAAGGCAGCACGTTTCGTACGTTTCTGCGATGCCTTCAACATTCCGCTGGTGACACTGGTTGACGTACCGGGCTTTTTGCCGGGAACCACCCAGGAATACGGTGGCATTATTTCCCATGGAGCGAAACTCCTTTTTGCTTACGGCGAAGCTACCGTGCCAAAGGTTACCATCATACTGCGCAAAGCTTACGGAGGTGCCTATTGTGTGATGAGCTCCAAGCATCTGAGGGGTGACCTCAATTATGCCTGGCCCATGGCTGAAATTGCTGTTATGGGACCAAAAGGCGCCATTGAGGTATTGAACAACAAGGAGATCCGGCAGATCGAAGACGAAGAAGAAAGAGAAAAGTTCATTGAAAAACGGGAAGAGGAGTACAAGGAAAGATTTGCCACACCTTTTGCTGCTGCCAAATATGGCTACATTGACGATGTGATTGAACCCCGAAATACACGTTTCCGGGTTATCCGCGCACTGCAGTCGCTGGCTACCAAAAAGGATGTCAATCCGCCCAAGAAACATTCTAACATACCATTGTAAAACCCATTCTATGAACTATTTCATTTCGCTGCATATGCAAATACTGGCCCAAACACCCACCGTTGACCCGGAAGCAGCCAAAACTTTTGCCCAGCAGGATCCGACTGGTTTTATCATGGCCATGCTTGGGATGGGAATTGTATTCACCATCCTGATATTGATCTACGCCATTTTTTCCAATACACCCAGGCTTTTTGCTCCCACATTCAAGCAAAGGATGAAAAGCCTGTTTTGGAAAAAACCAGCGGATGCATCAGCCGAACCTGCAGAGGAAACCGCTCATCCGGCAGAGGCCGACCTCACCGGTGAGATCAACGCAGCCATCGGTGCTGCAATTCACCTGTATCGCTCTGAACTCCACGACTTTGAGGACACTGTAATCACCATGAAGAAAGTGTCCAAAACCTATTCGCCATGGAGTTCAAAAATTTACGGGATGCGCAACCTGAATCAACGTTAGATAATAGATAAATAAGTTTATCCCAACTGGTAAAATAGAAAAGTAAGACCCCATGAGGAAATATAAATTCACCATTCACGGTAACGAGTACGAGGTCCACATCAAAAATGTGGAAGACAACGTGATTGACCTTGAAGTCAACGGATCTTCCTATGAAGTAGAAGTGGACAAAGCCATCCAACCTGCCAAAACACCAAAGATTGTCAGGTCACGTGTAACACATGCAAAAGACTCCAAGCCGGATGAAGGCACAGGAATGAAATCACCAGTAGCACCTGTAGGTAAGATCAAATCACCCCTGCCCGGCACCATAATCAGCATTTCTGTAAAGGAAGGTGACACGGTTAAGGTAGGACAGAAGATCATGGTGATGGATGCCATGAAAATGGAAAACAACATTGACTCGGACAAGGACGGTAAAGTCATTTCAATTCCCGTCAGGCCAGGTCAATCAGTTATGGAAGGTGACACACTGATAGAAATCGGAGAATAATCGACGTATGGATACCGGAATATTTAGTTTTTTATATGAGCAGGTGCTGGAGTTCACCAACCACACCGCATTTTCGAACCTGACCTGGGGGCATATTGTGATGATTGCCGTGGGCCTGTTTTTCATTAATCTGGCCATCACCAAGCATTACGAACCCCTGCTGCTGATCCCGATCGGATTCGGCATCATTATCGGAAACATTCCATTTGATCTGGACGCAGACCTTCAGATCGGCCTCTATGAGGAGGGGAGTGTGCTGAACATGCTTTACTTCGGGGTACAACGGGGGTTGTACCCGCCCATCATCTTTCTGGGAATCGGGGCCATGACGGATTTTTCTTCCCTGCTGTCCAAACCACGGCTGGTGCTTTTGGGCGCAGCTGCCCAGTTCGGAATTTTTGCCGCTTATGCCTTCTCCCTGTACCTGGGTTTTGACCCTGCACAGGCAGGTGCCATCGCCATTATCGGTGGTGCTGACGGCCCCACGGCGATCTTCCTGTCATCCAAACTGGCGCCTGAGTTTATCGGACCCATCGCCATTGCAGCTTATTCCTACATGGCCCTGGTACCGGTTATTCAACCGCCGGTCATGAAGCTGCTGACCACCAAGAAAGAGCGTGTAATCCGCATGAAGCCCCCAAGGGCTGTCCCCAAGCAGGAAAAGATCATTTTCCCCATTGTCGGGATGCTCCTGACCACTTTCATCATGCCCACGGCATTGCCACTGCTCGGAATGCTTTTCTTCGGTAACCTCCTGAAAGAAAGCGGTGTAACCAACAGGCTGGCAGAAACCGCCCGGTCTTCGCTGGTGGATATTGTAACCATCTTCCTGGGACTGACTGTCGGTGCTTCCACGCAGGCCACCGTGTTCCTGACCACAGAATCACTGATGATCTTCGGACTCGGAGCAGCAGCCTTTGTCATCGCCACCTTCAGCGGAGTGATCTTTGCCAAGGTGATGAATTACTTCTCGCCGGCAGATGACAAAATCAACCCGCTGATCGGGAACTCCGGTGTATCGGCAGTACCTGACAGCGCAAGGGTTTCACAGCACGTGGGTCTGGAATATGACAAAACCAACCACCTGCTGATGCACGCCATGGCCGCCAACGTTTCCGGTGTAATCGGCAGTGCCATCGCAGCAGGTATTCTGCTGAGTTTCCTGGGGTAATTTCTCAGCTTCCTGGAATAATTCACTGCGAAAGAACCGTAAATAAAGCAATTAATAAAGCACAACACTTAGAATAGCGGGGATGCCCTGACTGGATGACCTGACTGGATGTCCTGACTGGATGACCTGATTGATAAACGGCAACCTGCGAAACATTAGAAAAAGGGCTGAACCCGCGAGGATTCAGCCCTTTTTTGTTGCCGGTGGTTATTTTCAACGGACAGGTTCACAAGCGCCTGTTTTACCAACAGTCTGTTTCACCAGCGGTCTGTTATACCACGGTCGGATGTCGCCCCCGGTTTGTTTTACCAACGGTCATGTGCACCCCCGACCTGTTTACCAGCGGCCTCTTTGCTGGTTTCCGGCTTGCCCTGCCGGCTTGAATTACCAGTGGCACACTGTCAATAACCGGAGGCTCAACACAAAAAGTCTATTTTACAAAAACTTTATACGCCCAGGGTTCAAGCTCTTTCACCTCTTCATCAGCGAGTACATATTGGTCACCGGAGAACAGTTCCGTGTATGTTCCCTGATAAATGGCACCCATCAGCTCCACCTCAAGGGGCTGGTCAGACAGGTTAAGCAGCACAAAAACCTTGTCATCATTTTTTTCACGCGTAAAAGCAAAAACCTGCTCGTCGTGGCTTGTGGTTACCCGGTGCATATCACCACCGAATTCTCCGTTCCAAAGGGCTTCATTGTCTGATTTCAGGTTGAGAAGCGTCCGGTAAAAATCCTCATACCGAATGTCACTCCAGTCTATTTCATCCTTCTCAAAAAACTCCAGCATGTGATCCAGTCCGGCTTCCTGCCCGCTGTAAATCAAAATGGTTCCGGGGATGGTTGCAGTCAGCACAGCAAAAGCCTCCTTGCCGTCTCCAAGGCGGTCAAACACAGTACCGGCCCATGAATTCTCGTCATGGTTGGTGATAAAATACATTTTGTAAGAACCGTAAGGAAAGCCACCGGCGGCATCCACAAAGAAATACTCATCCATCGCTTCCACCGTTTTTTCACCAGCTGCCACATCATTCATGATGTGATGAAACCTCCACCCATAGCCCGACTCGAAAGCATGCTCATGTAGTTCCGGGGTTTCCGCTTCGGCCAGCAAGTAAATGGGTTTGATCTCCTCCAGTTCAGCCCTGGCGCGGATCCAAAAGTCAGTGGGCACATAATCAGCCACGTCGCAGCGGAATCCGTCGATGCCGATTTCCTCTATCCAGAAACGCATCTCCTGGATCATCGCATCACGCAGATCCGGGTTTTCATAATCCAGCTGGATCACATCAGACCAGTCTTCAATGGGCGGGAAAAAGTTGCCGTCCTCATCGGTTTCATAATACTCCGGATTGGTTTCGGTCCAATAGTGATCCCAGGCGGTATGGTTGGCCACCCAGTCAAGGATGACATACAT
>SL_8KL_010_SEDDRAFT_10004468_pt1 | contig 11233 bp, 7 predicted proteins | sample SodLakKL_010_SED_4_FD_11160 | JGI IMG/M metagenome (IMG submission 11160) | reverse complement strand
AGAGCGCAGTCAACCTTAGTAGAAGACTGCAGATACATCGACATCTCGGGCATGGAAAAGCACTTCGATAGTAAGAGATGGACAGTTCTTTCATGGACTCGAGATGGTCAAGAGTGGGGTAAAATCAACTGGAGATATGAAGAAAACAAGGCCTGCATACGGCTCAAGTATAAAATAACTGACAGAAAAGGAGAGCACAATTACGACTATCGTGTTCTTATAGAATACACCTCTTGTTACTTCGGAGGAGAGCGTCCGTGGTTCAAGTGTCTTGGGTGTGGGGAACGTGCCCGAAAGCTCTACCTTCCTCCATCACAGCGTGTGTTCTTGTGCCGAGAGTGTCATGATCTACAATACCGCTCGAGCAGGGCCTCAGGAGATGAACTTGAGACAGCAGAGCTCCGCTACAGACGTGCATTCCAGAAGGCAGACAAAGAGAACAGAAGGCCTCATCCGAACCGATCACCTTACTATCCTGAGAAACCGAAGGGCATGCACTGGAAGACCTTCAATGAACTTATAGAAGAGATTCGGCAAAGAGAAGCGGAGTGGGAGGAAGCATTCTTAAAACGTACGGAAGAACTGAGAAAGGAATTTTCTGAAGTTATCTGTTTTTAGGCACTACATTCTCAAGAAATTTAAACTACCACCTTAGGAAATACTGGAGCCATATTGAATATTTGTCGTAATATTTGTTCCTTGGTCAGTTTCTAGCACCAATCCATAGCCCGCCTCAGCAGTTATATTAGTTGTGAATTCATCAGAATCGGAAAATTCTTCAACGGAATCTATATAATCTCTATCCACACAGTCATCAAATCCCTGCTCACTAGGAACTATATATGAATTTAAATTCTCAGTTGCCCTTAGCTGTACCTTTACAGAAGTATTATAAGTGAAAGGGTAATTAGGATCATAAATTGAGATAAAATAACAGTAATCCCCTTCCATGTAAATCTGGTCATTTTTTTCCATCTCTGCAACTACAAGGGTTGAATAACAGCTATTTTCATTACAACTAACACCTACCCCTGCATCTGAATATAATTCATCTCTATCAGTTATAAGGCTTCGATGACCCGGACTTTCTAACCATCCCTTGACAGCCCATAAAGCAACGCCTCTTTCGGTCACATTAGGATTTTCAACAGGTATCTTTTGAATATTTTCTCCTGCCGTTATATAGAAAATTTCCTCCTCTTCAAGTCTATCATAAACCTTTTCACCCGATGGAGATTCATGTGAAAAGTATTCTTCCTTTACCATTTCTTCACTTTTACTTCTCGCATCAGCTCTTAGTTCTTCATTCATGTCAAGATAGGTCTTTGTATCAAATGGAACAAATTCATCCACACGCACAGGCTCTACAATTTCATACGTCTCCACATCTGGAATTTCAATCGTCTCATTGCCTACCTTCAAAACCTCCTTTTCTTCAACAAGTTCTTTTCCTGTTCTGGCTCTGTTAGTGAATCTTAAAATTTCTTCTTCAATCTTAGTTTCGTTGAGACTTTCAGCACTGAACATTAGCTTTCGCCTCTCTTCTCCCGTTAGAATGAAGTCCAGATGCGTAAGACCCAAATCTTCTCTATTAATTTTCCAACTATATTCGAAAGCATTGTCTCTGTAACTTCCATTGAGAAAGATTTCTCCAGAAGATATATCATCCATAGGCAAAGAAATAGTTCCGTTCCGTACCTCCCCCATCTTCTTATTCTCGTAGTAAAATGTCCCATTAAGTGGTTCGTTTGTATCATTTGTGTAGAAATGGAATATGTAAGAATCTACCTCGTCTCCATCCATGGAAAAGTTGATTTTTTCTCCTTCAAGCTTCGAAGGCACAAGAAAAAAGGTAAAGGAATAATCCCTCGACTTGTAGGTTCCGTTGAGTTCCAAAGTACCAACCCCAAGCTTGTCTCTATCAACCTCTAGCTTGCCGTCCTTTGTTTCACCAAGTTTCCTTCCTTCAAAGTAAACTGCACCATTTACAGATTCCTCCTTTTCGGTCTCAAAGCTAACAATTCTTTCATCGTCTAAAGTAATAACAAGAAATGCCCCGAGAAGTATCAATCCAACGACCAATGAGGATATTATTTTAAATTTAGAATTTTCCAGGGAAATTTCCATAATAAAACCAAATAATACTTACTTCCGACAATTAAAAATTTATAATAAAAATGTACCTATACTTAGCTTCTTTTTGGATCCTTGCAACGTGCAGAGAAGTTGAGAAGAGTCGGATGTTATCTGATTTTAGGCACTACATCTTCAAGCTTTATTCCTCTGCTTCATCTTCCATCTTTGAAGTGGTATAAATTAAAACTCCAAAGAAAATAAATATAGCCATAAGTACGCCCAATAACATCTCACCTGAATAGGCTGCCCCGGCTCCTAGGCCAACGCCTGTGGCTATCAGTCCCTGTCCTGCGCTTTTCATCCTCTCTTTCTTTGTTTTTAATTGTGCCATATCTGTCATTTTATTTCTTCGTAGTTCTTATAAATTTCTCATATGAAAACTAGGATGTAGGTCTCGTGCTCCTTTCCAAGTCCTGGCCTATGGCAAAGACAGCCGTTTGTTGAGGAAGAGTAATCGGGTGGTCCAGGGCGTCTGGATTAATCTATCCATTGGTTGAGGTGCTCGTTATGGGTGAGATGGTTTCTATAAAGAAAAACCGAGATTAAAAATTTAATTCTTGATTATTTTTACGAACGCCGAAGAAGTCGAGGGAAGCTTAAAATTCTAAATCACATATTGTCATCAATATACTCCTGCGCTTCACTCATTGTGTAGGGTCTGGTAGAGTTTCCCTGTCTAACGTAGAACTCATCTTCGTCTTCTGCCTCAAGATAAACAGGTTTAGAGGAGCTATCAACGACAATCTTACAGACATCTTTCCCATTAACTTCCTCAAAGGTCGTGCTAAACTTGTGCAGATTCCCTTTCCCTATATATTTCTCTAAAACCTGTGTAAGCTGTAGCTCAAAACCATCTCTGTTGGATTTCCTAAGTGTATTATAGTCTTTCTGAAGGCCTTCAACCTCTCCATTATCATTTACTCCAATTAAAAGTATACCACCATTCGAATTCATAAATCCACTAACAGTCTTCGCAACGGCCTTTTCTAATTCTTTATTTACCTGTTCCCTCCGAAAATCATACCTAAGACTAGATTTGAACTCAAGTCTCTCCCCTTCCTCTTCTTTAATTAACTCCTTTGTTGAAAATTCAGAGGCTCCCTGTTCGGTCAATAAAGAGTTCATAAACTTGTTGATTTCTCCTACGATGAGCTCACGTCTTTTATCTAAAAATTCTTCATAGTTCTCAACTTTCCAGAGACTTTTGTTCTGAGGAACAAAAAGCTTCTCTAATGCTCCTGGATTCTTCTCTTGAACCTTTGGTAAATACTCTTCAGGTGCATCGTTGAATATGTCTAAATTACCAGATTTTGTAAGAGGAACTCTATTAGCTATCTCATTTACTCTCTTTTTGTCATGTTGGCTCTCTCCTGTATCGTAACCATTATTTGTCAAAACACTTCGGGGGAATATATGATGTCTCTGTATTTTGTAATTATCACCTATTGTTTCGCGTAATGGAAGACCGTTGGACCAATCAACTGCTCCTTTGCTCCTAGCAACTATACACATCATATCGTAGAATGGATGACCTACTCCACGCATATCAAGCGCCTGCGGTGTTACTTCGGGCTCACCCTCATCTTCCTTTAAGTTGTTTATTAGGACCTCAGGTTTAAGCTCATCTATCAACGAGGATATATCATCCTCAAGTAATTGATCAGTCTGAGAGCTATACCTTCTTTTGAAAAGAGCTCCGTACATCCAGTACAGGAGCTTATCTATCTCGCTTCCCACGGGTTTTTCCTTGGATATATAAACTACAAGAGGCACGAGAACATTCGTTGTATTCAGGTCATCCGTAGTGTATATATATCCTTTGTGCCTAAGTAGTGAGATCAAATAATCGAGAGCATCTGTTAATTTCTCCCAACCTTCCTTAAGCTCTTCTTCACCAACTGCATGTATCTTCTCAAATTCAGCATGCCCAGTAACTATACCATTGATACATCTTGTCATGAAAGTTAGGTCAAACTCAAAGTTCTTGTCCTCTAACTCCTCTTTCTTTGCTTTGAATTTTCTTCTGACCTCGGGCCAAGACTCAGTCATATGTGCCAGTGCTATATCTGCTTTCGAGAGTGGTGTTCCTTGGCTGTTGATAAGATCAAAAACCTCTACGGCCTCACCCAAACCACAGTTTGACGGAACTTTTTGAATGGGATAGTTTCGCTTCGGAATATCTCTAAGTTTGGAGACATTCTCATCTAACTTTTTATGAAATTCATGTTTATCCTCATCATCAATGTCCAATACTTCCACTATTTCGTAGAGATTTGGTTTCTCATTAAAACATTCTACTACCGATACCCAGAGAGGATTATTTGCCATTTTATTTTTCTTGAAGTATTCAAATTCTGCGGTTTCTATGTTAAAATAAAGGTCCCACACGTTCTCTTCAATCTCATTTTCATTGTAGAAAGGGGGTACCTCTCCAAAACAATACATATAAAGAGTAGTTAGTCTTTGTTGGCCGTCAAGGAGGACGTCAATGCTTTTTACGTGTTCCAAGTCGGCTGCATCGTTCTTGAATTTTAACTTTTGGTTAACTTTAACATCCTCAACACTCAAATTCCATACCAGCAAGCTCCCTGTAGGATATTCATTGAAAAGAGATTTCATTAGCTCTTTTGTTTGATCTCTGTCCCAAGTAAACTCCCTCTGGAATTCAGGCAATGCAAGCTCCTGATCTCTGACATCCTCTAGAAGAGTTCTAATTTTTTCCTCAGCCATTGCCAACAACACATCTAAATGAAAGAAATATATTTAAATTTATTGTGTTTATGTTCATTCCTATAAATTTTCAAAGGCTTATAAATTTCTCTGGACAATAGAATTTTGAGCCAGTTGATTAAAATGGTAGAGCTTAGAAATGCTCCGGCTGTCAATAAGAAGCTGTTTACTCGTCGTTATCTGGATAAACATCTTCCTAATTCTGAAGTGTGGCAAAAAGAAGTTGAAAAAGCAGAAAGTGCTTGGAATGAATTAAAGAAAATTTATGAGGAACAAAAAGATGAGTTACCTAACCGTAGAGACAATGAGGAAGGGCTTCGAGACAAATTTATTAGTGAAATTCTCGAAAGAGTTCTGAATTTCAAATATGAAAAGGAACAGCCAACACCAGATGCGAGTATACCGGATTACGGCCTCTTTGAATCTGATGAAGACCGAAGGGATGCCCTGGACAAACGTGGGAAAGAAGACTTCTACAAAAATGCCATTGCTATTCTTGAAGCTAAGGCCTGGGAAAAGAAATTAGAAATGAAAAAGGCTGGTGGAGGCATAAAGTATGATGAAAATAATCCTGTAGTGCAAATTATGGAATACTTATTCCACAGCAAGCCAAAGTGGGGTATTTTGACAAATGGGAGAAGGTGGAGATTGTATCATCAAGAAGCCAGCTCTAACAGAGATACCTACTATGAAGTTGACTTAGTTGATCTTCTTGAAAATAATAACTTTGACGAGTTTCGGTATTTCTATTTCCTTTTCAGAAAAGAAGCCTATACGGGTAGGGAAGGAAGGAAGTATATAGACCGTGTAAGGACCAAGAGTAATCGCTATGCCAAAGAAATCGGAGATGACTTAAAAGAAAATGTATATCAGGCACTCTTATGGCTCTCAAAGGGCATGGTTGATGTTGGTACCAATGATTTAGATCCAAGAGAAGATTCGAAAAAAATACACGACGAATCTTTAATATTCCTTTATAGATTGTTATTTCTGTTTTACGTTGACAGTAGAGATATAATGGAAGATCCTGCTAAGCAAGGTCATTCGAAACTAAGCTTTCCTAAGCTTGTCGATGATATATTGGATGATATAGAAAGTAAAGATGTAGAAAAATACTCCGTTACTTACTGGAACAAATTAAAGGAAATTTTTTCTATGGTAAACAAAGGCAGTGAATATATGGGTATACCCAAGGAAGATTTATTTATCCCTCCATATAACGGAAAACTCTTTAGTTCTGAGGAGCATGAGTTTTTGGAAGAAAATAAAATCAGAGACCAGTATATAGCAAAGGTAATAAAGTTTCTTGCTCAAAGAAAAAGTGGTGAGCAGGTCGACTATGCTGACCTTTCTGTAAGACATCTTGGTGAGATATATGAAGGACTTTTAGAGTATGAGCTTCATGTTGCTCCAGAAAGAATGGTTGTAGAGGATGGTAAATGGAAAAACCTAGATGAAGCAAGCACCTCATTTAAAGATGTTTCTGATGACGAGAAGGCGAAACAAGGGGAATTTTACCTTAAGACTGAAGACAATGAAAGGAGAGCAACAGGTTCCTATTACACACCGGAGAACATCGTAAGGTCTATAGTAGAAAGTACAGTGGAAAAAAAGATAAAGGATCTTGTAGATGAAGATGTCCCTGATGAAGAAAATCGTCAGGCAATTTTAACTATAGATGTATTGGATCCAGCAATGGGAAGTGGTCACTTTCTTGTTGAAGCAATAGATAAGATATCATCTTATTTGATTAAGTATTCTGAAGAAAAGACTTTAAACGAAGTTAAAAGGGAAGTAGCGAGAAAGTGTGTTTATGGTGTTGATTTAAATCCTTTGGCAACTGAATTGGCAAAGGTTTCCATATGGTTAAATACGATATCGGAAGAGAAGCCACTTTCTTTCCTTGATCATCATCTTAAAACTGGCGATTCATTGATAGGAGCCGATATATACAAGATCGATGATCATCCCGAGGAAGATTCAAAAAACAGAAAGAATAGCAAAGAGGATAAAAAGAACAATGAAGAGAGACAAGCAACTCTAGGTGAGAAATTTGGTGATGATAATGCGGGTGTTGTTAGGGCCAATGTCAAAGAAATGCTCAAAAAGTTTAGAGAAATACAAAAGAAGAAGGAAAGAAGTCCTGATGACATTAAGGAACAAGAAGAGATCTACAAAGAATTCCTTAACTTTCCGTTCAGAAAAAGGTTTGAGATAATTGCTGATGTTTATACGAGCTATTACTTTGGCAACGACTATAATCTTGATGATTACAATAGGCTCCTTCAAGCAATGAAGCTCTCTGAGGAAAAGGATGAGAATGATCCCGAATGGGAAGATTTAGTTAATGAAGATTGGGTAAAGGAAGCAAGAAATGAAATATCTAAAGATGCAGGTTTTTTCCATTGGAAACTTGAATTTCCTGAAGTATTCTTTGATGTTGAAGAAGGTAAAGAAAAGGGAAACTCAGGGTTTGATGTAGTAATTGGAAATCCTCCGTACATTGACTCTGAGCATATGGTCGAGAATATGCCTATAAAAAGAGAGTATATTTCAGAAAATTATGATTATGCCAGCGGAAACTGGGATATTTATTGTGTATTCTTAGAACTAGGAATAGAAAATCTACGTGAAGGGGGAGATATGGGTTATATTATTCCAAATAAAATCTTAGCAGCAGAATATGCAGAGAAATCGAGGGAAAACCTCTCAAATTTACAGGTTGAAGAAATAGTAGACTACAGCAGGCTTGACGTGTTTGATGTGGATGTATATCCAATTATATTAACTCTCAATAACAGACTTCCAAATGATCCTCTTACAGCTGTGAGGATGCATGAAAAAGACGGTGCCCTCCAGGAAAAATTTGAACATAAAATTGAATATTCAAATATCAAGAAGTTAGGGCATTCTTCATGGACTCCACTGCTCAGTGAATCCTTTGAAATATTTAAGAAAATAGCAGGCTTGGAGACCCAAGATGTAGATTTGGAGGTTTCGGGTGGGGCCACGGTTTCTGAAGCTTACGAGATTAAAGAAATCCTCAACGATAGCTCAAAGGAGAACGTAAATCCAAAGGGATTCAAACTTGTAAATACTGGCACAATAGAACCATGGCATACCAAATGGGGACTTAAACCTACAACCTACATAAAGGATGAATACTTGGAGCCCTACGTGGAAAAATCTGATTTAAGAGAGATCTCAGAGAAGAGAGTAGAACAAGCCGAAGAATCTAAAATAGTGCTTGGTGGAATGGGCAAACAAATTAAATGCCTGGTAGATGATGGTGAAATTTTAGCGGCCAAATCCACATCATTGATAACCTCAAATAAGTACAACTTATACAACCTTGCAGGACTATTAAACTCAAAGGTTTCATCATTTGTATTACTTTCTTTGTATCAAGATCTGGGTCTCAGTGGAGGGTACATCACAATAGGTCCTCCACAAATAAGAGAAATTTTAGGTAGAACAGTGAATGAAAAATTACAAGAATTGGATTCAAAGTCCATAAAGAAATATGGTAATAAAATACGAGAAAAATCTATCAAAAGACTCCGAATAAGTACTGACATACAGGACTATTTAGTAAATTATTCCAAAAGCAAAACTTTAGGTGATATTTACAGACCTGTAGAAGGAGTTTCAGAAACTATTCTAGCTGAAACACAGTCCAAAAGAGAGAAATTGAGGCTCGGTGAAGTAGAATTTGATGATAATAAGAATGAGTTAATCATGAAAGTTTCAGTTAGATTCAAACCTGAAAATAAGGAAAAGCACAGTGATCTTGACTCAAATGGTTATAAGGAAACTCAACTTATTCCTGCTATGAAATTTAGTGATGAAAGGAAAGAATTGATCAAGTCATTTGTTCCTTGGGTATTTGAAAGTGAAGAAGGAGATTTCAAAAAAGATACAGGAAAAACTATATCCCCCATTGACCGATTGAAGGCTATAACTTTGCCTAAATTAACCGATGTCCAAGATGATTTAAACAGGTATTTAGAAGAAAAGAAGAAAGCAGAAGAACTTGAAGGAGAAATCAAGGAAATGGATCATCAGATTGACGCCATCGTCTTCGACCTCTACGACCTGACAAAAGAAGAGGTTGAGACCGTATTGGATTCTTTAGATACGCCTGAAGATGAGAAGAAGGATATAATGGAGAAGTTTAGGGAAATCTAAAAATAGGTTTAAAACACCTCTAGTAGTTGAGGAAATGAAAGGATTTCTGAAGAAAATAATAAAGACCGGTGAAGAGAAAAAGTTCGCTTTACTTGTAGGTATTGCGGTGGCGGTGGGTTTCGTCTTTCATTTCACAATCATGAATCTAATAACAGAGAGCATACATTTCTTCATAATTGGGTACATACTCGGTGAAATGTATTATGAGGTTCTCGAAAGACGATATAGAAAAAGGGTGGTTGCATCGGTGTTTATTGTAATCTTTATTATTTTACTATCTGCTATAGTCTTAGATCCACTCCTCAAACCATGGCTAGATATGGTTTTCAATGCCAATACTGTATCAAATTTTCATAGTTCTGTCTGGGGAAATTGTTTTGTATTTACCTTTCTTTGGCTGGGATATTTAGTAAGGTATTTGACAAGGAATTTGGCGGACTTTTATAAACCATAAAGACCAAGGAACCACCAGGAAGAGGAGCTGTAAGGAAAGTGCCCTTGGAATTGAACTGCACAGGCAACAACCCCCGCCGACATTGAACCTCTATTCTCAATTCCTATAAACACTAGGTAGGTACTTCTTTCTTTCGAGAACTACGATTCATTAGACTTTCCCAAGCCTTCCTCGAAGAATGTTAAGCCTTGGTTTTAGGCACTACAATCCTAGGAGTTTAAATTTTCTTTATTATCTCACAAGCTCAGCAACCATTTGATGGATGTTGTCGAGAGATTCTACCGTTTCCTTGTTGGCTTCTTTGAGCTTTCTTATAGCTTCTTTCAAATCCTTGTTATTGGACATATCAACCATTCTTTTTTTTTGGAAGTTCTTAACCTTTAGAAATTTAAACTTCCTTTAATTCCTCTTTCAACTCACCCATTCTCTTATCGATGAGCTTTTCTATCCAAGGTGGGTACTGGGAATCGTACAGAGGGTTCTTGCAGTTCTCGCAGGTATCCCTTTCTGGAGTGTTTTCATAACCACATATCTTGCAGATCTTTGTTGTTTTTGGTTTTTCAGTTTCCTTATCAGCCTTTCCGTACATACTCCTGACTGCTGAGTCCACATCCTTGTCCACGAGATGATCATACTTTGAAATCACGGTAGAGTCCTTTTCCCAGCCGAAGAACTTTCTTGCCTCTGCGTCCGTCATATACTTGAGGCAGAAGGTGACTCTCGAATGCCTCCAGTTGTGGGGATTCACGGGCTTCTCAATATCTGCCTTTTCTGCACATTTCCTGGTTATCTTCCTTAACATCCCGTAGCTTATTCTCTCTTTTATTTCACTGGAATCAGGCCTCTTCTCCCAGAGCCAAGCGTCTCTTTCCTCACCGTGAGGATGTATGTTGAGCCACTCTCTTATAGCAGGAGTAGAGGAAACAATAAGAATCCTTCTCGTGCCCGTCTTACCTTCCTGGGGTATTATAGCATGGGCTTCATTGGCCTTGTCATCGATTTCTATATGCTTGACCTTCATGTTCAGTAGTTCTCCAGCACGGAGTCCTCCTTCCCATAGGAGGTGTAACATGGCTTTATCTCGCTTATTGGTGGCTTTAGAGATGATATCCAGGACTTCATCCTGACTGAGCATGTCTTCCCTACGGAGTTTGTTTCGTTTGCTCTTCTTGATATGTGGGTTAATCCAGTCCACTTTGTCAGGAAATTCATCGTCGTTCCAATTATGACCGTTCATAACCTGGAAGAACTTCCTAATCACAACCTTATAGTCATGTTTGCTCCACTCCGAGTAGTCTTTTTTATGGATATCCCCCACCAATTGTTCCAAATCATCCCTTGAAAGTTCGAGCAATGGCTTGTCTATCCACTTGAGGACCATCCAGAGTCTCTGAAGGTAGAAATAGACTCTTGTGTCTGAAAGGCCCTGAGCATAAATTTTATCTTTGAAATCAAGGAGCGCCTTTCTATCTTTCTCTCCTATCTCTCTACAGTCTTCAGCTTCTCCTTTAATCCTTTCCAGTAGCCTTTCTACACGGCCTGAATTTTTGTGGATGTCATCTGCCATGGTAAAACCTTGGGTCTTTTTACATTTACGAACAACCCAAGGGCACCAGAATTAGTAGGGTATGCCGGCGGAGGGGATTGAACCCTCGACCTCCACGTTGCACCGCGTGATTTATCATCTTCCTTTCGGAATCAACGCTCATATTTGTTTATGAGCGT
>SL_8KL_010_SEDDRAFT_10004466_pt1 | contig 11241 bp, 15 predicted proteins | sample SodLakKL_010_SED_4_FD_11160 | JGI IMG/M metagenome (IMG submission 11160) | reverse complement strand
CATTCTAACATTCCCCTTTCGTTGTTTGTTTTGAGCAGGTTTTCCCTGCTCATCTATAATATCTCATACCAGCAGAAAAAAAGCAATAGGAAAGAAGAAAAAAAGCAAAAAAATTACAAAAAACTTTCAAAAAATTGAATCGAAAGTTCCTGCTGGAAAAAAACATCGTGCTAAACTCTGGAAGTTTTTTCCTTTAACTGGTTTGGCTGGAAAGGTTTGACAGGCTACAAGGGACGCACCCAAGCCCTTCTGGGGGGATGATGGGATTATGTATATCCACCCCCATTAATTTTCTGTAGTTTTTGAAATTCTCTTCCAGATATTTCCAATTACAGGATAAAAAATAGAGACTGCTCCGCCTGTTAGAACAGCCTCTTACTTATCTACATCCATAAGGGGGCTTTACACCTCGCTTTTAATGTAGTATTCAGGCATTGTAATTCGGATAAGTCCCAGCCAACAGGGGGTTTGGCAGGTCTTATTGTCCCAGTCTTTCTTTCTCTCTATAGAATCACAGGGTAATTCGGTTTGGCATGTATCACCTCCCCGTTTTGGTTAATGTTAGTAAGGTATATTCATGTAGTCCAGGACTTTCTTGAGTCCCAGATACTCCATGCAGTATTTGTATTGAGAGGGGTGTGTTTCTTTCATTCTCTCAAACCTGTTGGGTCTGTGGTCATTGTGAACTCCAAACATACAAAACATGCACCCTGTGGCAGAATATCCCATATCGTAGATTTTGGAATAGGATACATTGTTTTGTTCCATATATTTCCAGATGTCTTCTTCAAGCCAAAAGGCAAGAGGAGTAGACTTAGGGTTCTTCAAGTCTGTGGCGTTACACCCATGTCTTAGATACTGCTGTTTTCTTTGAGAGCTGTCTGCTGCTAAGGTTCCAAGTATGCAGCGTCTGTTGACCATTTCTTCATAAATCTCAAAGGGTTCTTTCTTCAAAATTCGACAACATTCAGCAGACACACCAAACGGTGCGTCTACAAGCCATTTCCATTTTTCGGATATTTTGTATTTTTTATCCTTGTTGCCGTGCCATCTAAGGTGTTTTAGTTTGTCAGACCAGGAGTTTCTATACTGGTAGATATAGGAGGCTTGTTCTTTGGACACCACAGGATAACCAAATTTTTTAATGACATCTCTAAAACTTCTTTTGGGTTTCATCCAAAAGACATCTGGAGTTTCTTTTACAAAGTCACGAATCTCTGGGTATTCTAATCCTGTGTCGACAAACACAGCAGGAGTCTCAGGGTATAACTCTCTAACCAAATGAAGTAGTGCAGTAGAGTCTTTTCCGCCACTGAAGCTGACATATACTCTACCACCATATCTTTCATACCACTCACGTATTTTGTTTTGGCTTAGAGCTACTTTAGCCTCTAAAGGAAGGCTCTGTCTTTGTGCCAGATAGTCTTTATTCATTATCCAATACTTGTAGCTCCTCACCTAATCCTTGTTGCTCACCTAATCCTTGTTGCTCACCTAACCCCTGTGGACGGTTTTTAAGCTGTTCCTCAACGCAAGCGTCTAAGAGAGCACAGTAGACTCTAATGTCTACAAGCCTTTGTTTGTGTCCCTCATGGCTTCCAGATTCTGGGCTTGTCCTGAAACACCAGTTATTTCTATCCATGTCATTTTTTACCATAGCGTTTTTGAGAGACTGGATATGCTTCATCATAAATAAGAAAGCCAGCATAGACGGGGTAAGGGTAATATCTTCGCCTACAAAGTCGCAGATTTCTTTGAAGTTGGCTAATCTATCTTCTCCTGTGGAATACTCTTTGGACTTGGAGCCGTTGGTTTTATCTTCCATCATTTCTAAGGAATGGTAAATGTGTTCAAACTCTTGGTGAAGCATGTTATTTACTCCTTTCTTCTACCTTTCTTCTATATAATTTTGGAGTCTGCCGTGTAAAGTCTCAACTTTAACGGGACAGGCTATAACTGCACCATTATCAAGGATTACCACAGAGTTAGTCCGTCTGCCATGGGTTGCGTCAACGAACTTTCCTGGTTCTGTGCTGTCTCTGGCTTCTCTTACCAGTCTTTTGCTTGCTGTGGAATTATACTTCATAACGGCTGTAATCTTATGAATGGGAATATAAGTGGCAAATCCCAGGTGCAGAAGGGCATAATCGTTAGTTTTTGGCACTTTTTCACTCCTTTCTCCTTCCCTTCTCTTTACTGCGGGGTATTTTGAAGCTCTTCAAAGCAATCTAAACAGATTCTGCGGTTGTTTAACTCTTTAAATTTGCCTGAAATCAGGGTTTCAGTGCATATCAAGCAGGTATTGTAGTATTTTTCCAGGAAAATTGCTTCTTGTCCTGCTTCGTCTCTGCCTATATTCATGCGGACAAGCTCTCCTGGATGGACTCCTATACTGGCTAACATAGTTTTTGGAACTCTGATGACTCCATTTTGGGGTATTCCTCTAACTATCCCAAACTGATATTCCCCCTCACTGTTATTTTTTGGCTTTTTTCAGCCTTTTTTGGACTATTTACTGGTTATATTATCATAATCAGGGTAAAAATTCAATAAAATTTCATAATTTTCTAAAGAAAATTTTTGTACAATTTGACTTATTCCTCCATGTATGTTATAAAGGACTTATAAGGAAGTAATCGGTAGGTAACGGGCAAGTAACCAGGAACTTTTATACATATAACGCCCTACTTTGAAGGGATTTTGTAGGGGCTTAGGAGGCTAATTATGGGACTTACAGAGCTGGAAACCAGGGTTTTAAAGGCAGCTTCCAAGGAATCTGGAAGAAGGTTGACTGTGGAAGAACTGTCCAAAAAGGTAGGTTGTAGTCCTGGGACTATATACCAGAGGCTCCAAAACAAGGAGTTTAGACAGCTTTTCATGGAAACTATGAGGAATTCGGTAGCCGAATCGGTTCCTGAAGTGCTAAATGCCTTTTCGGATAAAGCCAAAGAAGGTGAATTTAAGCACGGCAAACTGCTTCTGGAAATTGCTGGTATATATGAGGAGAAGAAGAACATTACTGCTGAAGTAGGAATCACGGAAGAGTCTCCGTTTAAAGACGAAAAAGAAAGCAAGGAATTTTTGAAGAAAACTCTCGCCAAGGCAATAAGTGAGGAGGAATCTGAATGAACGCAGAAACCTTAATGATTTTGATAGCCTTTGGTGTGGGTTTTTTGTGTGGAGGGGCGATTGTCCTGATTATAGATTCTAAAGTTAAAAAAACATGGACAGATATTACATTTGACTTTGACGAACAATCACAAGACCCCCAGCCACAACAAACACAAAAGAAAGCACATGAAGGACCTCCAAGAATGATGGGTTCTATATTCAAAAGAAGCGAAAAGGTAAAACGCCCTGACCACAAGAAGGTAAGGAGAAATAGAACTCCAAGTTATATGAGAGAGGTCAACGACGCTGCCACAAAAGGAGAAGACTTCAATGAGTATTAAATCTTCTCACGAAACCAAATACAGAGCTTTTCCAGATATGAGTTGGAAAGAAGAAGAGGCAATCAAGAATGAAGCCCGACAGCTCTGCAGAGAAGATTTACATTATCTGGCAAAAGATGTTTTGGGATATAACAGAATAACAGAACACTATCATAAGCAGATGGCTATGGACATTGACAGTCCCAGATACAGGTTTAAGCTGTTGTTACATCCAAGGGGACACTTCAAAAGCACTCTGGGAACAGAGGCTCGGTCAATTCAAAAACTGCTGAGAAATCCGAATGAGAGAATTCTTATAACAAATGCTAAACTGGATAACTCCAGGAAGTTTTTGAGAGCTATAGCCAATCACTTTCACAATAACTCCAAGTTCAGATGGCTGTGTAGAGGCTGGTGGATGGATAACTATGCTACCAAGTATCACCAGGCAGAGTTTGGAGACAAGCTGGACTGGGTAATGAGAGATACGCAAGACGAGTTTACACTTCTGAGACCTTATGAGGGCAGAGAAGGGAGTATCACCACAGGTTCTACAGAGTCTTCACTGGTTTCACAGCACTATTCTTGTATAATTGCGGATGACTTGATTAACCGTGACTTTGTTAGAACAGCCGATATGATTGAAAAGTCAATTCTCTACTTCAAAGACTTACTTGACTTACTTGACCCAGACGGAGAAATGGAAATCATTGGAACCAGATGGTCTCATGTAGATTTGTATAGATGGATTATTGAAGAGTTTGGTGGAGTTGCTTCTTTGAGAGTTCCCAAGAACTATCTGGAAGAGGATATTGTAGAAAGGTCACAAAATACTCCTGAGATTGAGAAGCAGTGGATGATTTCTATACACCCATGTTATAAGGAAGATGGGCAGCCAGTTTTTCCAGAGGAATTTACCAGGGAAATCCTGGAAGGACTGGAAAGAGCCAAAGGACCTTACGAATTCTCAGCTCAGTATTTACTTAATCCAACTCCAAAGGAACACCAGAAGTTTAAAGAAGAGTGGTTCCGTCCTGTGGACCAACTGCCAGAGGCTAAGGAACTTCAAATCTGCATAACTGTAGACCCTGCTAAATCTCTTGAGGATTCGGCAGATAACTCAGCAATAGTGGTCTGTGGTTATGACAGGAGAAACAACATGTTCCTTTTGGACGGATACGATGAAAAGTTAGACACAGACGAGCTTCCTGAAGCTCTCTTTGAAAAGGTGCGAGAATGGATGCCCTATGCCAGACATTTCCTTCCTGTGGGGTTTGAGGCAGTAGGTTTTCAAGAAACATACATCTACAACCTGGAAAGAATGATGATGGAAAGAAATTTCTTCTTTCCTATTGAACCAATCAAAAGGAGAAAGCAGTCAAAAGAAGAAAGAATTCTGCGACTGGTTCCACGAATTAAAAATGGATTCTACGTTCCCAGAAGACTTAATATAACTCCTTACTCTAAGAGAAATGAGCCATACGATTTGGTTCTAAGGCTCAAATGGCAGTTGTTAAATTTTCCCTTTACTGGAGATAGAGACGACCTGGCAGACGCTATGGCAGACCAGTTAGATATTGTAAAGGCTTCAAGCCTACCCAATGACCATGTTCCTCAGAAAGAGGAAAATGTGGTAGAGTTTACCCACAGGTCGGTCAGAGAAGACAGACGAAAGAGAAGAAAGGTGAATAAAGCCGATTATGGTGCGGTTAGATAGCTACAGACAGATAGCTACAGACAGATAGCTACAGACAAGGAGGAATATAATGTCTTTTACCCTTCCCTGGATTAAGAAGAAAAGAGAAGAAAGAACTGACAGAGACGCAAGAAGCCACAACACAGAAGAAGAAAACACTTTACTTGAAATAGCTCAAAGAAGGTTTGTTAATGCACAGTCAAGTAAGACCAACCTGGACGGCGAAGACCTGCACTCTGTATGGAAAGAATTTGACAAGATTTACAGGAATAAACAGTGGTCACAGCCAGCTCCTCCAGGTAAATCACAGCCTGTATTGAACTACACTTTGGCTTTGATAGAATCCGTGGTTCCTCGTATTACTGCGAATCACCCTGAAGTGCTGGTGGTTCCCAGGAGAGACCCAGCAAACAAGCCTTTAGCAGACCAGCTTACATATACTCACAGGTATTTATGGCACATCAATCGAATGTCAAAAATGTTACCTTCAGCTACAAGGTCCTGCCTGAAGTATGGAACGATAATCTTTAAGACTATCTGGGACCCAGACTTTTTCGATGACTACGGCGAAGTCTGCTATTCTGTAGTCCATCCAATGAACTTTTTCCCAGACCCAAGGGCTTATGAAGTAGACCAGATGGAATACTGTTTTACCAGAGTTCCAAAGGCTTTAGAATACTTCGAGAGAAGGTGGCCCGAAAAGGGAGGGCTGGTAGTTCCAGACCACGACTGGACAGATACAGAGCAGGTAGGAACTTCTGACAGCTACCAGGAAGAAGAAGTGGCTTCTTTAAATGAATACTGGTTTAGAGACGAAGAAGGTAGAGTCTGCTGTATGTATTATGCAGGAGATGTGGTTCTGGATATTATCGGAGGAGACTACGACGGAACTGGAGACCCAGTGTTTAAGCACAATAAGTTTCCTTTTGCGAAGTTTGTGGACTACGAAGTGGACAAGAACTTCTGGGGAATTGGGGAAATTGAGATAGCAGTTATGATTCAAAGACTCATTAACAGCTTTGAAGCCCAGATAATTGATAACACACGGCTTATGGCTAATAATGAGTGGGTAGTCAGCATGGCAGACTCAGGACTTACTGAGGACGACGCATGGATATTTGACAACAGACCTGGAAACGTGATTTTTACCCACAGGGACGGAGTCAGGAAAGAGCCAGGAACTCCGATACCACATCACATTCCAGAGCACATGGACAACCTGGTGTTTATGTTGGAACAGATACTTGGAGTCCATGATGTAGTGCAGGGCAGACGACCTGTGGGAGTCAGAGCAGCTTCGGCTATCATAGCCCTGCAGGAAGCAGCTAACGTAAGAGTAGAGCAGAAAATTGACAATCTTTCTGAGGCTTTACAGGATATGGTAGAACAGGCAACGTGGTTGATTTTGGCTAACTACGACGAGCCAAGGAGTATGAGATTGGCTGGTTCTGCAGTTCCCACTACCTTGAACATCAGGGAGATACTGGATAACAGAATGAGGGAACAGGCAGACGCTGTGGGAATGACTCCTGGCATAGTGGAAGAAATGGGGTTTGAGCCTGATACTGGAATCGACCAGCTTCCACAAATGCAGAGAGAAGAAGCCATGGACCAGGTTTACCAGGAACTCAGGTTCCCAGACTTTGATGTAGAGATTAAAGTTGGTCCTGGAATACCACAATCTCAAGCATTGAGATATGAACAGGCTAAGGAGTTCTTCCAGTTGGGAATTGTGGATAGACGGGCAGTATTAGAAGCTACCAACTTTCCTGGTTGGGAAGAGATACTTGCCAGAATGGAACAGCAACAAGCTCAGGCTGCTCAGGAAGAGCAGGAACAGCAGGAAGAAAGGGTTGGAGAAAGAACTTACGGCGGTCAGCAAATGAGGGGAATGTAGTTGAAACACCACTAAGAAAGGAGGATTAGTATGACTAAGAAAAATTATCCTTCCAAGAGCAAGGGAACTTTCTATCCTGGCTACAAGGATACTCAGGGACCTTCTCCTGGAGAGAGGTCAATGCAGACAGTTAGGGTTACTCAGAATAAACCTCTAACTGCTGAGAACATGCGAAAGCATGGTTCTAAATCACCGCTTACTGCTCAGAATATGAGAAAGCCTTTTGGATAAGGACCGCATTTTGAGTTTTCAAATAATCGAGCCTGACGAGGCGACAATACGGGAGTCCGACGGGACTATAAACACGGGAACCCGACGGGGTTAAAAAATACGGGAGGTTTTAACATGGAAGAATTAAGGCTGAGTTTACAGTTATTCGCAGAAGAGGAAGAACAGGAAGACGATTACCAGGAAGAAGAGTATGAAGAAGTAGAAGGTGAATATGAAGAAGGCGAAGAGGAAGACGAAGGTTCGAAAGACGACCAGACTCTTACTCTGACCCAAAGAGAGTTTGACGAAAAAATAAAACAATTAACCGCTAAGGAGAGGACGAAATTGGAAAAAAGGCTTTCTAAGCTGTTTGGAACTAAAGATTTGGAGTCTGCAGCTAACTACTATAAGGCTGGATTTGCAGTTTCGCAAGCCTCTCAAAAGACTCCACAGGAAGTAATTCAACGAGTTCAGGGAAGAGCTAATACTGGAAACCCTGGTAATCCTGGAACTACTGGAACTCCTGGAAGTGGCTCAGACCACTTGCAGCAGGAAATCAATGAAATTAAGGGTATTCTTTCCGAAGAACGAGAAGAAAAAGCTACTCAACAGCAGGAAAAAGAAGCTCGGAAAGAGTTTGGAAAACTCTACGATGAAAGTAAAGAAGACATTCAGGAGATAGCTGAAGACAAAGGCTTATCTCTTGTAGAGGCTGCCTCGATAGTATTAAGACCTCGTATGGCTGAGGTTATAGAAGAAAGGCAAAGAGCTAAAAAGAATATGCAAAAGCGTCGGAAGGTGGAAAGTTCTTCAGAAGCTCCTGCTAAGGGAGATAAAGACTTCGGCTCCAAGCTGTCCAATGACATGAAGAGGGCAGCTCAGAGAATGGGGCTTTCCTACAAAGAGTATTACAACCATGCGAAGCATACTGGTTTGATAACCGACAAATAACGACAAATTATAGTGAGGTGAAATTCAATGATTTTAACCGTGATGAATCTTATCAGTGGAACCCCTCCTGTGGCTCCTCCCAAGGATGTCCAGAAGTTTGAGGTAAACGATGATGTGGATGAAGGGGAAGCTGTTAAGCTGAATACCGACGGAACTGTAGAGCATTGTGCTCAGGATATGACTGACATTTTTGGGATTGCCCTGGAAAGTGGAGTAGCTGCTGATGATGATGAAATCAGAGTTCAGATTGTCCTTCCTGGAGTAGTCTTGAAGGGTGAAGTAGATACTGCGGTGACTGTAGGAACTGACGTTGGTCTTCATGGAGACCGTGACAGCTTTATAGAGGCACAGACTGGCGGTATTGTAATCAGGTATGAAGCAGATGTAGGTGAATGGGACCATTGTGTATGGGTAGTCCCATATAATGGTTTACTGTTTCAAGATAATCAATAATTAGTGCTACTAAAGGAGAGGTGAGAATAAATGGTAACTGCACGTAGAGAACATTTTGGGAAATTACTGGAGCCTGGTCTTCGTAAGATTTTCTACGAAACCTATGACCAGATTCCCGTTATGATGAACGAATTGTATAACGTCCAGACTACAAGTAATCCTTATGAAGAGGACGTTAGTATAGGAACTATGGGAGAATTCCCCAAGTTCCAGGGAACAGTAGAATACGACAGGATGTATGAAGGATACAACAAGATTTATGATTTCCCAGAGTTCGCTAAAGGCTTTCGTATTGAGAGAAAGCTGTGGGACGACGAAAGGTATAACCAGATTAACAAGAGACCTGCAGGACTGGCTATCGCTGCTCAAAGGCGGAGAGAGTCTGACGCAGCAGCTCTGTTTGAAAATGCCTTCGACAGTAACTATGAAGGTCCTGACGGAAAGCCGTTGTGTGCCACAGACCATCCGTCTAAAGCACCTGATGGTCCTTCCGAAAGGTCTAATAAAGGAACAGACGCTTTAAGTCATACCAGCCTTCAGGAAACCAAGAATGAAATGAGAGGTTTCGTGGACGACAGAGGCGGAAAAATCTCTGTAGTTCCTGATACTCTGTTGGTTCCTGTGGAACTGGAAGAGACTGCCTGGGAACTTATCGAATCTGAAGGTAAGGTCGACACCAACGAGAATAACCCGAACATTCACTATGGAAAGTATAAGTTGATTGTTTGGGACTATCTGGAAGATTCCAGCAACTGGTTCCTGATTGACTCTCGTTATGCTGCATTGTTCCTTAACTGGTTCGACAGAGTGCCCTTGGAGTTCGCTATGGAAGAGGACTTCGATACTCTGGTAGCCAAGTTCAGGGCTTACATGAGGTATAACGCAGGTTGGTCAGACTGGGTATGGATTTATGGACATGAAGTAGGAGGATAATCTTATTAGACGGGGGCGGAAAGTCCCCGTCTGATTTAAAGGAGGAATTGATATGACAGTAGGGAAATCCCGTTCCCAGAAAAGTGTAGTTTACGGTAGGGGACTGGGAGTAATAAACGAAGACCAGGAAACAACCCTGCTTTTTGATGAAGACGCTGAGATTGTAGAAGAGGATTTAATAGGTGACACCGAGCTGGAAGGAACTATGACTCAATCCAAGGCTTTGAAGATAACCTTAAATGGAGACGAGTATTTTATTCCTCTTATTGAGGATGGAGGAGCATGATAAGAGTGTGGAGCTTGGGCTGTCCTTCTCCTGGGCAGCCTAAACTACTACTCGAAGCACTCTGAAAGGAGATAATAAAATGGCAACGAGTATTTTAATTAGAGGTGACGATGACAACTTTTACTTCCTACAGCATACTAAAGTTTTGGAAGTTACTATTGGGGAAAACGAATCTTTAAGCGATGTTATTGACGTGAGAGGATTCAGGCAAATGGCTTTAGGTATGCCCAGCGAATGGACAACTGCCAACATAACATTTCAAAATGCTGATAAAGAAGATGGAGATTTCTTAGATGTCTACGACGACGATGGGGACGAATTGCTGGTAAAAGCAGCAGCCGACAGGCTTATCGTGTTAAGCGGACAGGCGGAAAAAATGCCTGACTCAATGAACGTAGTAGCTCCCTTACGGTTCATTAAGCTCAGGTCAGGGACATCTGGGACCCCTGTAGACCAAGGGGACGACAGAAAAATCAAGGTTTACCTGAGTCGGTAAATGCCACATGAAGGGGATTCTTCATGGCGGAAAAACACGAAATCTGTGTGCAAGAGAGAAAACTGGGAGCTATAGAAGCAGAACTTCGGGCTAAGGGAGAAAGAATTGCCGACCTGGAAAAAGACACCAATCATAATCGCAAGTGCTTAATAGAACTCAAATTGAAGCAGGACGCCAAGCCTACTTGGGCAGTCACTGTAATAATAACTTTCCTGGTTACTATATCAACAGCTTTAGCAGTATATATTGTAACCGACATGGAAGAACCCGATTTGGTAGAAGAAACAGTAGATGTCGTTATATCTTTAATGTGTGGGGTGATTTAGTGGCAAAAGAAATCCCAGATAACATGGTTTTTGGGGAAATATGGGAAGAGCCAGACGAAAGAGACTACACTCTGGACATGATTATTAAAAGACCTCCAGAAGTTCCTGAAGAATTTTGGTATGAATATCCGTATTCGATAAAGAACCAGGGTAATGTAGGTTCCTGTGTAGCTCAGACCTTAACATCCATAAGAGAAATAAATTACCACAGGAAGGGAGAAGAAAAACTGTTCTCTCCTGGATTCACTTATGCTTGTAGGGTAGAGGCTAATACTAACCACATGGGTCCTGGAATGGTTTCAGGAGCAGCGTTATCAGAAATGAGAAAGGTTGGGGCAGTTCTCCAAGACGACTTTCCCTGGTATGAAGAAATGCCTGACCTTTACTACAACCATTTTGAACCAAACAAAAAAGAGTTAATAAAAAAAGCAGGAGATTATAAGATAGACGAACCTTGTGGAGCTTATGCAAGATTACGGTCTTTGGATGAAATATTCGACGCCCTGTATGTGCTGGGTCCTACCACAATATCTATGGTAATGTATAGGGAATACGAAGACCC
>SL_8KL_010_SEDDRAFT_10004464_pt1 | contig 11243 bp, 8 predicted proteins | sample SodLakKL_010_SED_4_FD_11160 | JGI IMG/M metagenome (IMG submission 11160) | reverse complement strand
GATGTAGTACACGAAAGGCAAACACCGGTGCACGGGTGTGAGTGACAGGGGACCCTTTCAGGGTCCTAAGGGGTGAGTGGATGCAGCTAAGCGTGGTTAACGTTAGGTAAAGCTTAAGACGTGGGGTGAGTAACAGGGGACCTCTTCGAGGTCCAAGAGGTGAGGTGGATGAAGTTAAGCGTGGTTAACGTTAGGTAAAGCTTAAGACGTGGGGTGAGTAACAGGGGATCCTTTCAGGGTCCTAAGGAGTGAGTAACATAGGACCCCGAAGGGGTCCAGGAGGTGGGAGGATGGGGCGTGATGTAGTACACGAAACGCAAACGCCGGTGAACGGGTGTGAGTGACAGGGGACCCTTTCAGGGTCCTAAAGGGTGAGTAACAGGGGACCCGCAAGTAACATGGGACCTCTTCGAGGTCCAATAAAAATTCAAAATTGTTCCACGTGGAACATTATCGGCCGAGGTGGACGAGCAGAACGGAAATATCAGAAGGGGTAATGCCGCTGATGCGGGCAGCCTGACCGATGTTTTCGGGTTTAATTTGCTGGAGTTTCTCGCGCCCCTCCATACTTATGGCTTTAAATGACATGTAATCGATATCTTTATTAAGTCTTACATCTTCAAGCCTGGTTATTTTCTCAGCGATCTCTCTTTCTTTTTCTATATACCCTGAATATTTAATTTCGATCTCCACGGATTCGAGCGCCTCCTGGTAAACATCCTCACCGCTAAACCCATGAAAGTAGGATCGCAGGGTATGATCTTGGGCAATTAAATCAGGAAGGTTAACCTGAGGCCGCAGCAACAAGTTGGCATAACGGGCTTTCCTTTGTATAAGGCTGGTTCCGGCCTTTTCAAGGTAATCATTGACAGCTTCAGGCAAGGCATTGTGCTGCTCCAAAAAACCAGTCATCTTCCTGACCAGGTTCTCTTTTCTTTCAAGTTTTTCCAGCCGTTCTCTTCCTGCGGTACCAATTTCATACCCGAGGCGGGTCAACCTTTTATCAGCATTGTCCTGACGAAGCAGTATCCGAAATTCCGCCCGGCTGGTAAACATCCTGTAAGGTTCGCGGGTTCCCTTTGTAACAAGGTCATCAATCAGCACACCAATATAGGCTTCGGATCGTTTCAACACTACAGGGTCCTCCCCTGCCAGCTTACGGTGGGCATTGATACCCGCCATCAGCCCCTGCCCTGCGGCTTCTTCATAACCGGTCGTTCCGTTTACCTGGCCTGCAAAATATAAATTGGAAACATGCCGGCTTTCCAGCGAAAATTCCAGCTGTGTCGGAGGAAAGTAATCATATTCTATGGCGTATCCGGGCCGGAGAACCCTGGCATGTTCAAAACCCTCTATCGCCTGAAGGGCCTTAATTTGTGTATCAATGGGAAGGCTGGAAGAAAAACCATTGATATAATACTCTTCCGTATCAAATCCTTCCGGCTCAACAAACAGCTGATGACGGGGTCTTTCTGAAAACCGGTCGATCTTGTCTTCAATGGAAGGGCAATAACGCGGTCCGCTTCCCTGGATCCGTCCGGTGAAGAGTGGTGAATCAGCAAAGCCTTCACGAAGTATATCATGCACCTTTTGATTGGTATAGGCAAGATAACAACTTCTTTGTTTCTTAAGGGGTGGGGTATCCAGGTAAGAAAACTTTCCTGGGGTGGGGTCACCTTCCTGCTCCGTCAACACCTCAAAATTGATTGATCTCCCGTCAACCCGGACAGGGGTTCCGGTTTTGAGCCTGTCAGATTCGATCCCGTATTTTAGCAAATCACGGGTCAGTCCTGAAGAATTTGACTCTCCGAGCCTCCCTCCTTCCATTTGATTTTTTCCCACATGAATCTTACCATTGAGGAATGTACCACTGGTAATGATCACAGCCCGGGCATAAATCTTCCCTCCCATGGCAGTTTGAACACCCTTTACTTTTCCTTCTTCCACCACCAGTCCATTCACCCCGTCCTGCCATATATGCAAATTGGGAATGTCAATCAGGATCTCCTGCCACTTTTGGGAAAACTTAATCCGATCACTCTGTGCACGGGGCGACCACATGGCCGGGCCTTTGCTCCTGTTCAGCATCCTGAACTGGATCATGGTATGATCGGTGACTATTCCGGAAAACCCGCCCAATGCATCAATCTCCCGAACAATTTGTCCTTTGGCAATCCCACCCATGGCAGGGTTGCAGGACATCTGGGCAATGGTAGAAAGATTCAGGGTCACAAGCAAAACCCGCGACCCAAGCCGGGCAGCAGCTGAGGCAGCTTCACATCCGGCATGTCCGCCACCGACAACAATTACATCGTAGCGCTCAAACACCATAAACCAAAATTTTCAGGAGAGCAAAGATAGGTAATAATTCTCTTTGGCTTGCATCGCCTCTCTTTCCCGGGCGTCACCGTCATCGTATCCCAGCAGATGTAAAACCCCGTGAATGATGACCCGGAAAAGCTCCTTGTCTTCATCCACATCAAACTCCCGGGCATTTTCCCTTACCCTGGGCAGGCTGATAAACACATCCCCGCTGATGCCTTCAAAATCGTCACCATAAGGAAATGTAATTACATCGGTCAGGGTATCGTGATCAAGGAAGGCCTGATTCAATTGCAATAAATACGCATCATCACAAAAAACAACAGTGAGTACACCGGGCACAGATCCCTCCAGGGAAATCGCCTCTACCAACCACTTTTTGGCACGCTCTTCAGAAAAGCCGGGCCATTCGACATCAAGAAAATGAAATTCTATCTGGCTGGGTGCATCCACGAAAACTTAATTGAGGTTTTTAACTTTCTCCAGCATCTCATAATAACGGTACAGCATTTCGACTCGCTGAATGGTCAGTGCATCATTGACCCCTGTTACATGAAATACAAGTTCAATGCTTTCATCAGCCCCGTCAAATTTCACATCATCACTCAACAGACGCAGCATCATCAGGCGATGCCCTTCACCAGTGTAGGCTTCAGGGTCATCGGGTTCCAGGTTTTTAACGCGATCGTACATACCGGCAAGATCCAGAAAATATTGATCGAGCTTCACGGTAAAGAACAAACCCGAAGGGGTAGATTGAAAATATATATCTATATGGAAGTCTTTTTTATCAATGATATCGATGAACAACTCAAACAGCAACGTGTTGGCTGCCATTATGTTACCGAAATAGGCATCATAAATATGGTAGTCATCACACACATTTTCCACAAAGGCTTCCAGCTTATTCAGCTCTTCCTGGTCAGGGGCAAGGCGAAGGTGTCGCTTAAGGTAGGTACGGTCCATGATCAATCAACATGCAAGAAATACATTTCAACTTTTTGACGGAAGAAAGGACGAAGCCGGGGCGGTAAACTCCTCAGCATTTCAACTTCCCTTTCTCTATCTCTATTATACTGAAAAATTTCTTCAGGGTTACTTAATTCGTAATCAATTGCTGTAGTCCCCTCCCTCCTGTCTTCCTGTTCTTGCTGTCTTTCAGCACGTTCGTGTTCCAAAAGCCGGGTAAGAATTTCTTCCTGACGCTCCATGGTCTGAGAAGACAGTTCTTTGCGCAACATGTCCAGTTCCGATTCTTCCATTTGTTGCTGCAGTTCCTGAAGGCCTTCATCAACCTCCTGACCCTGATTCCGCATCTCCTGCTCCTTCCGTCGCAGTTCATTGCGGATGGCCTCCTGCTGCGCAGCCATCCGGGCCATTTGCTCACTCAACGACATCTCCTCTCCTGTTTCTCCGGGCATGGGTTGATGTCCTTCCCTGATCTGTTCAAGCATTTCATTCATCTGCTCCTGCATTTCCCGCATATTCTGGAAGGAAGGATCTCCGGGGCCAGGATCGGTGTCATCCCCCAGCCCCTGCCCCATGGCCATCTGTTGCTGGACTTCCTGCAAGCTCTCATTGAGCATCAACGCCAGGTTGTTGATGTGGGTCATGACGTACTGTTGCCGCGAGGCAGCCTGGTGTTGCCGCCTGTTGATCATATGATCAATGGTTTCACGCATTTGTCGCTGAACTTCAGCAACTTCACGATTCACATAAGAGCGAATGGCCATTTGGCGCTGACCAAGAGCAACAAGGCTGTCTTCAATCACTTCCATATCGCTCTGAATTTTTCGCTGGTCGCGTATCATTTCCACAAAGCGGGGGTCATTCACATTGGCCTGCCTGGTTGCATGGATCAGGTCCTCCTGGGAAAAACTGGATTTCAGCAGATTTTCCAGCAACATCCTGATGGCACGTGCGTCTTCAGCCAGTTGTTCCTCAAATATCCGCTGTTGCATCCCCTGAAGGGCATCTGAAAGCTGGTCCATCTGATCCATGGCATCCTGCTGATTCTGCCCGGCTTCACCGGACATGTCATTGTTCAGTAAATTCTCAAGTGCTTTTTGCAATGATTCGGAGATCTCTTCCTCGGTCTGACCAGTGTCATCCAGTGAATGAGGCCGGCTCAGGCTTTCATTGGTTTCACGGAAATCTTCAAGCATGTCACGGATATTGTCATAAGCCTGGTTAAGCTCCTCCTGTTGTTCGCCCATGCTTTCCGGTTCATCACTCTCAACGGTTTGTTCCTGCAGTTCCTTTTGCGTTTCCTGAAGGTTTTCAAGGCGATCAATGCTTTCCTGCAACAACCGCTCCATGGCAAATTGCCGGAACATCTCCAGAGCCCGATCCATCGATCGTTCCATGTCCTGAAATTCGAAATCCATCTGATCCAGCATTTCATAGATGTCGTCGCGATCCAGCTCATCCATTTTCTGCTGCAGTTCTTCAAACAAGGCCTTCATTTCATCGGTCATCACCTCATCAAAAAGCCGCTGCAACTCTTCCTGCTTTTCCTTCAGGCGGTCATCGGTTTCCATAAATTGTTCGCTGCGGGCCTCCTGTTTCTTTTTCTCTTCTGCCATTTCACGGATGCGTTCCTCCATCTGCTTTTGCTTATCCAGAAGCTCCTGCAGCATTTCACGCTGTTCCCATCCTACCCGTTCAGAATCAAGCAACTGCCTTCGCAACTCGTCCACCTGATCGCGGGCATCACCGGCCTCCCCCCTTCCCTCGCGCAAACCATCCTGGATCTGCTTTTCGCTCTCCCTTTGTTCGGCAACCATTTCTTCTTCAGTGGGAATGTAATGACTGAAAACACGGCTTCTGGCACTTTTCGGTCCATGATACGGATCGTTGTCATACACCTCAAAGTAAAGTTCTACCGTTTCACCGGGTTTCACATACACCGACTGCATGTCAAAATGGTAATAAAAAGTCTGGTTGCGCATATAGGGATCAATATCCACAGCCTCGTCCATGAATGGCACATCTTCTCCCCGGTTAACCTGGGATTGATCCATTACACGGTAAAACAATCTCAACCCGGTAAACCCAAAGTCATCCCGAATGGTACCCCGGTAAAACAAATGTGCGATCATGACTTCATCGCGGTGCTCTTCAACGGCGATCCGGGGATAAGCATCACGCTCAACCTGAACCCTGTATGAAAGGCTGTCTCCTTTGCCACGTTCCTCGCTACCTGAAAAAACAGAATACTCAAATGAATCGGTAGCCCTGGTGCGGGCGGTAAATTCACCTTCCCTCACCTTTTCCACATCCAGGTTCTCATCTTCCATGAAAAAATCAACCTTGTCGGTGGCCTGGGTGAAAAAAGTCCATTTAATCTGTGATCCGTACAATACATCCAGATCGCCCATGTTGGTAAAATCTTCTGTATCAAGTCCGCTGTAGGATGGGTAATCTACTTCTATGTGAAAATGGGAAAAGGATGGTTTTTCATACACATGAACAGAAAAGGGTCCAAAGGTGTAGCCTTCGGCCTCAACAAAAAAGGTTTTATCCTGCTGCAGGTTTCGGATGGTATAGCTATAGGTGGCAGAGGAAGGATTGCTCATGGGATGACGCACCCCGTCAATGCGTAAAAAGGCTTCGGAAGGAACCACATCGCCCCGGGTCTGAACAACCACCTCCAGGTTTTCGTGCCGAAAACCCTCCGTGGACGATACCACATCCACTTTAAAGGGAGTCGGCCTTTCAAAATGCACATCGTATTGCACAAGCCGCCTGGTGGGCTCATACAGAAAAGCCGGTTGCACCAGGTACAAACCAAGCACCACCAAAAGGGGCAACACCACATAAGGTAAAAACCTCAGATTTCCCTTCAGGGAGATGGCTTTATGGAAAGGTATTACATTGGCCCGTTCGGCTTTCTGGTCGATGGCAGCCATGATCAGGGCTGTGTTCTCAGGGTTACGGTCAAGATACTGCTTCAGCTGCAAGACATTGGTAACCTGATCATTCAATTCATCGGGATAGTATTTTGACAACAGCCTGGCGGCCTGATCAGGACCAATCCTTTTGCCTATCCGGATCATCCCGAAAAAAGGAATCAATACATACCGGATAAGTACATAACCGTTAAACAACAAGAAGGAATAAAAAAGCAACTGCCTGATGGTGGAATCCAGGTATCCGAAATATTCGATGCTTACAAACAGGATAAAGAGCACCAAAAACCCGGCTCCAAACAGCAAGGCCCCTTTAATCAAGCGGTTCAGATAATACCTCCTGATAAAGCGGTCAAGTTTTTGAAGAAGTATTTGAAGGGTCTCAGACATAAAGGATTATCAACTGTTTCAGGATGAATCAATCTATAAAATTACGAAAAAAACAGGGGCGGCCTCCCTAAAAAATATTAAATTGCGGTTGCTGAATAAAATTGCCGCAAATCCTTATGGGGGAATAAAAGAAACCCCTCCGCATGCTTGAAATGCCGTTTAACCCTAAATCCGATCCGGATAGCTGGCAAATTTTCGCAGAACGGCAGGTAAAGACATCCGGCAGAGCATCAGATCCGGAGTGTGGCCGGGATTTCCCAAGGGCAAAATAATGCATGCAATTTGTTACATTAAAACCAAACCGTTTACCATGGCATCAAAAAAAGATAAACACAAAGCCAAACTGAAAGAAAAACTGATCCGGGTGTTTGAAAAGAACCCCAGGCAGGCCATGAACTACAAGCAGGCTGCCAAATCTATGGGCGAAGAAGGAAAGGAGAACAAAAAATACCTCTCGGGTCTGCTTTACAGCATGGCGAAAGAGGAAATTCTTTTTGAGGCCTATAAAGGAAAGTTCAAAATCAATCCGGCATACCTGGAAAAAAAGAAACCCAGGGGGCAGATCATCACGGGGATTGTGGACATGAAACAGACCGGAAAAGCCTACATCATCACCGATGAACTTCTTGAAGATGTCAGGATCAGCCCGAACAACACGGCCAATGCACTGCATGAAGACAAGGTAAAGGTCAGGTTGTTTCCCAGGAGGAAAAACCAGAAAGCCGAAGGAGAGATCGTGGAGATCCTGGAACGATCCAAAAACAATTTTGTGGGGGTCATTCAGCGTACAGGGAATTATGCATTTCTGCTCCCTGACAACAAGGCCATGCCGGTCGATATCTTCATCCCCCAGGAACACATCAACGGCGCCAAAGAAGGAGAGAAGGCCATCGTGGAAATCCTGGAATGGAACCGCCCATCCAAAAACCCCTTCGGAAAAGTGGTGGAAATACTCGGCCAGCCGGGCAACAACGATGTGGAAATGCACGCGATTCTGGCTGAATACAACTTGCCGGCCAGGTTTGAACCTGAAGTGGAAAAGTCTGCAGACAAGATCCCTGTGGAAATCACCAAAAAAGAGATTGAAAAAAGAAGGGATTTCAGAGATACGTCCACATTTACCATCGACCCTGCAGATGCAAAAGACTTTGACGACGCCTTATCGATCAAACAAATTGATCAGGACAACTGGGAGGTGGGAATCCATATTGCGGATGTTACCCACTACGTGCAACCGGGAACGCCCATTGAAGAGGAGGCCAGGGAAAGAGCCACTTCAGTGTACCTGGTGGATCGCACCATCCCGATGCTTCCGGAAAAACTCTCTAACATGGTGTGCTCTTTGCGCCCGGACGAGGAAAAGCTGACCTATTCGGTGGTGGTGGAAATAAACAGCAATGCCAGGGTGCTGAAATCATGGATTGGCAAAACCATCATTCGAAGTAATCACCGTTTTGCTTATGAAGAAGCCCAGGAAGTAATCGAAACCGGAGAAGGTCCCCATGCAGAGGATCTGAAGGTACTGAATGATCTGGCCGGGAAAATGCGCAAGAAAAGAATGCGGGACGGTGCACTTGATTTCGGCCAGCCGGAAGTGAAATTCCACCTGGATGAAAACGGCAAACCCCTTGACGTGTATTTCAAGGAGCAAAAAGAGGCCAATAAACTTATTGAAGAATTTATGCTTCTGGCCAACAGAACGGTGGCCGAAAAAATTGGCAAACCCAGGGGAAAGGCCAAACCAAAAACGTTTGTGTACCGGGTGCACGACATGCCCAACCCGGAAAAACTCAATACCCTGTCAAATTTTGTGGCAAAACTGGGATACAAAGTCAAGACCGATACCCGGTCAAATGTGGCCAGCTCCTTCAACAAATTATTGAAAGATTCACAGGGCAAGGGGGAGGAAAACCTCATTGAAACCCTCACAATCAGAACCATGGCCAAGGCTGAATATTCCACTGAAAACATCGGGCATTATGGTCTTGCATTTGATTACTACAGCCATTTCACTTCACCCATCCGGCGTTATCCGGATATGATGGTGCATCGCTTACTGACCGCCTATGCAAACGGACAGTCATCTGCCAACCAGGGAGAGTATGAAGATTTGTGCCAGCATTCATCCGAAATGGAAAGAAAAGCTCAGCAGGCCGAAAGGGATTCTGTCAAGTACAAACAGGTGGAATTCATGGCGGATAAAGAGGGTGAAGTATTTGAAGGACTGATTTCAGGCGTGTCCAAATGGGGAATTTTTGTGGAGATCAAGGAAAACAAATGTGAGGGAATGGTGAGGCTCAGCGACATGGGAGACGATTATTATTACCTCGATGAGGATAACTTCCAGGTTCTGGGCTACAACAACAAAAAACAATACAAACTGGGCAGCCCGGTCAGGGTAAAGGTTAAAAGGGCCAACCTCCTGAAAAAAGAACTGGATTTTCTGCTGGCCGAAGGGGAATAAAAAAAAGAAGGGGAATAAAAAAATCAGCGGCAAACCTTAAAGGTAAACCGCTGATTTAAAGATGTATGTAAAATTTTATCCTGGTTAAATCAGGTTCAGTGTTAAATCAGGTTCAACCTGCTGTACAACTCTTTCCTGTAAAGTCCGCCAATGGGCAGCACCTTCATTTTACCTTCAATGACCAGGTCAGGATATTTGATGGAGAAAATCTTGTTCAGATTCACGATGAAAGATCGGTGAATCCTTACAAAATCTTTGGCCGGAAGAATCCGTACCATTTCCTTCATGGTGGTATGGGTGGTGTAGCTGTTGTCTGCGGTATTGATCACCACATAATCCTTCAGTGCCTCCACANAATAAATGTCATCAAAATTGATCTTGTTCAGCCGGTAGTCCGCACGAACAAAAATCGAATCCTTTGATTCCTTGTTTTCCACGAGTGAATGATACAGGTCACGTTCTTTCTTAACCTCTTCATCCTTTTCGTACTTATACAGCGCCATTTCGATCGTGGTCTGCAGTTCACGCTCTTTAAACGGCTTGATGATATACCCGTAAGGTTCCGTGATCTTAGCTTTGTTCAGCGTACTGTCATCAGCATATGCAGTAAGGAAAATAACTGGAACTGAAAACCTTTCCTTAATGCTCTTGGCTGCTTCAATGCCGGTCTGATCTCCTTTAAGCATGATATCCATCAGAATAAGATCCGGGCGGTTTTCTTCTACTTCGCGGATGGCTTTGTCACCACTGCTAACCACTCCTGTAACCTCATATCCAAGCTTTTTCAGTGTATTCTGGATATCTTTTGCTACAATGCTTTCGTCTTCTACAACGAGTATTTTTACTTTTGCCATGAGCCTGTGTTTTAAAAAATTTTGTTCTGTCGATTATTGAAGAATTGTTGTGAATCAACAGGGGTTTTATGTAAACGAACGTTTCACTTTTTAATTCGATCCAAAATTACATAAAATTTTAAAATATAACAATATACATCGAATGCCACTGGGTTTTGGACTATCTTTATATGATGATTATAAATTGTGATTTTTAAAAAAATAATTCATGTTCATCAGGCTGTGAATACTGTTCATACTATTTTTGAGAAAGACTTGACAATTTGATTTATGGAATTTTTTTCACAGGTTTTCCACAAAACCCCAAAATTTAATGTACTATAAACAAGGAAATTATAACAAATATTAACAATTTTTCCGGTTTGTGAACAAGCACTGGGGTGAATAAATTTCCGGTTTTCAACATCCATTGAATTGTTAATTTTTGTCAATTATTTGTTGGTAAATTTTGATAAATCATTCCGGGTAAAACTTGCATTGTTGAAAACAATTTTCTCTTAAAATAAAAAACCATAAATGCAAGGATTTTTTATTAGAATCTATCAACAATGAAAAATGCTTTATCCACACAATATGTGAATAAAACCACAAAATACTAAAAATCATAAGGTAAATTTGAATTCATATATGTATCATTTTTTTGATGCTTGGGGGTAATGCCTTAAGTATTAATTTTATGTATTATCTTTGATATATCTATCCATTTTATTTATCGAAAACAGTTATTAACAAATGCAGGAAAAAGTCCTTCCAATCGCTCTGGGCGGCGACCATGCGGGATTTCACTTAAAGGAAAAAGTGAAGACATGGCTTGAAAAAATGGAATACCAGGTAAAAGATTACGGACCTTTTTCGGATGAGTCTGTGGATTATCCCGATCATATTCATCCCCTGGCAAGGGCCATTGAAAAAGGAACGCATCAGTTTGGCATCATCATGTGCGGAAGCGGCAACGGAGTGAGCATGACTGCCAACAAATACCGGGGCATCCGTGCGGCCTTGTGCTGGGAACCTGAACTGGCCCGGCTGGCAAGGGCACATAACGATGCCAATGTGCTGGCCATGCCTGCCCGTTTCATTGACGAAACCACTGCTTCGGCCATTGTGGATGTGTTCCTGAAAACAGGTTTTGAGGGCGGACGGCATGAGTCCAGGGTTGACAAGATCCCCTGTTCCTGAGAAAGGTTTTATTTGTTTTCAGGATGGTTTCCTAAGGCGGGTGGTGGACTAAGCAATTTACCAGGTAATTTAACAGGGTTAATTACCAAACAAGTGTGCCGGGCAGTGGATCCGGCAACTTAA